>FWWL01009631.1_pt1 | contig 11602 bp, 6 predicted proteins | sample 2228331 | NCBI WGS metagenome assembly FWWL01 (sample SAMEA103939775, study PRJEB20133) | metagenome
ACCCCGGTGTGGGTAGCGATCTGATCGCAGACGCCTTTCTGCTGGCCTGCCGCATCCGCACGCTCGACATGCAGGCCAGCCCCTACGACCTGCGGGCCTACGGTCTGGAGCCCATCCCCATCGAGACGCCCGAGGGACGCCGCCGCTACCGCGCATTGCAGGAGCAGTTCTACCGCGAAGCGCAACCCATCCGCCGGCGCCTGCTGCAAACGCTTCGCACGCTTCTTGAACTTGCCGTTACGAATGCCCCGACGACCGCCGACGGGGTTGCATAAACGGCCGCGCCGTTGCAAACTGATCGACGGGTTTGTTTCTGTTCACTAACCCGAGGATCAAGACGATGGAATACCGGCATCTGGGACGCTCCGGGCTGAAAGTGTCGGCGCTATCTTTTGGCGCCTGGGTGACGTTTGGCGATCAGATCGATGAAGGGCTGGCCGAAGAGTGTATGCACGCCGCCTACGAAGCCGGCGTGAACTTCTTCGACAACGCCGAGGCTTATGCCGGCGGCAAGGCCGAGATCATGATGGGCAACATTCTGAAGCGCTCCGGCTGGAAGCGCTCGGACCTGGTCATTTCCACGAAGATCTTCTGGGGCGGCAAGGGGCCGAACGACGTGGGCCTGTCGCGCAAGCACATCATCGAGGGTACAAAGGCGGCGCTGGAGCGGCTCCAGCTCGACTACGTGGACCTGATCTTCTGCCACCGGCCCGATCCGGAGACGCCCATCGAGGAGACCGTCTGGGCCATGAACTACGTGCTGGATCAGGGCTGGGCCTTCTACTGGGGCACGAGCGAATGGAGCGCCGAGCAGATCCGCTACGCCTACGAGTTTGCCCGCCGCGAGCATTTGATTCCGCCCACCATGGAGCAGCCCCAGTACAACATGTTTCACCGCGTGCGCGTCGAGCGTGAGTACGCGCCGCTTTACCGCGACTACGAGCTGGGGCTGACCACCTGGAGTCCCCTGGCCAGCGGCATCCTGACGGGCAAGTACAACGAAGGCATTCCCGAAGGAAGCCGCATGAGCCTGCCGGGCTACGAGTGGCTGCGCAAACGGCTGGAAAGCGAAGAAGGACGGCGCCAGATCGAAAAGGTGCGTCGGCTCATGCCGATCGCCGAGGAGCTGGGCTGCACGATGGCGCAACTGGCCATCGCCTGGTGCCTGAAGAACCCGCACGTGAGCACGGTCATCACGGGCGCCTCGCGCCCCGAGCAGGTCCGGGAAAACATGAAAGCCCTGGAGGTGGCTCAGCGCCTGACACCCGACGTCATGGAGCGCATCGAAGCCATTCTCGAAAACAGACCCGAGCCCGAGATCAACTGGCGCGAGCGGTGAGGCGTCAGCGCCCGACTGTTACGCATAGAGCCAGGATAGCCCACACTTTCGGGAAACTGCGCTTTCTGGTTGGCTATTTTAAACCAGAAGGTGCATGGTCTCGTGCGTCCTTACGCAGGCACCGGGACCCGCCCGCCTGATTTCTATCGAACGCCTACAGGAGCTGGTCATGCCCGCCTTTTCGCTGAAAGCCGCCAAACTGGATTGCGCGAAAGCCCATACCCCGCGAAATTTTTTGAGCTGTAACCAGCTTGTTTACGCCAGGGCTACCTAACGTCGCACAAGGGTACCGGTGTGTACCCAGTTTCCAGCTTCCAAACGATACAAGTACATACCAGGCGGCCAGTTCTCCCCCCATACGCGTATCCGATGGCGTCCAGCCTCATAAAACTGATCTATCGGGCGCACGATCTCTCGCCCCAAGACATCAAATATTATCAGTTGTACTTGCGTCGCCTCCGGCAAATCTAACTCCAAGATAGCTGTGGTTGAAAAAGGATTTGGTCCTATTACACGCAGGGCAAAAGTTTCTGGTACCCATCGTACCAGCTGTAGCGAATCAGAGAGCGCCTCCAGTGAATAGGGGGTAAACGGTGCACCATAAGTAGACACCTGGTTTGACGGAGCTGACTCACCAGCTACATTATAGGCGGTTACCTGATAGGTATAATAATCCTGATAAGTGCCTTGAATAACTCCTGAGTCTATCCATGAGGTGCTAGTGGTCGTAGCTATACGTTGGAAATTCTGGCATGTCCAGTTATTGGCACAGCGACGGTAAAGGTAGTAGCCCTCGGCTCCTGGGCTAGCGTTCCATTCCAGACGTGGCATGGCGCCAACGGCCCCTCGATTCGTAATACGCAGGTTTGCCGGAGCCGGCGGTGGAGATACTGAGCTCAAGCGGCCTACTGCTGTGTAAGCGATCTGAAATTGCTCTGGTCGTTTAGGAATATAATTGGTCACTGTACATTCACGTCCCAGTGCATCATAGAAGCGCACATACCAGTATCTCCCTTTAATTACAAATCCGTTTCTATCTACAGAAATTACAGTCAAATCCTTCCAGAACGGATCATAGGTTGCTATATATTCCGCAAAAGGAGGAACTCCACCATCAGCAAGTTTAAATCTTGTATCGACGCCATCACTATCCGCCCATCTTACCCACACCTGAGGAGACGCCTCAAAAGGACGAGGAAACTCTACCCGCGCAGTAAACTCATATCGTTTGCCGTAGGCATAAAATGCATAGGGACAATAAGAACGCGGAAAATATTGTAAGGGAAAATCCTTTAGATAAATCCATTCTTGACCACCTGGTGGCATCGGCGCATTTGTAATCACACGATCCACCCGTTTTTTGATTCGTTGAATATCGTTGTTCACTACAAACTCCAGCGCTGCTCGCGCATCAATTACACCATATCCCATGTGTTCGTTGGGAACAGGCTGGTTATAACCATTTGCTGTGCGACGAAGGATCTGTTCCACATCTTCTCCGGAAAGCTCCGGCCGCACCGCTTTGATAAGAGCCGAAACTCCAGCCGCAATTGAAGCAGCTGCTGCCGTACTGGTGAAGGAAAAATTGTATATCTGATCCCCTTGTCCTGAAGGCCCGATCACTGGACCAGCAAATGCAGCTACATCCACATAATTGGCTGGCCGAGTATATGCCCAGGGTACTACTCTTCTGATGGGATCGCGAGTTACACCTCCCACCGTGACAGCGTATTTTTCAAACTGTCCTGGCTGAAACTCCGTAGGCAACAGGTTCTCATCTTCTAAATCTCCAGCGGGAGCAATGACAATCCCACCCGCCTGCACGGCTCGCCCGATGCTCTCCCGAAAGAGCTTAAAAGGATCCGGCGGGCTGTAGCAACTCCCCAGAATCCAAGAAAAAGGTTCCGCATCGCTACAATAAGACTGCAAAACTTTCTTAGCAGCTTCAAGTATTTTTTTCCCAATGTCTTCCAGTTTAATCGGCCTGGGCATATTCAGATACTCCCAAGTCTGAGGAGGCTCAGGTAATGGATAATCTTCCGCTTTACCGCTGGGAAGTCCGAAGCTGAACAGATGAATATGCACCCCGTTGTTTCTGCCCTGCTCCAACATTTCACTGGCCTTGCGCAGATCCAGATAATAGGTGGCATTTGCTCCACTGGGCAAGCGTATGGTAAAGCGTCCGTCCAAGAGGTCGTCAGCTCGAGGTGGCCGTAGCAAACTGTAAAACTGCAGCCGCGTGTTCCAGTCGATTCCGGCAATGCCTTTGCCATTGTTCGTGTTAGCCCCAATGATCCCCGCCATCTCCGTGGCAACATCCAACTCCGGGTGTTCGTTTATCCCAACGGGCGCCAGCACCCGCCCCTGAAGATCTTCATGCGAGGTTCGCAACCCAACAAACGAGTAAATGCCTATTCGCGTCGAACTACTACCACGGCTGATTTGCCAGGCCTGATCGATTCGGTGAATCTCTGAGAGATATGGCCGTTGTTGGGGAAATAGAGGGTCGTTGGGAATGATCTGCGCTCGCCCTTCTTGCAGGCCAATAATCATCAGAAGCGTTAAAGTCATGGCCTGCCCCAGGTTGTAGCCTCGGTACATGACATCTTCTGTTTTGCTTTTACGGGAGTTTTCCACAGAGCATGCACTGGGCAAGCAACGTGTCCAGCGCAGGAAACGCCGGCACCGAGTCCGGCAACATCGGCCAGAGCGGCTCCTCACGGTCCTCGTCCAACCAGTACACGAAGGGCACATTCCGGGCCCCCGGACCCGCCTCCACATCCCGCAAAAACAACACGGCCCGCCCATCATAGCTCCAGCGCGGGTTGTGGCCGCCCCGCTCGGTCAATTGTCGCAGGATGCGCCCCTTTCCGTCCATCAGAAAAAGCTGTGGCACACCCTCCACGCGCCGCTCCAGCACGATCAGGTCTTCCACCGGGCTGGGCGTCGCTTCAAACCGAAAAGCTTCCTCCGGACCAAAATCCGTCAACACCGTCAACGCGCCTGTGGCAAATTCATATCGCACGGCGTTCTCCCGGTAAACCCTCCCCTGCGGCTGCGGCATAATCCCCACCGCAAAACGATCCCGCCCGCCTAATTGAGCCCCTACCATCGACTTAACCAGGGGGCCTTCCACCTGTCGGTGTACGAGGTTTAAGACGTAGATGCCTGTCTCGTAAAGCTGGCCGTATGCCTTTCCGATAACAGAAACCAGCAGTCGTTGGCCGTCCTGGAACCAGTGCGGAAACGAGGCGGTCGGATGCGACAGCAGCAACGTATCGGCTCCCGTCCAGACCACCACCTGGCCACTTTCCAGATCCAGCGTCACCACATGAACATCACAGCAAAGCCCTGGCTCGTAAGTCAATGCGAGCCGTTTACCATCCGGCGACCAGTCGGCACTACCGATGCTGGGTCCCAGAAAACGCATCTTCCGACCATCGCGATGGACCAGCCAGAGTTGATTGGGCGGATCGAGCCGTTCCGGCGTATAGGCCCGGATCAGCGCCACCCATTCGCCGTCCGGGGATAACCGTAGATTGTACAGGTTCTCGGTGCCGGGCAGAGGGTCTCCCCCGTAGTCAAAACGCGTCTTTTTTTCCGGCTCGAAAAGCGAGCAGGCGGCCAGTAACAGCCCCGCCATCCAGAGACTTGACCAGTTCCAACGCAGCTTTCTCATATGTCGTCGCGGGGACTTGCAGGCGGCATAATCAGAACAACTTACACCTTAACTCTAAAAAAAAATTCTTCTAAGTCAAGCCCCAAACGGACCGAAAACTTCGTCCTTAGGTTCAACCGGGCAAACCACGGCGTGCCAAAACCGCTGATTGGCACCTCGTCTATGACACGATCCTTTCGCCCATGGTGCGCATGAACTCTGGGAGATCCGATGGCGCTGAACTCCTCAATAGGGTCTTCAGGATCAGAGGCTGTCTTACAGAACACAGCTTTTCTTTGACGGCCATGGATCGTCGTGATTTTATGAAAGGCATGGGGCTGGCGCTGGCGGCCGGGCCCTACTGGCTGCGCCGGGCGCTGGCGCAGCCGTCGGCCTCAAGTTCGCCCTTCGTCGAAGCCCGGATCCCCGAGCGGGGCATGTACAGCCTGCAACCGGCCGCCCGCTGGGAAGAAGCGCTCGTGGCCGGCAACGGCACGCTGGGCATCCTGGTCTACGGCGATCCGCTGAACGAGCGGATCATCTTCAACCACGAGCTGCTCTACGAACCGCTGCGCGACGAGCGCGTCCCCCCGCCCAATCTGGCGTCCTACCTGCCCCGCATTCGCGCCCTCATGCTCGAAGGCCGTTACCGCGAGGCCGTGGCCTACTCGCTCGAAATGGCCCAGCGCGAGGGCTGGCCGGGATTGCTCTGGACCGATCCCTACCATCCGGCCTTCGCGCTCGTGCTGGAAATGCCAACGGAGACGCCCACCGAGTACCTGCGCCGCACGGCCTTCGACACCGGCGAGATCGGCGTCTTCTGGCGCACGGCGACCGACACCTACACGCGGCGGGCCTTCGTCTCGCGCACCGACGGCGTCGTCGTGCTGGAGCTATCGGCCGAGGCCGGACCGCTTCCGGACCTGGCCCTGCACCTGGAAGTGCAGGATGTGCGTCCGCCCGAGCAGCGCGAGGGCTATCACCCGCCCGAGATCGCGGCCGCGCCCGGCTGGTTGCGCTACCGCTGTGCCTACGTGCACACGCGCCGCGGCTACGAGGGGCTCGTGCGCGTGGAGGCCGCAGGGGGCACGCAGACCGTTCGCGACGGCCGCCTGCACATCCAGGGTGCCCGGCGCGTGCTGCTGCTGGCCCGCGTGTGGCCGCTCGACGACGTGGCCGCCTCGCGCCTGGTGGAGGAACGCGCGGCGCTGGCTTCCCTTCCCGCCGACTACGACCTGCTGTTCGCGTCTCATGCCGAGGCGCATGGGGCACTGTTTCGCCGCATGGCCCTGGACCTTGAAGCCGGCGACGACCGCCGGAAAAGCAGCGAAACGCTCCTGGCCGAACAGCAGGCCCGCGAAACCATCCTGCCGGCCCTGCTCGAAAAACTCTTCGACATGGGCCGCTACGTGCTGATCAGCTCCTGCGGCCACTGGCCGCCCAACCTGGTGGCGCTCTGGACGGGCGAATGGCGGCCGCCCTGGTCCGGCGACTTCACGCTCGACGCCAACCTGAACCTGCAGATGGCGGCCGCCAGCATCGGCGCCGTCCCCGAGGCCGTCGCCAGCCTGACGCGTCTCATCGAGGGATTGCTCGACGACTGGCGCGACAACGCCCGCCGTCTCTACGGCTGCGAAGGCGTACTCTCGGGCTCCCGCACCGACGGCCGCTGTGGCTGGCACACCCACTTCAACGCCGACTACCCGCTGCATTTCTGGACGGCCGGCGCCGGCTGGCTCGCCCAGCCCCTGCACGAGTACGCGGAAGTTTACGGCGACGAAGCTTTCGTCCGCGAGCACCTGATTCCCTATCTTAAAGAAATTGCCCGCTTCTACGAGACCTTCCTGACCGTCACCGACGCCGAAGGGCACGTCGTCTTCGTCCCTTCCTATTCGCCCGAAAACCGTCCGGGCAACCTCGACACGCCGGGGAGCATCAACGCGACGATGGACATCGCCGTCTGCCGCGAGGTGCTCTCGACGCTGATCGCACTGTGCGAGGCGCGGGGGCTCGAAGCCGACAGCCTGCCGCGCTGGAAGGCGCTGCTGGACCGACTGCCGCCCTACCTGATCAACGAAGACGGCGCACTCAAAGAGTGGGCGCATCCCGACCTGGCCGACAATTACAACCACCGGCACCTGTCGCACCTCTATCCGGTCTGGCCCGGCCACGAGATCACGCCCGAGGCGACACCCGAGCTGTTCGAGGCGGCCCGCAGAGCGGCCTACCTGCGCGGGCACGAGAACGACTCGGCCCACGGCCTGGTGCATCTGGCCCTGATCGGTGCCCGCCTCAAGGATCCCGAACTGGCCTACCGGAGCCTGCGCGATCTGGTTCGCAACGGCTACCTGCTGCCCAGCCTGTTTTCGCTGCACTATCCGGGCAACGTTTACAACGCGGACCTGATCAACAGCCTGCCCGCCATCGTCATCGAAATGCTGCTCTACAGCCGTCCGGGCCTGTTGGAGCTGCTACCTGCCGTGGACGAGCGGCTGCCACGTGGCACGCTGCACGGTGCCCGGGCACGCGGACGGCTGCGGGTGGAGCGGCTACGCTGGGACCTGCCTGCCCGGCACGTCGAACTGGCGCTCGTGTCCGACACCGACCAGACCCTCACGCTGCGCGTGCGCCGGGGCATCGCCGAACTGCAGGCGATCGAAGGACCGACGCCGGAGCGGACATCCGCGACCGACGCCACGCTGCAACTCGCCGCCCGAGCACCCGCCACGCTGCAGATCCGTCTGGCTGGCTGAAAAACAGCAGGCGGCCCCCACGAAAACAAAAAACGGGCACCCGCAAGAGGGTGCCCGCCCTGTGGCCGACGGTGAAGGCGTCAACGAAGCTCTTCCTCTTCCTCGGAACGTTCCTTCGAGGCGTCGCGGTAGTAGACTTCGTCCCGCAGGAATTCCTCCACGGCGATCTCCGTGGGCTCGGGCTTCAGTTCGTACTCGATGGAAATGCGCCGCTGCTCTTCCTGATGGCGCGGATCGTCTTCCAGTCCCAGTCCTTCGAAGTAGGAGAGCTTTTCGTCGAGCTCCTGCTTCATCTGGGTGGCAATCTGACGGGCACGCTTCGAAAGGATGGCCACCGTCTCGTACAGGTTGCCCGTCTTGGCGGCCAGTGCGTCGATGTCGAGGGTTTTGAGGGCCATAGCTGAACAGGTTGTCAGATTCGCGCGGTCCCTTGCTCACGCAAAACGTCGTAAATGCCGGCCTTTACGGAAGGTTCCGTTCAGCCGGCGAGCATGCCGGCCACCCCGGCGCGGATCATCGCCACGGCGATGGCGGCCAGAAACAGGCTGGCGACCTTCGCGATGGCCCGCACGGCCACCGGTCCCAGCTTCCGGATCACCCACGGCCCTGCGGCAAAGGCCACCGTCACCAGCAGCAGGTTGGCCACCAGCGACACGAGCGTGGGCAGGTAGCCGTAGGTCTGCTGCGCCACCAGGATCGTCGTGATGGCGGCCGGACCGATGATCAGCGGAATGCCCAGCGGCACCACGCCCACGTCGGCGGCGTCGGCCCCGTCGCGCGGATCGCGCCGCCGGTAGTCGGCAAACACCAGATCCGTGATACTCAGCACGAGCAGGATCAGGCCGCCGCCCACCCGGAGATCGTTCACCGTGATCCCGAGCGTCTCGAAGATGAGCTGCCCGGCAAATAGAATGAGCACGGCCACCACGAAGGCCGTCGCCACGGCCCGCACGAGCAACCGGCGTCGATCGGCCGCCGAAAGGCCTTCGGTCATCGAGATGAAAAACGGCAGAATGCCGGGCAGATTGATCGCCACGAACAGCGGCAGAAACGTCTCTAAATAGGCGTTCACGTTCAGGCGCGGTTGATGGATCGGCAGCGATCAAAGCGCGGCGATCCGCTTCGTTCCACCCGCGCTGCAACGCTTTTGCGAAAAAGCAGCCGGAACGAAGCCCGGCGGCCGCTGTTGGAACACGCTTGAACCTTTTCGTCGAACCGAGTGGTCGGGCCCGGCAGCGGTATGCAGGACGGCATTGTCATCCGAGGCGCGCGCGAGCACAACCTCAAAAACATCGACCTGGACATCCCCCGGGAGCGCCTGGTGGTGATCACCGGCCTTTCGGGCTCGGGCAAGTCGAGCCTGGCCTTCGACACGATCTACGCCGAAGGCCAGCGGCGCTATCTGGAGAGCCTTTCGGCCTATGCGCGCCAGTTTCTGGGCATGCTCGAGCGGCCCGACGTGGACTTCATCGACGGACTGTCGCCCGTCATCGCCATCGAGCAGAAGACGGTCAGCCAGAACCCGCGCTCGACGGTCGGCACCGTCACCGAGGTGTACGACTTTCTGCGGCTGCTCTATGCCCGCGTCGCCACGGCCTATTCGCACATCTCGGGCAAGCCCATGCGCCGCCAGACCGACGACGAAATCATCAACCACATCCTGAGCTTTCCGGAAGGCACCCGGCTGCTGATCCTGGCGCCGGTGGTGCGCGGCCGCAAAGGGCACTACCGGGAGCTGTTCGAGCAGATCGCCCGCCAGGGCTTCGAGCGCGTGCGCGTCGACGGCGAGCTGCGGGAAATCACGCCGGGCATGAAGCTTGACCGCTACAAGACGCACGACATCGAAGTCGTCGTCGACCGGATCGTGGTGCGGCCCGACATCCGGCCGCGCGTGCACGACTCGGTCCAGATCGCCCTCGGCATGGGCGGCGGCGTGCTCATCGCCCACGTGCTCAACCCCGACGGCACGGGCACCGACCACGTCTTCAGCCGCCACCTCTACTGCCCCGAAGACGGCGTCTCCTACGACGATCCCTCGCCGAACACGTTCTCGTTCAACTCGCCCTACGGCGCCTGTCCGGCCTGCAACGGCCTGGGCACCCGGCTGGAAATCGACCCGGACCTGGTCATCCCCGACCCGTCGAAGTCGATCAACGAAGGCGGACTGGCGCCGCTGGGCAGGCCGCGCGACGTCTGGATCTTCAGCCAGCTCCGCGCCGTGGCCGCGGCCTACGGGTTCGACTTCGACACGCCGCTGGGCGCGCTCACCGAGGAGCAGCGGCGCGTGCTGCTGGAAGGCGCCGGCGACCGGGAGTTCGAGATCGAATACCGCTTCAAGGATCGCACGCTGCGCTACCGCCACCGCTTCGGCGGCATTTACGAATACCTGCACCACTTGCGCGAGCATGCCGGGTCGGTCTCCCAGCGGCGCTGGGCCGAATCGTTCATGCGCGAGATGACCTGCCGGGCCTGCGGCGGCGCCCGCCTGAAGCCCGAAAGCCTGGCCTTCCGCATCGGCGGCAAGAACATCGCCGAACTGGCGCACATGGACCTGGTCTCGCTGCGGCGCTTTCTGTCGGAGCTGCAGTTCGAGGGCCAGAAGGCGCTCATCGCCCGTCCCATTCTCAAGGAAATTCTGGAGCGGCTCGGCTTTCTGATCGAAGTCGGCGTGGGCTATCTGACGCTGGACCGTCCGGCCCGCACGCTTTCGGGCGGCGAGAGCCAGCGCATCCGGCTGGCCGCCCAGCTCGGCTCGCAACTGACCGGCGTCCTTTACGTACTCGACGAACCCTCGATCGGCCTGCATCCGCGCGACCATCACCGGCTCATCGACGCGCTCAAATTGCTGCGCGACCTGGGCAACTCGATCCTTGTCGTCGAGCACGACCGCGAGATGATCGAGGCGGCCGACTACGTGATCGACCTGGGACCGGGCGCGGGCGAACACGGCGGCCACGTGGTGGCCGAGGGACCGCCCGACCGCCTGGCGGTGCGCGACGGGCACGTCAGCCTGACGGCCGCCTACCTGCAGGGTGAACGCTACATCCCGGTACCCCGCGAGCGGCGCACCGGCAACGGCCACCGGCTCGTGCTCTACGGTGCCCGCGGCCACAACCTGAAGGGCGATCCGCTCGTGCTGCCGCTGGGCACGTTCATCTGCGTGACGGGCGTTTCGGGCTCGGGCAAGTCGAGCCTGATCAACCAGACGCTCTACCCGATCCTGGCCCGCCACTTTCACAACGCCCGCCTGGTGCCGCTTTCCTACGAGCGCATCGAAGGGCTCGAGCATCTGGACAAGGTGATCGACATCGACCAGAAGCCCATCGGCCGCACGCCCCGCTCGAACCCCGCCACCTACACGGGCCTGTTCAGCCACATCCGCGACCTGTTCGCCCGGCTTCCCGAAGCCCAGCTCCGCGGCTACAAACCCGGCCGGTTCTCCTTCAACGTAAAGGGCGGCCGCTGCGAGACCTGCAAGGGCGCCGGCGTGGTGAAGCTGGAGATGAACTTCCTGCCGGACGTGCACGTGACCTGCGAGACCTGCAAGGGCCGCCGCTACAACGCCGAAACGCTGGAGGTTCGCTACCGGGGCAAGAGCATCGCCGACGTGCTGGAGATGACCGTGGACGAGGCGCTGGCGTTCTTCGAGAACATGCCGCGCATCGCCCGTAAGCTGCGCACGCTGCAGGCCGTCGGGCTCGGCTACATCCGGCTGGGCCAGCCCGCCACCACGCTGTCGGGCGGTGAGGCCCAGCGCATCAAGCTGGCCCGCGAGCTGTCACGCCCCGGCACCGGAAACACGCTCTACATCCTGGACGAGCCGACCACCGGCCTGCACTTCGAGGACATCCG
>FWWL01009632.1_pt1 | contig 11599 bp, 12 predicted proteins | sample 2228331 | NCBI WGS metagenome assembly FWWL01 (sample SAMEA103939775, study PRJEB20133) | metagenome
CAATAGCACGCAGATAAACGCCGATGAACGCTGATAGACGCAGATAAACGGAATTTTATGTTATAAAAAATCAGCGTTCATCTGCGGGAGTCAGCGTCCAATTTCAGAAATGTCAGGTAGCCAGTTCACGGATTAAAAATCATTGCAATCCGTGTCTAAAACCTGCAGAGCCTCTCGTGGCGGAAAGAGTATGGTGCTCTCCAGGGACACGGGAGGCGCGAAAATCGCGCGTCCCTCTGTGTCCTTGCGGGAAATGGGGATTATTTCGGTATCTCGCCGGAAGAGAAAGCGTGTGCGTCCCAAGCCTCTCATCGCTCCGCAGGACCTGCCGGACCGTGTCGCGCGCCCTATCCCCGGCGAATACCCCTACTCCCTACTCCCTACTCCATACTCCCTACTCCATACTCCATACTCCCGTGGAGGTGACCAATGGAACTGCTAACCGTCCGCATCCAGAAACCGGATGACGTCAACTTCATCCTGGGGATGAGCCATTTCATCAAAACCGTGGAGGACATCCACGAGGCCCTGGTGAACACCGTCCCCGGTATCCGCTTTGGTCTGGCCTTCTGCGAGTCTTCGGGCCCGGCCCTGGTGCGCTGCACCGGCACCGACCCGGAGATGATAGAACTGGCGAAACAGAACGCCCTCGCCATCGGCGCCGGCCATTCGTTCATCCTCTTCCTGGCCCCCGGCTTCTACCCCATCAACGTCCTCAACGCCGTCAAGATGGTGCCGGAGGTCTGCCGTATCTTCTGCGCCACGGCCAACCCCGCCGAGGTCATCGTCGCCCAGACGGAGCAGGGGCGGGCCATCCTGGGAGTGGTGGACGGCGTCAGCCCCAAAGGGGTGGAAGGCGAGGCCGACGTGGCCCACCGCAAAGAGTTCCTGCGCCGCATCGGCTACAAACTCTGATCGGCCCGACCGGATGGAAACCCCCTCACTGTTTCTGGCCCTTGTCGCCGGACTGGCCTCATTTCTTTCCCCGTGTGTCCTTCCGCTGGTCCCCGCCTACATCAGTTATCTGGGCGGGCAGGCGGTGACGACGCCGGGGGACGAACCCCGCCACCGTCCGGCGACGTTTTTCCACGCCCTCGCCTTCGTCCTGGGCTTCTCCGCCGTATTCATCACCCTGGGCGGCGTCGCCGGAGGGCTGGGGCGGCTGCTGCGCGCCGACTGGGTGCGCTGGGTCGGCGGGCTGGTGATGGTCTTCTTCGGCCTGGCCCTGATGGGGGCGGTCAAAATCCCCGCCCTCTACACCGAACGCCGCCTGCATCTCCGCACCGATTCCCGCTGGGGGTACTTCTCCTCTGCTCTCGTCGGCATCTCCTTCGCCGCGGGCTGGACTCCCTGCGTGGGGCCGGTGCTGGGGGCAATTCTGGCCCTGGGGGCCAGCCAGCGGGCGGCTGGGCAGGCTGCTCTGCTCCTGGCCGTCTACTCCCTCGGCCTGGGCATCCCCTTCCTGCTGGTCGGACTGGCGGTGGACCGGATGGGCGCGTGGCTGCGGCGACTGCACCGCTACCTGCGCCCCATCCAGATCGCCACCGGCCTCTTTATCCTCATCTTCGGCATCTTACTCTTTATGGACTGGCTGCGCGTCCTGGGCGCGTGGATGACTCGCCTGGGCGTCGGCTGGGAGGGATTCTGATGAACGACCCACTGCACACCTTCTTCCACCCGCGCGGCGTCGCCGTTCTGGGCGCCAGCGCCAACCCGACCAAGTTGAGTTACGGCGTCCTGCACAACCTGGTCACTCACGGCTACCTGGGCCCCATTTACCCGGTCAACCCCAAAGGCGGGGAGATGCTGGGGCTGAAGGTCTACCCGTCCCTGGCCGAAGTGCCCGACCCGGTGGACCTGGCGGTCATCGTCCTGCCCGCTGGGCAGGTGGCCGCGGCGCTGGAGGACTGCGGAAAGCGGGGCATCCGCCACGCCGTCCTCATCGCCTCGGGCTTCGGCGAACTGGGGGCCGAGGGGAAAGAACACGAGGAGCGCTTACGCCAGATCGCCCGTCGGTACGGCATCCGCTTCATCGGCCCCAACTGCGTCGGCGTTCTGGATACGTATACCCCCATTGACACCACCTTCAGCCGGACGATGCCCGGTCAGGGGCCCATCGGCCTGGTCTCCCACTCCGGCGCCGTCTGCGGGGGGACGATGGACTGGGCCAACGTGGTAGGGGTGGGCTTCTCCCGTATCGTCAGCCTGGGCAACCAGGCGGATGTGGACATGGCCGACGCGCTGGACTCCCTTGCCGCCGACCCGCACACGCGCGTCGTGGCGGCCTACATTGAGGGATTGCCGAACGGTCGTCGGTTCGTGGAGGCGGCGCGCCGTCTGACCGCGCATAAGCCCCTGGTTGTGCTCAAGGCGGGACGGACCCCCAGCGGCACCCGCGCGGTGGCGTCCCATACAGGCGCGCTGGCGGGGGCCGACCAGGCCTTTCTGGCGGCGTGCCGTCGGGCGGGAGCCATCCCGGTGGACTCGCTGGAGGAAATGGTGGACGCGGCCATCGCGCTGGCTTACCGCCGCCCGCCCCGGGGACCGCGCATGGTCATCCTGACCAACGCCGGGGGGCCGGCCGCGGTCGGCGCGGACCATCTGGACCGCCATGGGTTGCGCCTGGCCGACCTTTCCCCCGAAACCCAGGCCCGGCTGCGGGAGGTCTGCCCGCCCGGCACGATGACGGGCAACCCCGTGGATATGCTGGGCGGCCCCCAGGGCGACCACTACACCGCCGCGCTACAGGTGCTTCTGGATGCCCCCGAAGTGGACGGGGTCCTGGCCCTCTTCGTCCCCCAGGCCATCACCCCGGTCCACGATGTGGCGGTAGCGGTGGGACGGGCCGCCGAAACCAGCGAAAAGCCCGTCGTCTGCTGCATCTCCGGCGGGGGCGGCATCCGCGCCGCGGCGCGGGCGCTCCATGCCCACTCCGTCCCCCACTACTTGACCCCCGAACGGGCCGCCTTCGGCCTGGGCGCGCTCTGGAAGTACGCCCGCATTCGGGAACATCCCGCTCCCGACCCCGAACCGGTTGAGGGGATAGCCCGGGAGCGGATCGCCGCTCTGCTGGAGGCCCGGAACGGGGTACTGGACCCGCAAGAGGGGGCCGAGATCGCCGCCGCCTGCGGCCTGAGCGTTCCGCCGTCGGGGGTGGCCGCCACGGCCGAAGAAGCGGTGGCGCTGGCGGAGGGGATGGGGTATCCCGTCGTCCTCAAACGGGTCGCGCCGGGGGTGACGCATAAGAGCGACGCCGGTGGGGTCGTGGTGGGACTGAAGAGCGCCGATGAGGTACGGGAGGCCTTCGCCCGCGTGGTGCGGGCCGGGGAACGGGCCCTGATCCAGAAGATGGCCCCGGCGGGCTTAGAGGTGGTTATCGGTGCGTACCGGGATTCCCAGTTCGGCCCGCTGGTGATGTTCGGTCTGGGTGGGGTTTATGTGGAGGTGCTGCGGGACGTGGCCTTCCGGCTGGCGCCGCTCTCCCGTGCCGAGGCGCGGGAGATGGTGGCGGAGACGGCGGCGGGGCGGTTGCTGGCGGGCGTCCGCGGCCAGCCGCCGCGGGATGTAGAGGCCGTGGTGGATGCCCTCTGTCGGGTCGGCTGGCTGATGGAGGAATTCCCCCAGGTCGCCGAGGTGGATCTGAACCCGCTGATTGTGGGGAAGCAGGACGCCTGGGCGGTGGATGCGCGGGTCGTGATACGTAAAACGTAATGCGTAAAACGTAATGCGTAAAACGTAAAGTGTAAGGAGGAGTCTATGGCCGATAATGTTTCTCAACCCAGGATGCCCCCTTTGTGGGTGGTCAAACTGCGGGCGCCCTTTTTCACCGCCGATCTGGCCCCTGTCCTGGTGGGGGCCCTCCTGGCCTGGGCCCGCACTGGCGTGTTCCATTTCTGGTATTTTCTGCTCACCCTGATCGGTGCGGTGGCGCTCAACGCCGGTACCAACATGACCAACGACTATTTTGACCACAAATGGGGCTCCGACGAGGTCAATGTAGAATACGCCAATCCCTTTACCGGGGGTAGCCGTCTCATCCAGATGGGGCTGGTCAAGCCCGAGGAGATGCTCTGGCAGGGGATTGGTTTCTTCGCCCTGGGCGCGGTCATCGGCCTCTTCCTGGCCTTCACCCGCAGTTGGGCGATCCTGTGGCTGGGAGTTATCGGCGTCTTCTGCGGTTACTTTTACACCGCGCCCCCCTTCCGGCTGGCGCGGACAGGCCTGGGAGAACTGGCAGTAGGGCTCTGCTTCGGCCCGCTGATGGTTCTGGGCGCCTATGTGGTCCAGACCCGTCAACTGGCCTGGGAGCCGGTCATCGCTGGGATTCCGGTCGGCATCCTCATCGCGCTGGTCCTCTGGATCAACGAGTTCCAGGACATGCGCGCCGACGCCGCGGTGGGGAAGAACCATCTGGTGGTGCGGCTGGGCCGTCGCCGGGCGGCTGCCGTCTACGGCGCCCTGTTGCTCCTGACCTACCTTTCCATCCTGGGCGGCATCCTGCTGGATAACGTCACCCCCTTCGCCCTGGTCGGCCTGCTGACGGCCCCCCTGGCATGGCAGGCGTACCGGATCGCCCGCGTCCACTACGATCACCCGCGGGAGTTGACCCCGGCCAACGCGCTGACCATCCGCATCCATCTGCTGACGGGGCTGTTGATCGGGCTGGGGTATCTGATTCAGGGGCTGGTCGGATGACCTTCGCCTCGCCGGAGGAGAAACGGGCCTATACTCGCGACCTGTTCGCCCGTATCGCCTGGCGCTACGAGTTGCTCAACCGGGTGCTGTCGCTGGGGCAGGTGGAGCGGTGGCGATGGATCGCCGCCGGGGAGGCCCCCGTCGCGCCGGGGGGATGGGCGCTGGATGTGGCGACGGGGGAGGGCGGCATGGCACGGGCGCTGGTCCGGCGCTGGCCCGGGGCGCGCGTGGTGGGGCTGGACTTTACCCCGCCGATGCTCTGGCTGGGACGGGAGCGGTCGGACGGATGGCCGATATACTGGACGGAGGGGGACGCGCTGCGCCTTCCCTTTCCGGACGGGTTCTTTGACGCGGTGGTGAACGCCTTTATGCTCCGCAACGTCACCGACGTTCGGGGGACGCTGGCGGAGCAGGCGCGCGTGGTGCGGCCGGGGGGCCGGGTGGTCTGCCTGGAGATGACCTGGCCGCGCCACCCCATTTTCCGGCCCCTCTTTCACCTCTACTTCGGCGGCATCGCGCCGCTGGTGGGGGGGCTGCTCACCGGGCACCTGGACGCGTACCGTTACCTGCCCCGTTCGGTGCAGGCCTTTATGTCTCCGGAGCAACTGGCGGCGACGATGGAGGCGGTGGGGCTGGAGTCGGTGCGGTACCGGTTTCTGATGATGGGAACGGTCACCCTGCATGTGGGGGTGCGGTCTGGGGGGAGCATCTTCTCGCCTCAGGAATCCTCCCAGCAGGTGAGGGGGATTTGCCCCTCCCCTCTGCCCGTGGCAAGGGTAGGTTTTTGGCGCGGTCTTTCCAGCCCCGCCGTAAACCGGCGGGGCTGGGGGAAAAGGGCGCTTTCAGCGCCCTTCTGGAGCTCAGCCTGACCGCTTACGGTCAGGCGAGAAGGAGCGACATCGCCCCCGAGATAAGGCAAGGAAATAGATTTTTTGCACTGGGCGGCGAAGCCGCCCAGTGCAAAAAATCTGCTTTTCTCCTTTCCCTTGTCGGAGGCGAAAAACTCACTCTTGTCAACCCTGCCCCCCTCCCCGTTCCGGCGTTCCGCCGCACGGGGAGGGGGAAACCTCACCCTCTCCCCCAACCCCTCTCCCTCTCCCAGTGGGAGAGGGGTGTCGCCTGCGGCGACGGGGTGAGGGTGAGGTCGCCCCCGCCCGTCAGGGCAGGGGGAGAGGGGGGCATTTGTCCGGAGTTGCTCCTTTTGGGCACTCTTGAGGCAATCCATCCTGGCGTCGGGACGAATGCGCTGGCAGAAAGTGTCACCAATTATGAACCATCCCGGATTGGCCTCAGAAATGCCACCGGGCGGAAGTGCCCTGAAAATTCGCCCGTTCCTCCGATCACTCGCGCCGGATGCAAACTCTGGAAAACGGGAGGAGCATCCGGTGGTCGCCGTTCAAACCGGCCGAAGTACAATTGATCCTGTCCCACGGCGATCCAGAAAGGGGCGTCGGGGTCCGGGGCGATGCGCTGCTGAGCCAGAATGTAATCGCCCCTCCGTGCTCCCCACTGCGGACAGACGGGGTCGGGAATTGGAAGCGCGATGCAGACCGGAGACTGACGTTCCAGAACAGCGTACCGGACATCGGAGAGCGGCAATACCTGAAAAGGTTTTCCCCCGATCTCAATCCGTGGGTTCAGGTGGTATCCGTCCGGCTCCACATTGCGGAAGGGACGGTTCGCTGCGCAGACGGAGAGGGAAGTTACCGGGAGTTGAAGGAACGCCAGCTCTGTGATGGATTGGCTTATGGCGGCGATCCGTTCCACCATCCTGGCGCATTGAGACATCCGATGCTCCTGACGGTGGATGCGCCAGTATTCCTGGGCCTGGCGGAACATCTGGCTGGCGGCGTCGTACCACTGAAGCGCGGCAGCCAGGTCTTTCTGAATGTGGTAGAGCAGGCCAAGGTTATAGAGGGCAGCCCCTTCGTTGTGGCGCTGAAACGGGGCGGGTTGCCGCCGGAATACGTCGCAGGCCTGGATAGCCATCGGAAGGGCGGGGTCCAGACGGCCGGTCTCCCGATAGATGTCGCTCCGGCACAGGGCGGCCCATCCCAGGCCGGAAGGGTGAATCTGGCGCTGCTGATGGGCGGTCGCCATTGCCACCTCTGCGACCGCTTCTGCTTCCCGAAAATGCCCGTTTTTCAGGAGAGAGCGCGCCTGCGCTACCAGTTCAGTGACCGGGGACTTTCCCTCGTCTCCTTCCACCAGCAGATCGGAAGGAATGGGATCCACGACCAGAAGAATCACGACCTTCCTCCCGGGGGCAGCATTCGTTCCATCCCCAGCAGTTCCTGCAGTCGGTGGAGGGTACGGATGGCCTCAGGGGGCAGGAAAGCGCGGGTGAAGGGGTCGTAGGACATCCAGCGCAGGGTCTCCGCCAGGCGGGTCGCCAGCAGATAGGCGCGGAGTTCGCTGTCGCTGACGTTCACGGCCTGGAGTTCCCGGATCAGGGTGATGAGCATTTCGGCCTGGGCCCGGGCGCGGACCGCCTCCACCCGCAGGAGTTCCGCCTCCCCTTCCACACGGGTCGCAGCGGCGCGGCTCTCCCACTCCGCCCGCCATGCCTCTATCCACTGGGCAGGGATTTGCTCCTCCTCCACCTTGATTTCCCCTAACTGCACGCTCAGGATGCGTACCCCAACTTTAGGGGCTTCCTGGTTCAGGGCCTCTTCCAGCCGCCGACGGATCTCCTCTCGGGGATGGGCCGACGGATCCCCCGTTGGCCCCAGGAGCCAGTCCAGCCGGTACTCGGCCAGGATGTTGCGCAGGATGCCCTCGGTGAACCCCACCACGACCCGTCCTCGCCAGTCCATCGGTGGGCCCTGGAAATCCGGCTCCCGAATCCAGCGGGCGGTCGCTGCCCGGAAGACCGCCTCAGGGGTAAAGGGGTACGGCTCCTCCTCCGTTGGCGGCTTGGGGCACAACTGGCCGCGCTCGTCCGGCACCCGGTCGTCTATCTTAAAGCAGATGTCCGCCTCGCAGATGACGGGGATCCCTTCCCGCGTCATCCCTTTCACCGGGAAGGTCCATTGCTGCGGGCGGAGGTCAACGATTTCCCACACCTTCTCAAACGGGGCCAGGAGAGGGTAGTTGCCCTTTTTGGGAAGATGGGCGCTCAGGATGCGCTCTATCCGTCCGCATCGTTCGGTGATGACCGCGGTGTCGTTGTAAATCACCAGATACCCCGGCCCTCCCACTTTGTGAAGAACGGAGTCCTCCCCGGTGGCGATTTTCCCCTCTTTGATCAGCAGGTACGGACCGAACTTCCAGAGGCCGAACAGGAGGCGGTAAAGGAAAGAGGCTGCTTCGCCGGGGCTTTTGATTTTGTAGAGAGTTGCAAGGAACGAGGATGCGGTGTAGGCCACGAGAACCAGCGCCAGCAGGAAGGGGATGGTGAAGATAAACCCCATCAGAACCAGACCCGTCGGACGGGAAGGGCCTGCAGCCTGGATCAGGAGCAACCCCAGAAGGGTGACCACTGCGAGGGGAATCCCCAACCGGGGGATAACGCGTCTCAGGTGCCGGATAGCCCAGTCGGGAGCGACCATATCTCCTCCTACTCTGTCTTGCCTTCTCCCAGACGGCGCAGGTCCTGGGGAATTTCGCGGGGGAGGTAGCGCCGGAGCATCGGCTGCTGGGCCATTTCCTTCAGGATGTCCAGAAATTCCTCCACAACGATACCCGGGGACACCGGGTTGCCCGGCTGCTCCAGTTCCGCCAACCGTTCCCCCAGGGCCAGGATCAGGTTGGCCTGGGCCTCCGCCCGCGCCTGCTCTATACGCCAGAGCCGCTCCCGCTGGCCTTCGGCTTGCTTGACCAGAATCCGGCGCACCCATTCCGCCTGCCAGGCGCGGACCCGTTCTTTCAACACTTCCTCCTTGACCGGAAGCAGGTTGCTGATCCCTCCGCCGATCAACTGAATGCCCAGGGGCTCCAGTTCGGCCTTCAGCCGTTCCCGGAACTGGCGGGCGATCTGCACCCGGGGCAACTCCTCGCCCGGCGCATAGTCGTAGAGTTCGTCAAAGCGGTACCGGGAAAGGATATCCTGGAGAATGCGCGTCCCGATCACCCGGGAAAGTTCGTCCCAGGCGTGCTGGGGATGGTCGGGCTTCTCGGGGAGTTCCATCATCTGGGCGTGGACGGCCCTGAAGGCGGCGCTCTTGCGGTAGGGGAACGGCTTGCCCAACTGGGGCTGCTGGTCGCCGCGGTCAATCTGGAAGGGGGTGAAGGCCAGGACTTTGACCTGGATGCCGTCCCGGGTCAGGCCCTGGACGGTGAAGGCGCGCAGTTGCGGACGCAGGTCCAGCGTCCGCATCGGCCGTTCGGCGAATCCGGTGAGGATCAGCCCGGGTCCCAGAACTCCTTTGAACTTCAATCCGCTGGAGACGGCCACCGCATGGTCGCAGTCGGAGATGATAATGCCGTTCCCGAGAGGGAACGTTGCCAGAGCATCCCCTTTTCCCCGCTCCTCAATCTTATCCTCTTCCCGGGGCTCGTCGGTGATGACCCAGTAGGGATACCGTTCTCCGGAGATGTAGTCCAGCAGAATCTTAAAGGCCGTCCAGTGATTCGCAACTCGCTGGCGCCACCGTTCCGCCCGGCCTGTTCCCGGGTCGGGGGGCGGGAAGGGAAGCAGGAAACCGCCAACAATGAAGAGCCCCGAGAAAAAGGTTGTAATGAAAATCAACGTCCCGCCTATCAGGAAGATCTCCCGAAGCGGAGGGCCGAGAAACGCAGCGACGGATAGAGCCCATATCAGGGCGAAGATAAAGCATCCGACCGCAGTGGCCCAGCGGCGGGACTGAAAGGTCCATATCAGGACCATCAGAGTCAGGAGCTCGGCCGCAAGGATGAAAAGAAAGGCGGAAAGCCAGCAAGCCCAGGAGAAGCGGAAAAGCTGGCAGAGGGAGAGAAAGAACAGCGCAAGGAAAAGGAGGGGAAGTACCAGATAGACCAGGTAGAGCATTCCCAGGCCATCCACGCGGTCAGAGAGACCTTCTTCCAGCAGGAGGCGATCCGGTTCTGCCATAGTGCTCCGTTCCTTTCGCCGGTTGAGGATGGCAGGGCGACGGATAGGAGGGGCATCCGTCGCGGCGTTTTATTACCCGCCGGAGGGTTCACCCTCCGGGTAAGGGCGGCTTTCAAAGCCGCCCCTACAGCATAACCCTGCTTCGCAGGCTGTAAGGGCGACGCATGCGTCGCCCCTCCCGCTGCGCTTCGTGGCGCACTACGAACAGCCCCGAAGGGGCTTTCGCTTTGAGCCCGACGGTTTCGCGTCGGGCGAAGGCGGCTGAATAATTACAATAATACTCCATCAGCCGATTTCGTCAACTCCGGTCAGGATGGAGAGCAAATAGGCGGTATCCACCCGACGGATGCGCTGGACGGCGCGGCGTTTGCGGAGCATGCGGGGAATTCCCAGAAGCCCGGCGACCATCCCCCGCAGGCGGGCCCGCGCCGCGGCTCCCCGCCAGGCCCGCAGGGCCTCCCAGGCTATCCAGAATTGCGCCCGCAGGACCGCCCGCCAGTACCGCCGCCAGAGGTCCCCGGGGTAGTCCTTGACCAGCAGGTAGATGAAGTTTCGCCCGTCGTAGAAACTGGCGGTCGTCCCTCCACCGGTGGCGCTCAGTTTGTGGTAGACGACGGCGCGCGGCGCATAGACGCACTGCCATCCGGCCAGTTGCGCCCGCCAGGCCAGGTCCACGTCCTCGCACGAGTAGAAGAAATCCTCATCCAGCAGGCCGATCTCCTCCAGCATCGCCCGCCGATACGCCGCGCTCCCCCCGCAAGCACTGAAAACGTACTCCTCCCGGTCGTACTGCCCCCGGTCGGTTTCCCAGACGCCCCGATTGCCCGGCCGACCATCCACCCGGTAGTAGTCCCCGGCGGTGTGGAAGACGTCCCGGCGGTCAAAGAGAAGCATTTTGGAAGCGATCAGTCCTGCTTCGGGATGCCGCCGGAAGGCCGCCACGACCTCTTCCAGCCAGTGGGGGTCGGCCTCGGTGTCGTTGTTCAGGAGGACGATGAACTCGCCCCGGGCGGCCCGGATCCCGGCGTTGCAGGCCCCGGCGAAGCCGCGGTTCTCCCCCAGGGCCAGCACCCGCACCTCCGGATAGTCCCTCGCCAGCAGGGCCAGCGATTCATCCGCCGAACCGTTGTCCACGACGATGACCTCAAAATCCCGGAAGGTCTGCCGGCGCAGACTCTCCAGGCAGGTCGGCAGGTGCGCCACCCCGTTCCAGTTGGGGATGATGACGGAAACCACAGGACGGCTCATACCCTGCTCAGAAAAGAACGCCAGCGTTCCACGAGATCGGGGAGGTCGGCCTCCTGCTCCAGCCAGCGGGCTTGCGTTTCTACGTACGAGGCATCCAGCGAGTCCCCATATACCTGGACCAGATGGCGCACGTCTTCCCGATCTATCGCTTCCCAGCGGGCCGGTTTGTAGACGATCAGGTCTTCCGGCGTGGCGATGCGCAGCGGGTAGCCGAAAAGGGGAATTCCCGTGGCCCGCTGGATTGCAGCGTAATCCAGGTGGAAAGAGGCCATCCGCAGGTCTATGGAGAAGCGCCGACCGAAGGCGAACTTAACGGCCCGCCCCGCTTGAAGCCTGTTCACCGCGTCTCTTCCGGGCTCAAATCCCTGCTGCTGACATATCTGGACGGCCCTCTCCACATCTGCAGGAGAAAGAATCAGAACGATATCCACGCCTACCGTCGTCCGGGGAGCGCCCAGGAGCGAGGCGGCGATCCCTCCGATGATCACGTAATCTCAGGGAACTCCTCCAGTAGTTTCTGGAGTTGGCGGATCACGTCTTACATATTGCCTTTCTCGCACCCGCTCCGCTTCCTGGAGCAACAGCAGGAGTTGTTCCGTCAGGTAGATCCGCTCCTCCGGGGTG
>FWWL01006100.1_pt1 | contig 11591 bp, 10 predicted proteins | sample 2228331 | NCBI WGS metagenome assembly FWWL01 (sample SAMEA103939775, study PRJEB20133) | metagenome
AGCCTAGCTGTGATCGAAAAAATGACGGTTCTGAAATTAAAACAGTTCCCAATGTGTCGCGTAATCATGTTTGAATCGTTGCAGACGATTTTTGAGCGCCATCACCTTTGGTGGGCAGATCATTGAATGACAACTGCGAGAGAGGACCTGACAACATGTGATTTGCATGCTTGACAATCTTTTTCCGTAGTTTTATAATATACCCAAAGATTCTGGGAGGTTATCTGTTTTGCCTGATCTGAACTTGCAAAATGTTACTAAGATCAGCAATATCGCTCTTCTTAACTGGTGGTGGCTTTGGGGGATGCTCTCTTTCGAGGATCCCCTGAAGCCTTCGTGATGCTGGGCTGAGGGGACTTTCAAAAGAAAGAGGGCATCCCAAAGATGGGGTGCCCTCTTTTTTTGTAGATGAGCAAGAGGAAAATTCAGTACAAATCTGCAAAACAAAACGGATCGTTATGAGAGTGTCAAGTTTTTCTGATTGTAACAGATAGGACTGTCTTGTTGCTATTGAGGTGATGTGGGTATGTTGAAACTTGAGGATTTAAAGCTTAGATTTCCCTTCTTTGAGTCGCAGCCAGCGGTGGCCTGCGATACCTCACGTGTGGATTTTGATCGTGTACAAAACGAAATCTTTTTCTTTGAATCACCTAGGATTAGGGCTCTGTGTCTTGATAGACTTCTTCAAGTGCTTGTCTATCGCAACAGAGTGGAGATCAACTTGCGTGGCAGCAAAGAAACTATCTACGCCGATCCGTTGGGAGTCTTCGATGAAGTCTTAGACTTCCTGATCACGAGGAATTCTTTTGTAACTTGTCAGTTCAACTACGATGCGGTGAATTTAGTTGAAAACATTTATCTGACGGATGAACCATGCATCGTTGTGGACGTTTTTGGAGAAAACCTCATATTTGACAAAGTTTCCGGTTTGCAGCAATTGTTGGTGACTGAAAAACCTCGGGAACTGCTAATTCCGAGCTTAGTTGGCTACGAAGAGAACGACCTGGAGTGCAAAAGCAAGGTTATCTTCGCAACACCAAAGGACAATTACCTGAAAATTGTAGAACAAGCAAAAGAGGACATCAAAAACGGTGAGATCTTCCAGATCGTACTTTCTCAGATAGTGATGGTTGAAAGTGACATATCGACAAGTCAGTTGTTTTACAACATGAGAAAAAAGAATCCCTCGGAATACAGTATCGTGATAAATGACGCTGACAGACAGGTTATATGCTTTTCCCCTGAAACGTTCCTGGTGAAAAAGGCAGATACGATAAGAACCTTTCCGATAGCTGGGACCTATCGGGTGAAGCCAGAAGAAGATATCGAGCAGAAAAAAACTCAAATTCTGTTAGACAGGAAAGAAATAAGCGAACACGTCATGCTTGTTGACTTAGCTAGAAATGACCTTGGGAGAATCTGCAAACCAGGGACTGTCAAGGTCGAGGAGTATTTAAGGATAAAGCAACTTTACAATCTCATACACATATACTCGGTTGTTGTTGGTGAACTTCAAGAAAAGAGTATAACGAAAGTGATTTTGTCTGCCTTCCCCGCTGGCACGCTGACCGGTGCTCCGAAAATCAGGGCAATGCAGCTGATTGAAAAGTATGAAAAACAACGAAGGGGACTATATGGTGGAGCCATTGGATATGTGTACAAAGATGAGTTCGATCTGGCAATAGCCATAAGGATGGCTATCAGGGACAAAAGAAAGGGTGTGTTTCGGCTTCAAAGTGGCGCGGGAATTGTGAATCTATCCGTACCAGAAAAGGAATACCAGGAATGTTTGACCAAGTTGAGAGCATTTTTCGCTGTGATGGGGGTGAACGAGGATGATTTTAATCATTGACAATTACGATTCATTTACCTTCAATCTCTATCAACTGATCGCCGTAAGGACAGAAGTCACCGTGGTTAGGAACGACAAAATTTCGGTCAGCTCAATAAGAAGACTTAAGCCGGCTGGTATAGTTATCTCACCTGGACCGGGTGGTCCAAACGATGCGGGAATAAGCAAGCATGTCATATTCAACTTTGCGGGTATCATACCGATTCTTGGGGTGTGTCTTGGTCATCAAGTTATTGGTGAGTGCTTTGGTGCTGTTGTTACTCATGCAAAACAGATTTACCACGGAACAGCATCAAAGATCAAACTACTCGAAGAAGGCAAGAAAAGTCGACTGTTCAAATCGGTTCCAGACAGTTTTGTTGCAGGTCGATACCACTCTCTTGTTGTCAGAAGAACCGCGTCTTTGAGGAGGTTAAAGGTAGCTGCTATCAGCGAGGATGATGAAATCATGGCACTTGTGAACGACGAACTCAAGGTCTATGGTATACAATTCCACCCCGAATCTGTACTCACACCGGTCGGAGAAATCGTAATCGCCAATTTCCTTGAAATATGCTATGACGAGGTGATTGCCCATGCTTACTGAAGCACTTGAAAAAGTCACAAAAAGGGAGGACCTCGACTACGAATCGGCAAGACAGATTTTACATCTAGCTTTGGACCAAGAGTTCAACGAACTTAAGTTCGGTGCGCTTCTCGCTGCCCTGAAAACAAAGGGTGAAACGGAAAAAGAGATTCTCGCCTTCGTTGATACCTTTTACGAAAAGGCCCGAAAGCTGGCCTACCAGCATCCGTTAACAGTGGATACCTGTGGAACAGGTGGGGATGGGAAAGGTACATTCAACATCTCCACTGCATCGGCTTTGGTTTTGAGCTGTTTTGATGTCAAGGTTGCAAAACATGGAAACAGAAGTATTACGAGTCAGTCGGGTTCTGCAGATGTCTTGGAAAAGCTTGGCATGGATATCTGTGCAAGAGAGGAGAAAACGTTGGAAGGTCTTGAGAAACTGAACTTTGCCTTTTTGTTTGCACCCATGTACCATCCAGTCCTGAAAAAGGTGGCAAACCTCAGAAAAACCCTCGGCATAAGAACGATTCTGAACCTTCTTGGGCCACTTTTGAACCCTGTTCCACTGAATTACCAAATAGTTGGTACATTCAGTTTCGAGAGTCAGGACAAAGTGGCATCGATCTTGAGAGGACGGAGGAAAAGAGCAGCCGTAGTACACAGTTTAGATGGGCTGGATGAAGTTTCCGTTTGTCAGAAAACAAGGGTACTCGAAGTAGTTCGCAATGAGATAAGAGAATACTATGTTGAACCTGAAGAGTTTAACATCAAGTTTGAAACTAACGCTATCAAAGGGTCTACACCTGAAGAGAACGCCAAGATCCTTTTGAGGATATTCGAGGGGGAAAAATCACCGTATTACTGGGCTGTTGTGCTGAACTGTGGCTTGGCATTGTATATCTGTGAAATTGCCAAGGATATTCACGAGGGCATAAAGCTCGCTTCGGGATCAATTGAATCTGGAAAAGCAAAATCAAAACTCAAAGATCTTCTGACGTTTTACAGACCAGGAGGATGAAAACGATGGGCGTTTTGGAGAAAATCTTGTCTCACAAAAGACAAGAAGTTGAACAATGTAAGCGACATTTGCCAACGGAGCAAATTGAAAAATTGGCTTTCGAGAAAGTAAACAGCAATCCTGAACGAAACAAGTTCAAGGAGATTTTCAACAGGGAAAAATTCTACGTCATCGGCGAGATAAAAAAAGCTTCTCCATCAGAAGGAATCATCAACAGCAATGTGGATGTAAAGGATGTGGCAAAAACTTACGAAGCTGTTGGACTTTTTGCGGTATCAGTATTAACTGATCGCAGATTTTTCAAAGGCTCAGAAGAAGATTTGAACCAGATAAAGCAAACCATACGTATCCCAGTTCTTCGAAAGGATTTCATAATCGATGTATGGCAAATTTACCAGACTAAGATTTTGAATGCAGATGCAGTGTTACTCATCACCAAGGCGCTTTCCGACCATGAGCTACTCAGATACATAAGCATACTGGAATCACTTAACATTGTGCCGGTCGTCGAGGTTGAAAATCTATCTGAAGTTGAAAGAGCTTTGAAAGTGGGTGCTAAGTTGATAGGTATTAACAACAGAAATCTGAACGATCTAACTGTTGACATAAGAAAAACCGAAAGGTTGTTGAAGTACATACCTGAGGAAATAGTTGTGATAAGCGAAAGCGGCATCAAGACGAGGCAAGATTTTCGTTACATCAAATCTCTTGGAGTCGATGGCTGCTTGATAGGCACAGCCTTCATGAAGCTTGGCAATCCACTTGATATAGTGGGTGAATAACTTGTTAGTGAAGTTCTGCGGATTAAGACGAATCGAAGATGTACAGGCCTGCAATTGTCTTCTTTTAGATCTGATAGGCTTAATCTTCGCAGAGAGCCCAAGGAAAGTAGAGTTAGAGCATGCCGAAAGAATGCTTCGGGTAAAGAGTAATCCAATAAAAGCTGTCGGTGTGTTCAAGAACCAGAGTGTGTCGGAAGTTTTGCACACTGCCAGGCGTTTGAAGCTGGACTTTGTCCAGTTGCATGGCGAAGAAGATCCTGCGTATGTGAGGTTTGTAAAGCAAGAAGGCTTCAAAGTCATCAAAGCCACAGAAATAAGCTCTGAAAAAGATTTAAGAAAAGCCGAAAGATACGTCAGCCTGGCTGATTTTGTACTTTTGGATAGACCGAAAGGAAGTGATTTGGACATAACGCAGATAGCCAAATATGCTGAATTTCCATACATCATCGCAGGTGGTATAACTGTGGAGAACTTGGAAAGATTTTTGGCTTTGAACCCAGTTGGAATAGACATCAGTTCAGGTATCGAAACCAACGGACTAAAAGATCCTATGAAGATGAAACAGATTATCGATCGAGTTAGGACTTGTGAAATGAAAGGCTGGTGACGAAAAGGGTGGAAAGATACTTTGGAAAGTTCGGTGGTATGTATGCACCTGAAACACTGGTGCCTGCACTTTTGGAAATCGAAGACCAGTTTCGCAAATTCCAGAGTGATGAAGACTTTCTGCGCGAGTACGATTATTATCTCAGCAACTACGTAGGTAGACCATCTCCGCTGTACTACGCGAGAAACCTGAGCGATTCTCTCAACGTTAAGGTTTACCTGAAAAGGGAGGATCTGAACCACACTGGTGCTCACAAAATCAACAACTGCATTGGACAAGCTTTGCTCGCAAAACGCATGAAGAAGGTCAGATTAATCGCAGAGACAGGAGCAGGGCAACATGGTGTTGCAACTGCCACGGCCGCGGCGCTGTTTGGTTTCCAGTGTGAGATATTCATGGGTGAGGAGGATGCTAAAAGGCAGTTTCACAATGTGCAAAGAATGAAGATGCTTGGAAGTAAAGTGCGAATTGTCAGCAAAGGGAGCAAAACGTTAAAAGATGCCATAAACGAAGCGATGCGGGACTGGAGCGAAACTTTTGAATACACCTTTTACGTTTTCGGTACGGCAGCTGGTCCACATCCGTTTCCAACAATTGTTAAATATTTTCAAAGTGTAATTGGAATCGAAACAAAGCAGCAGATTCTTGAGCTTGAAGGAAGGCTTCCCGATTACGTGTTTGCATGCGTGGGAGGAGGATCAAACGCCATAGGCATTTTTTCAGCATTCATAGATTTTCCACAGGTGAGGCTTGTTGGAGTCGAAGGCGCTGGCGAAGGAACTGACACAAAGAAAACAGCCGCAACTCTTTGTTGTGGTTCACCTGGTATCTTGCATGGTGCAAGAACCTATGTTTTGCAGGATGAAGATGGGCAGATTCAAATTACTCATTCCATATCAGCAGGTCTTGATTATCCTGGAGTTGGACCAGAACACGCTTATCTGAAAGAAACTGGGAGAGTCGAATACGTTGCAATCCGTGATGAAGAAGCAGTGGAGGCGTTTCTGCTCTTGACAAAACTGGAAGGTATAATCCCCGCGCTTGAAAGCAGCCACGCTTTGGCAGAAGTTATAAAAAGAGCCAAAGCGGGATATTTTAAACCATCTGACATTGTTGTCGTCAATCTGTCGGGACGAGGCGACAAGGATATAAACACTGTGCTCAACTGGAAAGGTGATAACGCATGAGTTTGCTAGAGGAAAAATTCAAGCAAATTAAAGAAAAAGGTGGTAAAGCCTTCATTGGTTACGTCATGTTTGGTTACCCATCAGCTGCTGAAACGTTGGATTTTACAAAGATCGTTTACTCGTACGTGGATGTCTTGGAAATAGGTTTTCCCTTCTCGGATCCAATAGCAGATGGTGAAGTAATTCAAAAAGCAGCCGTCAAAGCTCTTTCAGAAGGTGTTAAACTGAATGATCTTTTCGACAGCATAAGTCACATCAAAAAAGATAAGCCAGTGGTGCTGATGATATACGCCAACCTTGTTCACAGAATGGGGAAGAAAAAGTTTTTCAACTGTTGCCGGATGAGTGGAATTGACGGGGTGATAATCCCAGATGTACCTTATGAAGAAAGTCTTCAGTTCAGACAAACGGCCAACGAACATCAGGTAGTTTACATAGACCTTGTTTCGGTATCCTCTCTCGAAAGAGCAAAAATGATAGCAGCTAAAAGCCAAGGTTTTCTTTATTGCATATCAAGGAAGGGTGTAACGGGCTTTAAAGGAGAAATGGATGACAGAATCCACGTTTTCCTTAAAGAACTACGCAAGGAAACCAGTACACCATTGGCAGTTGGCTTTGGTATCAGAAGTAAGGAAGATGTTTTAAAAATCAGAGAGCTTGTGGATGGCGTTGTCATAGGCAGTGCGATAATTACAAAAATGGACGAAGGAAAAGAACAACTTGAAAGTTTCTTAAGAGAAATTCAACAGATTTTGAAAAATCGAAAGGGGAGCTAAGGCTCCCCGCATTTTCATTCCTCATGAGAGAAAACGTCAAGCTTGGAAATTTCATCAAACCTTCCAACGATTTTATAAAAGGTGGTTACCTGCCTTAATTCTTTGATATCTTCATCATTCAAGCTTGCTTCCACCTCCGTGAAGAACACATAGTCACCTGGAAGAATTCTCGATGGGCGTGACTCAAGTTTTCTCAAGTTAAAACCTTTGGCGTAAAAAACGTCGAGAACCTTCTTCAAAGCGCCAGGCTTATTTTCAACCGTAAAGAAAAGCGATGTTATGTTTCCTTTTGAGTTCCCAACCCTTTTTCTTATCAAGTAAAATCTGGTGATGTTCCTCTCTTGAAGATCTTGTATCCCTTTTCTCAACACCTGCAATCTGTTGATCTTGGCAGCATTCTCCGACATGATAGCTACCGAAAAGTCGTCAAGCATTTTCGCCGCATCACTTGTCGAGGAGGTATACCTTATCTCGGCGTGGGGAAGGTAGTTAGTTATGAAATTCATGCACTGACTTACAGCTTGAGCATGTGAGTATATGTACTTTATGCTTTTAAAATCAATTGGTCTTTTTGCCACGAGACAGTGATTAACCTCAAGTTTTGTTTCACCAAATACCTCAACGTCGTGAATCATCAGAGCATCAAGGGTTGGTACAACAGTTCCGCCTATCGTGTTCTCTATGGGTACAATTCCCCAATCCGCTTCTTTGTTTTCAACAGCTTTCATCACTTCTTCAACGCTCGCGCAGTATTTGAATGGCAACCTGGATCCAACAAGTCTCACCGCAACCTCGTCGCTGAAGCTACCTTTCGGTCCAATCAACGCAATGGTTTTCTTAATACCAAGCAAAGAGTATTCCTCCGCTTTCGTAATGTCTATTATTTGGCGAAATATTTCCTCAACTTTCCAAGAATTCAGATTAGTTCTTCTGGTAATTTTCGCAAGCTTTTGCTCCTCTATATCCATGTTTTCTATCGTCTCGTTTAATTCCATTTTTTTGATTGCTATCTTTTTTGCAATCTCAACCCTCTTTTCGATCAATCTCAGAATAACTTCGTCTACAACGTTTATCGCGGATCTCATTTCCTGCAAATTCGAATAATCATCGTCTAGCTTCGAAAGCTCAAGTATCAAACCACTGAAAGTGGAATCACCCAATTTGTTTCTCAAGTTGAGGAAAAACTTTTCAAAAGTTGTTTTGTCTTTGAAAGTTTGATCAAGCTCCACTATTTTTTCAACAAATCGCTTTCGATATTCTTCCCCATTCTTCTGAATAAGATAGTACATCTCCAAGTTTTCTTTCAAAGCTCTTGCAGCTAGTTTTGCCAAAGCTTTGTAAATTCTAGTTGAGTAGCCCACATCCTCATGAACATTTGCAAAGCAGAGCAGAAGAAAATGGCTTATTCCTTGTATCTTTGCCATTTGTCTGTCGTGTTCCTCAAGAGAAAGTTTGGTTATTAAAGCTCCTTCTTTCTTGAATTCTTCAATTATTTGGTAAGCCTCTTCTCTTTGTGATTGTTCCACGACTATCAAATGAGATAAAGGTATGTTGGCTTCATCGCCGAATAAAGGGTGAATGCTAAGGAAATCAAAGCCAACTTCTTTAAACAGAGGAATGGAGAAGTTTTTCACCGACGCAACATCCACCAAAAGCGGGTTTTTCTTCGCAGCTTTTTTGATATGTTCAAGCGCTTTCCTTATTTCCCCCATTGGTGTACAGACGAAAACCACATCAAAATCTGAGATGTCTTCAGCTTCATTCTTGGCGGGATCAACATCGTAGCCTCTCACAAAGTATTGACGCTGGGCAAAAAAATCCTTGAAAAAAGCTCCCATTTTTCCCACGCCGTAGATTAAGATTCTCATGCGATAAACCTCCTAAAAAGCTCTTGCTCAGCTAAGCTTTTTCCGCTCCACGAGATAATCTATCGCATAAAGATACCCAAGATAACCAAGTCCGCTTATGACCCCATCAACAACGGGGCTTACCACGGACTTGTGACGGAATTCCTCCCTTTTGAACACGTTTGAAATGTGAACCTCTACAGTCGGTAAACTGACTGCACTCAGGGCATCTCTAATGGCGATGCTGTAATGCGTGTAGGCACCGGGGTTTATAACGATTCCATCCGCCCATTCTCTTGCTTGATGAATTTCGTTAATTATATCCCCTTCTGAAGAATATTGCACGATCTTCACTGTCACATTTCGTTGCTTTGCCTTTTCCAAAATCAGTTGATTAATCTCCCCGAGAGTTGTCTTACCATAAATGTGTGGCTCTCTAAGACCTAACAGATTCAGATTTGGTCCGTGGATAACTAAGATTTTCATGTCCGGACCTCCTTCATCAGTCCGACAAGATTCCTCACTTCATTGGGGTTGTACTCGACAATTCTAACATCACCAATTCCGAAGGGCAAAGCAAATCTTATCTTTCCATGCACAGCTTTTTTATCGAATTTCAAATACTCAAGAAGATCTGCTGGATGGTTTAAGCCAACTTCACGTAGATCAGTCGGCAACCCAAGAACTCTCAACATGTTTGTGACCCTGTCTTTCGTTCTGACACCTGTGTAACCAGCCTTGTTTGCCAAATCGACTTCCAATGCCAACCCGACTGAGACTGCTTTTGCATGACTTATTTGGTATTTCAAGGAAGCCTCAATAGCATGCCCGAAGGTATGACCAAGGTTGAGAAGCATTCTCAAACCCTGATCACGTTCGTCTTGTTCCACAATGTGTCCTTTGAGTCTCACGCAGGAAGTTACAATCTTGAGTAACGTGCTTGCATCACGCTCGATTACTTTTGATATGTTTTTTTCAAGAAAATCGAATAACCCAGCTTTCTCGATCACGGCTGATTTTACTACTTCGGCCAATCCTTCGGTGAAGATTTCGTCAGGAAGAACCTTGAGAAAGCCTATGTCTGTAACCACAAGGCTGGGTTGATGAAATACCCCAAGGAAATTCTTTTTCTCGCCATAGTTGACAGCAACCTTACCACCGACGCTTGAATCAACCTGCGCGAGCAAAGTCGTGGGTATGTAAACCCATTCCACCCCTCTCATGTAAATGGAAGCTGCAAAACCTGTTACATCTCCTATGACTCCGCCTCCAAGGGCAACCACCACGGAATCTCTATCCAAGTTCAGGTTCACAAAACCATCGATGATTTTGAACAGAGTTTCTGGGGATTTTCTCGCCTCGCTGTCCTCGATGAGCACCGTTCCTGCGTCAAATCCCTCACTTTTCAACTTTTCCACAATGGCTTTTCCAGCCAGTTGATTGAGAAGAACATTTGTCACCAGCGCGATTTTGGCTGGAAGGCGGGTTTTGAGGAACTCTACCAGACTTCTATCGACGATCCCATACCCGACTTTTACATGATATTTTTTTGATTCTGTCCGTATTGGTACAACCTCTTCAACAAAGTCAGAGTTTTCCTCTGTCAAACCAAACTGATTTACTCTCTCGAAAATTTTCTGTGTTACTTCGCATGGCGATTCACTGGCATCCAACTCAATATCAGCAATCTGCCGATAAATTGCATACCTTTCATTGTGAAGTTTCTCAACTCTTTCTCTCTTCCCATGGAGATCTTTCGCAGCAAGAAGAGGTCTTGAAGAATCGTTCCCAAGCCTCAACAGAAGGACCTCAACTGGAACGTTTAAGAAAATTATCAGACCGTTCTTTTTCAAGAGTTCGACATTTTCCTGCTTCATAACAGCTCCTCCGCCAACAGCTAGAACAACGTCATGAAGCTTTGAGACCGATTTTATCACATCTGACTCGATTCTTCTGAAACCCTCTTCTCCATAAACCTCAAATATCTTTGCAATGGTCATGGAAGTCTTATCCTCGATCATCTGATCGGTGTCAACAAAGAACCTACCCATCTTTCTTGCGAGCATCCTTCCCACAGTTGTTTTTCCGCTGCCCGAAAAACCACAGAGAACTATGTTTTTTCTCAGCATCTGTCTGCCCCCTTTACTTCTAGAAGAGCATCCGCCAAGATCAATGCAACCATTGCTTCAGCTACAACTGCAGCCGAACCGACTGCGCAGATGTCAGAACGTTCATAATGTGCCTCGCATGGTTGATTTGTTCGAACATCTATTGATCGCAATGGATTTTTGAGTGTTGGAATCGGCTTCATAGCAGCCCTCAAGAAGATCATCTCTCCATTGCTCATTCCACCTTCAATGCCTCCCGCCCTGTTTGAAGTTCTCTTTGGCAGAACCAGAGGATCATGGGCTCTGCTACCATGCATCTTTGCAAGCTGAAAGCCAAAGCCAATCTCAACGCCCTTTATGCCGGGTATACTCATGACGGCTTGCGCCAATCGTCCATCAAGCCTTCTGTCCCAGTGAACATGGCTTCCCAAACCTATTGGTACACCGATAGCGACCACTTCGAAGATTCCTCCAAGTGTATCCCCTCTTTCCTTTGCTTCATCGATGAGTTTCTTCATCTTTTCAGAATCTTCCAAATTCGGACAACGAACCTCAGACTTCTCCGCAAGCCAGAAGAGTCTTTCGGCAACCTCAGGATCCGATGAACGCAACTCAAGTGGAGGAATTGAGGCCTCCAATTCTCCTATACTCACAACCCAACTGACGATCCTCACCCTCTCTTTGAGTAAAAGCTTTTTTGCAAAATAACCGCACGCAACTCTTGCTGCGGTTTCCCTTGCACTTGCTCTTTCCGCAACTGGTCGGCTATCCTTAAACCCGTACTTCACCATGCCTGCAAAATCGGCATGACCAGGTCTCGGTGCATGTATCGGAACATAGGTGTCC
>FWWL01009637.1_pt1 | contig 11589 bp, 14 predicted proteins | sample 2228331 | NCBI WGS metagenome assembly FWWL01 (sample SAMEA103939775, study PRJEB20133) | metagenome
GTATTTTTATCAAAATACTCATTTAAATTGCCTTGAATAAATAACCAATTAGTATCTTTTGATCTGAATCTTGCCATAAACCTCTTCCTTTGTTAAAGTTATGATAAATTATAGAATACTTTATTAATTTTATCCAGTTTTTTGCCCGTTAAATCAACAGGCAATAGAGGGTAGTGATATAGTAGTTTACTATAGAACATTTGATATGAATTTAAAAGAACTAACCTCATTTAATTAGTAATGATAGTTAAGGATAAAGGTTTGTTAGTTTATCCCGAAGTGATAAAATCACTCTCAGTCTTACCTAAGAATAGTTATTCTGATGAAAATAAATTAGCAGTTTTTAAAATGTATAAACTTCCATGATCATATGCTAAAGAAAGAAACTATGCCTTGTGGGAAAAGAATATGGTAGGATATTATACTTATTATTCTTATTATCTCTGTAAGTACAATCCTATTTGTATACAGTTTGTTAATCTCTTATATCCAAAGACGGTGAAAGCTATAGAAGATAGCTTTAGAGAAGAAAAAAGGAGAGGACAAGATTTTGCTAAATTTAGGGGCTGGGATAGTTATCCGGTTAAAATTAATAATGACATAGAAGGGTGGTTTTTAAATTTAGATTATGTAAGCGAAATTTCTTTTGGTTTTGATGGTTATGACATAGCAGTAGGTAGCTATTCTCCATATAAGGTTGGGGTTAAAAAATTACAAAGCGTTATCTCAAATCTAAACATATGGTAGAAATATTTTCCTGTGGGCTTTTAGCTCACAGGAAGATAAGATTAAATATCCCATCTTACTATTTTTCTTTTTTCTTTATCTGTGAATTCTCCCTTAAGAATATTAATTAGATCATTAATCCACCAGATATAATAAATACACCAAAATTTTCCAATATCTAACTCAGAAATCAGGCTAAAAAGACCAAAATTATAAAATTTATCAATATTTGATAAAACATATCTTTCATTAATTAAGTAATATGGTAAATGTAGTAAAAAAGTGAAAAAAAACAAAAAAGCCATAATAAATCCACTTATTTTTCTACCCACATAAAATCTATGAAAGCCAAATATTCCAAAAAATAAACAAAAAATAAATACTTTTCGACGACTTTTATAAAGGTTAAAATGAATAACACCAATTTCCGAAGAATCAAAAGCTGTATTTTCTTTAAATACAGTTCTATTCCATTTTATTCTTCCACCACAGTGGGGGCATACTTCAGTATTTTCATCAATATATTTTCCACAAAAAACACAGGAAATTTGTTTGTTCATCTTTTTCCCTTAACATCTTTTTTTATAACACTTTTAAAGAAATTTAAGGAACAAAAAAATTAATAAATAAAGTCAAAAAAACTCCTATAATTCCCAAAATAAATTTTATCAACTTCATTATATAAGGAGTTTTAAAAATAACTAACCAGTTAAGAAATACTGATATTGAACCAAAAAAAGTAAATAATAAAATTTTCAATAAAACTGGCGAATCGAAGAAAAAACTACCATTTTGTCCATTTATAGCAAATAAATATTTTTTACTAACCGGATCATACCCACTTAACCAAAGAGGTAAAAATATAATATTATATTTGTTATCATAAGCATATTCATAACCATTGATTTTATAAACATTGAACGTTACATCTATTTCTATGCGTCCAATTTCTTCTATTTTATTAAAAATTGAATTTTCTATCAAATACTTTATAATTTTCTCTAATTCAAGATTGTAAGAGTCGGGATTAATATTTAAAAAGGAAAGATCTACATCACTTTTATTTTTAAGATCTTCCATATTTACTTGTTGGACGGTTAAAAAACTCCATTCTCCCCAATAACTTAAGTTAACTTTTATATTTTTAGATATGATTTTGCTTACACATATAGTTAAATCATAAAAATAGTTGGTAAAAGCTCTTTTTACATTATACCATCTAATTTTTCTTACACTTCTGGTTCTTGTTTTTGGAATGTGATGTCCATTTATATTTTCCCATTCAGTATAAGTTTCTGTATCCCAATAAGATTCTCCGCCTTTTCCATCGAAATCGACATTATATTTTAATTTATGATAATATAAAAATGGCAGATAAATTAATTTAAAACTAGATGGTTTTACAAAGAAAAGTTTTAACCACCAAGGTATAAACTTAGAAAGATTTTCCTGTTCAATCCTGTTATTTATATAACTTATGGAATAATTGTTGTTTTCTAAGAAATCCATATTTTTTATCTATTAATTTTTGGTATTATTTTAATTCAATTTATAATTTTTTTCAATTAATTTTATTATTGTATGTCGTTTTTCATTTATTTTGTCGTAAATTTTTCATTTAGTTTGTCATAAAATTAAAAAAAAATCAAGCAGTAGATAGTTTACTACCGCTTAAAAAAAGGATGTTTATAGGTAAAGTGAAAGTAAGGAATTAGCACCTTCCCATAATTCTTTTGTTAATAATTGATAGAAAATGCTACCGACTAATAGATAAGACAACGTATGTGCAATAATAATCACTAAAATAAACCTGACCCTATCAAATACTTTCATGGTTTTTTCTCCTCCTATTTTTCGTAATTATCTATGAACACGACGATTGGCAAAGTGGTGTTTTACTACAATGTCAAAACCTACACGCATCTTGTAAAATTAGTGCTGAATGTCAACGCTTTCTTAAATGAAATACGCAAACTCCTTTTTATAACCGAATAAGCAATTATGATACTTATTCCAACCTGTTGTTATTAAAACAAATTCATTAAAAATTTTCAAAAAGGAAAATCTTTTTGTTCTTCTTCGATAGTTTCAATGGACCTTCTTAAAATAGCTTTTTTATGTACTATATTTCCTTCTACGTATATTGCTTTTTCTGGTTTCGCAGGGCAGGCATTTTCACAACTTCCACATCCAACACAATATTTTTGTTCCATTTCTGGTGCTAAAAGGTTATTTTCATAATTTACCATAAAAACTGCCTTTGTAGGGCACACTTCGCTACATGCTCCACAATCGGTTTTGTTTTTATAAACTATACATTTTTCTTTTATTAACTTTGCCCTTCCTATCTGAATTTGTTTTTTTTCTTCAAAAGTAAAATGTTTTATTGCTTTTGTTGGGCAAACTTCACCACATTTAGTGCATTCATAAAGACAGTAGCTTGAAGGGTAATCCATTACAGGCATAAAAATTCCGTCAATTCCATGTTCAAGAAAAGATGGTCTTATAACTCTTGTAGGACAATTTGAAACACATAGGAGACATGATGTACATTTTTCTTTGAGATGTTTTAATGAAATCGAGCCCGGTGGAGTAGCTAAAATTCTCTCAAAGGAGATATTCTTTTCTTTTATGAGTGAAAATAGTTTATTTCTTATAAGAAATAATCCTATAAATGAAATTATAAACTTTTTCCCAGAACTTATAAAGAGCCTTTTTGAGATAATGTTTTCTTCTGACATTGAAAAATTTATAGCATTTGTAGGACATTTAAAGCATTCCAGACATAAAAAACATCGTGAATAGTCAAGCTTTGTATTTTTTAAATCTATACATAAAGCTGGACAGTTATTTGTACAGAGGTTACATTTTATACACTTTTTTTCATCTATTTTTAAATTTAAAAGGCTATATTTTGAAAATGGTCTAAAAATTATTCCTACAGGGCATAAAAAATTACAAAAAGTTTTTCCAAATTTAATAGAAAATAGAAATAAGAAAAGAAAAATTAAACCAGTAACTATAATGATTGGAAGAGAAATATTATAAGTAGAAAAATGAGGAATAAAAGGTAAAAAATTGTGGAAAAAATTTAAGATTTCTATAATTATTGGTTTGATTATAATAGTTACAAATTTACCAAATATGCTGTAAGGATCAAGAAAACCGATAAATACATTAAAGTAAAATAACGAAATTAGAAAGAGTATAATTATAAAAGTTAGTAAAATAAAATTATCCTTTTTAAATGAAAATTTACTTTTTATTAAAAACAATTCCTGAAAAAAACCAAAAGGACAGAGAATGCTACAGTATATTCTCCCAAATATTATATTTATTAACAATATTGAAAAAATAAAAATGAAAGAAATTAAGGATAGATTCTTTATTAATGATAAAATTGAAGGTATAAATTGTAATTTTGCCATAAAGAAAAGATTTATAACTTCGAGGAAAATAAACAGATAAATTATAAAGAAAAATATAGCAAGAATTTTTCTTAGCAATTTAAATATAAAATATTTATTCATAAAACTATTCTTTTGATTTTAACTTTTGTTAAATCATATTCTCCTAACATTTTTTCTTCAGATGCAATTTTCAAATAACTTATATCTTTTGGGTCGAAGCCAAGTATTTTAGCTCCAGCTGCATCACAGGCAACCGGATCTGTTGAAATAATCATATTTTTTATTATCTTTACGTCTTCAGGACCAACTCCTCTTGGTCCATTTCTTGTCATAATTCTATATGCATCAACAACTGTCAAATCAGGTTTTCTGAATACCGAAAAGTCTGCAATACATTGGTTTAGATTGTTTCTGTGCCAGTAATGTCTATCCCATACTACACCCATGTTATTTTTAAGTCCTATTGTTACTCTTGTTCCAGAATGTGTTTTTAGTATAGGTACGTTTATAAATACATCCGCTTCTAAAAAAATCTCATGTACCATGGCTTCTTTTAATACTTTTGCTTTTGGAATCTTTATATTTTGAAAATACTTTGTACTATTTGCTGGGACTAAAGTTGCTCCAGCATTTTTTGCTGCTTCTTCTATACCACTATATTTATAGCATAAATCTCCAAATTCTACAGAATTATCAAAAATATAAACCTTTTTTGCCCCAGCTTCAAAACATCTTTTTACAATATGAGCAACAAGATTTGGATTTGTTGTCGCTCCCCGTTCTGGTGGTAAAGCAAAGCCTATGTTCGGTTTTATCAGAACTTTACTATCTTTTTTAACAAATTTTTGCATGCCACCAAGATATTTAACTGCCTCATCAAACATTTCTTCAACTTCTCCATTTTTTATAGCTACAAGATTATAATTATCTTCTTCTATTTCCTTTGAAAATAAAACATTAAAATCTTTAAGTATACTTCCAGCAGTAATTCCTACGGCGTATGTAAAGGTTTTTTTTAAAAATTCTCTTCTTGTCATTTTGTCTACTCCTTTCTTGGATTAGATTTTATAAAAATTCTTGCAAGAATAAAAGTAACTTCAAATAGTAAATACAAGGGGATACCAATAAGAAACATTGAAAGTACGTCAGGTGGAGAAAAGAGGGCAGAAAGAAAAGCAATCAGAATGATAATATATTTTCTTGCCTTACTTAGAGAAGAAATAGAAATAATATTTAGTTTTAATAAAATTAACAAAACTATAGGTAATTGAAAAACTATAATTGTTGATAAAGAAATGCTTATTAATAGATCGAAATAACTTGAAAATCCCCATAGCATATTAATGGAGTCATTTTTAGAAAAGTTTATTAAGAAATTTAATGCAACTGGAAATATTACAAAATATGAAAAAATTATACCAATAAAAAATGTTAGAATGCTCAATAATGAAAATGAGAGAGTAATTTTTTTTTCTTCTTTTTTCAATGCTGGTAGAATGAAAGAAAATAATTGAATCAAAAAGAAAGGCAGGCTTAAAATAATTCCAGAAAAGAGAGAAAGTTTTATGTAAATACTAAATTTTTCATATGGTTTAAAGTAATTTAAGGTTATACCATAGGGAGTGAGAGGTTTTTTTAATGAAATGATAATTTTGTCCACAAAGAAAAAAGAAACTATTGAGAAAAATAAAAAGATGAAAAGACAAAATATTAATCTTTTTCTTAATTCTTCAAGATGATCCCAATAAGTTAATCCATCTTCTTTAAAGTTATTTCTTTTCTTCATCTTCTTCTGATTCGTTTAATCCCTTCTTAAACTCTTTAAGACTTTTGCCAAGAGCTCTTGCTATTTCAGGAATTCTTCCCGCACCAAAAATGAGTAAAGCAATAAGCAGAATAATTAATAATTCTCCCCATCCAATTCCCATTTATTTGCCTCCTTTTTTAGGCAATAAGCTAAATAAATAATTCAGTTATTAGGTTATTTTAAAGATTTATTTTTGTCAAGCCTTTTTTAATTAATGTGTGTCAAATTAAATTAAAATGTCACACATTTCATTTAAATAGAAATGTGTTGAAACCATAAATATATTGTACACAAATCTCCAAGAAATATAGACAGGGTAATCATAAAAATCCTTCTTTTTTACAAAAAAGGTAAAGATGTCGTTACAATAAATATAGTTTACACAAATTTATTTTTAAAAAGTTGTTTTTTGTAATGTTAAAATAAGTCATAAAAAATTAAGAGTTATTTAACATAAAAAAGTAAAGGAGGAAAAGTTATGAAGAGACTTTCAATTTGTTATTGGGCAATTATTTTACTTATTTCTTGTTCTGCATATATTTCTAAGGATTTCGATTCTAATTTTGAGTCAAACAAGGATGGAGAGGTAACAAGTTTAACTGTTGAGATTGATGTTGGGCAAAATTCTGCTAACACAAAAAGTGTTATTGAAATTGATGAATTGCAGGTTGTTTGAGCTACTATAGCTTTGTCAAACTCATATGGGGAAGGAGAAGTAAAGACATGGAATGTTGGAGATTCATTTATCTTTACTTTTCAAGCAAAAAGAACTGGGCCTTATACTCTAACCATAACTGACTGGGATACTGCGGGACATACGAATGTTGCCACAAAAACTATCAACATGAAGAATGGTTATAACTATCGTGTTAAAGTAAGACTTGGTGGAGTGATTTATGTAGAAACTGTAGGTATACCAAGAAATGGACTTGTTGCAGAATATCTTTTTAGTGGTAATGCAAATGATACAAGTGGATTTGGAAATCATGGAACTGTATATGGTGCCGTGCTTACAACTGACAGGTTTGGTAATACAAATATGGCATATTCCTTTGATGGAAAAGATGATTATATTGCTTGTGGTATCTCTGATGTTATCACAAATATCACTGAAACCATAAGTATTTCTTTCTGGGTAAGACCATATATATTGAATAAAAATTATATTTTAGGTAGGTATGCTAATGATTTATCAGGTGGATGGAGATTTGATATAATGGGAGGTTATTTTGTATTTGGTGTAGGGGCACCATCTAAAATTGAGAGATTTTTAACGAACAGCTTGATTCCTGTAAATCCTGGAACTTATTATCATGTGGTTGGAATTTTTGATAAACCATCCGGTACTGCGAAACTATATGTTAATAATCAGGTTAATATTGTAACTACCTGGAATGATAGAAGTTTGACTTTTTACAAAATTACTGATCCAACTATAGTATATCAGTTGTTTATTGGTACATTTACTGCCAGGGGATTTAATTATTTTAAGGGTGAAATCGATGATGTACGCATTTACAATCGTGTTTTAAGTGATGATGAAGTGTTGACGTTGTATAATGAATAAAAATTTGTAAAGTTTAAATAAGAAGGCTGTTCCTTAGAGGGGCAGCCCTGGGTATATTTATAGAAAAAATAGTTAGTTTCTTGGTAGTAACTTCATCAATAAATTATTTAAACAAAAATCTCAGAAAGAAAAGCGAAAATCACAAGATTTGTAACATGAAGTAAAAATTACAGTTACGACATTTTTATGAAAAGGTAAATTTTTATTCCATTTTTGAAAAAGCGTTATCAAAAACATATTTCCAAGTTTGTTTTTTTGCCTTTCTTAATACATTTTCCTTTGCTTCATTATAAAGTTTTCTGTTGTTTATAAGTTCTACTATAGCAGTGGCAATTTCTTGAGGGTCTGGTTTTACTACAATACCAAGTTTTTCATCAAGTATTTCTTTTGCTATTGGTGTAACGTCTGTACTTACCACTGGAAGTCCACAAGCAAAATATGTTCTGATTTTGATTACATCTCCAAACCTTTTGGTAGAAACTTTCATATCTGGATAAGGAGCAAGCCCTATAGCACTTTCACACATCAACTGATCTAGTTCTAATAGATCATTTATATAACCAGTAAGAATAATATTCGCAAGAGAATCTTTTTTAATTTTCTCCTTTAGTATTTCTTCTAACTCCCCACCGCCACCAGTAATCAGAAGAATAATATTTTTATCAAGTTCTGAGACATATTTGGCAATTTCAGGTAACCAGTGAACGCCATTTTCATAACAAAAAGATCCTGAAAATATAACTTGATTTTCTTTTATCTTTTTTATTTTATTAATTATTTCGGATTTATATTCTACGGCGTGGTTTACTGTTATCTGTTTTTTGTCTGGAATATTCCATTTTAAAATTCTTTTTCTTCCATCTGCTATTGCGGAATTAATATTCCATATAAAATCAGAGTATTTACATGCTAATTTATCTAAAAAAAGAAACAAAAAATTTAAAATAGGATTTTTATATCTCCATATTGACCAATCATAAATGTAGTATACTATTTTTTGTATATTTAGTTTTTTTCTATACAAAGTGGCCTGTAAAGGATTTAAACTATCCATTCCTATTAAGTAATCTATTGAGCTTGGGTTATAATTTTTTTTGATGTAATCATAAAAAAAACTGTTTGCTAACATATCTTTAATTTTTAGTCTTATATAGGTTTTTGAGACAGGATTTTTTATTTTTGATAAAAAAGAAAAATTTTTAAAGTAGACGTTTTCAATTTGCTGACCATCTTTATAAATTTCCATATTGTGAACAATACCCTGTCTTGAGGTTGGGTGTGGCTGTTCAATAACAAAAATATATTTAGCCTTTTCTCCAATCAAATAATTCAACAGATACTGCAAAGGTCCACTGCCGCTTGTTCTGATATTGTTTACCTTATCGCTATGACACAGGACAACGATATTCTTACCTTCCAACATAAAAAACCTCTAAAAATATCTTTGTAAAAATTCTTATTAAATTTCTCCTAACTCTATTTCCTTTTTTATCCAGGGGATTACTTCATCGAGAATTTTTTCTAATGGAGTATCAGCAACAAAATTAAGAATATTTTTTGCTTTTGTTACATCTGGTACTCTTTTTTGTACATCATAAGGATAAGGTGGATCTGAAATATATCGAAAGGGTTTATCGGGGTTAATTTTCTTCCAGATTATTTCTGCCAATTCTAAAACTGTGGTTGACTTAGGAGTAGAGAGGTTAAAATCTTCATTTATTGCTTTTTCACTCTCGATAGCCAATCGAATTCCCTTAGCTAAATCTCCACCATAAGTATAATGTCTAACCTGATTCCCACGTCCCAGAATATGAAGCGGATCCTGTCCTTTCAGAACTTTTAGAACTAGATCCGGCACGACATGACTTAATGCAAGTTTTATGTTTCCACTTGCTATTTCCTTATCACATTTTGCCCTTTTTTCTCCTATTCCTACACAATTAAAAGGTCTTACTATCGTAAAAGGGAGTTTGTATTGTTCCCATGCTCCTTTTGCAAAATATTCTGTAGCTAATTTTTGAAAACCATAGGTAGAAGATGGCGGGGGACATTTAAATTGCTCGCCCTCTTTAGAAGGAAAAGTTGTGGTATTTTCATAAACCATTGAAGACGACATTACTGTAATTTTTTTTAATTTTTTATTCTTAAATGCCCAGATTGCTGCATCAAAAGCTGCTGCAGTGATTCTTTCATTTTCAGCAAGAAGATCATAAGCAAACTCATGAAAATAGGAAATTCCACCTATCATTGCTGCACCAGCGACAAAATGATCACAATCTTCTAAGATATTTTTTAAAAGGTTTACATCTTTGGCGTCGCCTCTCACAAAGGTATAGTTTTCATGTTGATCATAACTTTTTTTAATTTCTCCATATTTTGAATAATTATCCAATCCTATTACTTTGTACCCATGAGCAAGAAGCTCTTCTACAAGGTAGCCACCTATAAAACCTGCAGAGCCTGTTACTAAAATCTTCATTTGTCTCTCCTTTCGTTTCTTTTCTTTAAATATATTATTCTTGTTTTTTGGAAACAAAACCCCAAATATCATAGACATATTTTCCTTTAAAATCAAGTTCTTTATACTTACTATGGGGAACAGCAAGTATAATGATGTCACTTTCATCAATTAGTTGTTCTTCAGAGACGAAAGATGGATCATTGATAAAAGGATCAGAACATAAAACATTTCTGGCAAACATCTGAAGAACTTTTCTCAGTTTATAGGAAAGGGACTCTCTTTTATCATCACTGTTCGCTTTAAAAGCCATGCCAAGAATACCTACTTTTTTTTCTATAAGATTGAATTTTTTCTTTAACTGTTGCACTACAAAATCAGGAAGACCTTCATTTACAAGCATGGCACTGTGGCCAAGAAAAAAACGATTGTTTGAAAAAGCAGACAATTGCATAGTATCTTTAAATAAACAGGGACCTGCTGCAAAACCAGGGCGAGGCAAATTGGCAGTTCTTGGATATTTAAATTTCATAGCATGAAAAATATTGTAAAAATTTGCATCGTACTCTTCAGCCATCATATAAAACTGATTTGCCACAGCAAATTGAATATATCTCCAGGCATTGGTAAAAAGTTTTGCTAATTCTGCTTCAAGAGGATTTACTACTACGATGTCATTTGTTAACTTCTTAAAAAGGGTAGATACTTCTTCGATTGTTTCTTGTCGAAAACCAGAAACAATCTGAGGTAGTGAAAACAATTCTTCCATTGCTTTTCCTTCAAGAATTCTTTCAGGACAAAAAGCTATATCAATATTTAAGTTAAATTCTTCAATTTTTCTTTTTAGAAATTCTGTAGTTCCAGGATAAACCGTACTTCTTAAAATAATAATTTGACCATTTCTGAAATATTCCTTTAATTCTGATAATAATTTATTAATCAGTTTAAAATCCGGATTCAAATGTTCATCTACGGGAGTTCCTACTATAATTATTATAAATTTACTCTGGGAAACCTGTTCTCTGTCTGAAGAAACAAAGAGAGTATTGTTGATTACTTTTTTTAAAATTTCTTCAGCACCTTCTTCTATAAAAGGCATGATTCCCTGTTTTACCATTTCAATTGCTTGAGTATTAATATCGTATATACTTACCTTAAGTCCCTTGCTGGCAAAGGCTATTGCAAGAGGTAAACCAACATGACCACAACCACCAACTACGCAAACATCAAAAATAAAATTATCTTTTCTCATTCTACTCCACCCTAATTTATTTTAAGATTCTTTATAAAAATCTCAAAAATTTAAGAACATATATTACAAAAGTAATCCAACACACAGGAATATGTATGAAAGAAGCTTTAAAATCTTTGGTCTTTATATACAGTCGAAGTGAAGTTATCAATAAGGGAAAAATTAAAATAGTTGCCAAAGAAAATTTTATGATACCCTGTAGAAAATTTGGGGATTTATAAAGCCTTTTTGTTTTTTCCTTTGCTGTTTGTCCACTATAGGTTACATCTCCGTAGAAACTTCTTGCCTTTCGGATGGCTTTTTCAACCTCTACTTTAAAATTTTCAAATCCCCACCCACCTATTAAAGCAAGCTTTGTCTCTTTTCTTT
>FWWL01009638.1_pt1 | contig 11588 bp, 8 predicted proteins | sample 2228331 | NCBI WGS metagenome assembly FWWL01 (sample SAMEA103939775, study PRJEB20133) | metagenome
CTCGTCCGCCTGCGCTTTGACCCCTTCGGCAACGCCAATTTCACCCTCGCTTCCATCCGCATCGTGGAACTACCCGTAGCGAAAATGTCTCCTGCAACAGAGCAGGTGCGGGAGTGGTTGCTTATTGGTGATGGGGAATTGAAGCCAACGCAGCGTGGTTGGACGGTCTCGCTTAAATCGCCCGATGCTTTTCTGTTGACACCTGCCGCCATAGACAGTGAGCAGCGCTTCTTCGTTTCCATCCGCATGGCGGTGACAGCGGGGAAAATTGCCACCTTTTTCTTTGCCAGCGAGCAGTTGCACGGGTTGCACAGTTACGCCTTTCCCGTCGTCGCTGACGGCAGGGAGCACACCTACACTCTGGAGTTGCTCTCTTCGCCCAATTGGCGGGGGCGCATCATTGCGATAGGGTTGCGCCCCAGCGATACAGTCAACGCGACGGCGACAGTGCGAGAGGTGCGCTTCAGTGCTGAACCGCAAGGCGTTCCTGAGGTAAAGGTTGTTGCCTTCGCTCTTGACGATGCCACCCCGCGTGCGGGCGTGCCCACCGAACTGCTCGCTTTGGTGCGCCACGCAGGGGGCGAGCCCGTTCGCCAACTCCGTCCAATTTTGCGCCTCCCAAAAGGTGTGGAAGCGCTCTCGCAGCCCGAACCTGTTGACGCTCTTGAGTTTGGTGACGAAGTGGAATGGCGTTGGCGCATCCTCGCACGAAAGCCAGTAGAAGGTGAAGCAGTGCTCACCATCACCGCAGCAAACGCACCTTCTGTCACGGCGAAAGTGCGGTTGCGGTTCCCATCGCTTGCGAAAGTGGCGAAGAGCGACTATGTCCCGCCGCCGAAACCCATGCGGGGAAAATACGAGGTGGGCGTTTACTACTTCCCCGGCTGGAAAACTTGGGGGCAGTGGGCACCAATTTTGCCCTTCCCCGAACGCAAGCCCGTGTTGGGTTGGTATCGGGAAGGCGACCCAGAAGTAGCGGATTGGCACATCAAGTGGGCAGTGGAGCACGGCATCACCTTCTTCGTCTACGACTGGTATTGGGTGCAAGGGGCGCGACAATTGGAGCACGCGTTGCACGATGGCTACTTGAAATCACGCTATCGTTCCTTGCTGAAGTTTTGCCTGCTATGGGCGAACCATAACCCGCCCAAAACTTCGTCGCTGGAAGATTGCCTTGCTCTTGTGCGCTTCTGGATTGAGCACTACTTCTGCCTGCCCGAATACTTCACCGTTGACGGCAAGCCCGTCGTCATCATCTTTAGCCCCTATCGGTTAACCGATGACTTGGGCAGCGAGGGTGTGCGCAAAGCCTTTGAGGCGATGCGGCAGGAGTGTCGCCAACACGGTCTGAAGGGGCTTTACTTGGTCGCTTGCGTCGCCAATGCGGGACAAGCGCAACTTGTTGCCAAAGAGGGTTACGATGCGGTCACTGCTTACAACTGGCCAACGCTTGGCATGAAGCCGGGAGAGAAGTGGGCACCTTTTGAGGCGCTGATAGAGGCTTACCGGCGCAACTGGGAGCACATTGTGGAGCAGGGAGGGTTACCGCTCATTGTGCCCATCAGTGGCGGTTGGGACAGCCGACCGTGGCACGGGGACAACGCCGTTGTCCGTTACGGGCGCAACCCCGAAAACTTCCGCCGTCACCTGCAAGATGCCAAAGCCTTCCTTGACAAGTATGTGCCGCAGGGGAAAGCCTTGCCCATCGCCCTGATTGAGGCGTGGAACGAGTGGGGGGAGGGCAGTTACATTGAGCCGCATGCCGAGTTTGGTTTCGGCTACTTGGACGCCATCCGTGCCGTCTTCACCGATACACCTCCGAAGCATGTGGACCTTGCACCTATTGATGTTGGCTTGGGTCCTTACGAGGTGGCACGGTTGCCTTTGGACAAGCGGGCATGGGAGTTTGAGCGCGATGCAGAAGGTTGGGAGAGTTGGATGGAAATGACCGATGTGCGAGTAGAAAACGGCTGCTTGGTGGGGCGAACGACGGGCAACGACCCTGCTTTCTTCGGACCGCTTGCGCGGGTGCGCGCCAGTGAGGTGAGCGTTGTCCACCTTCGCCTGCGCTTGACAAAGGTGTCGGATGAGGTTCAGCAGGTGACGGATGTAGGGCAACTGTTCTGGCGGACGAGCACCATCGCAGAAAGCGAGGCGACAAGCGTGCGCTTTCCTGTAACCATTGATGGGCAATGGCACGAGTATCGCCTTCCCGTTCGGGAAAACCCTCGTTGGCGCGGCATCATCACCCGCTTGCGGTTAGACCCCTGCACGCAACCGAATGTGCGCGTGGAAGTGGACTTCCTGCGATTGACAGCACCGTGAGCGTTGTCGCACGATTTAAGACAGCCAAAGCACGCTCATCCCAATGAGGGGTTGTCAAGGAAATGGTGACAGGGCGAGACGCATGGCTGCTGGTAGGGCTTTTGTGGCTTTGCTACCTGCTGGTTCAAATCGGGTTGCTGCTAACTTTGCGCTCCCACCTTTTCGTTTGGGGTGTGGAGAGGGCGTTGTTGTTGAACGCGCTGGTGGTGGGGTTCGTTTTGCTTTTGCCCACCCTGCTGGTGGGGCTGCGTAAAGGTTGGCGGTGGCAAGCAGCGTTTCGGTTTCGCACGGTTTCGTGGAAGGTGATTTTGGCAACTCTTTTCGGAACGCTGGGCTTGGGATTGGCAATGTCACAGGTTTTGCTGTGGCTAATGCAATGGTTAGCGCAAACGGGGGGCTTACCGCAGAGCCGCTACATGGAGTTGCTGCAAGCGACGACGAGAACTCTTTCCCCAACGCTGTTGCTGCTCGCCACCCTGTTACCCGCACTTCCCGAAGAGTTGGTGTTTCGCGGCGTTGTTCAGCAAGGGTTTGAGCGCCGCTACTCGCCTGTTGTTGCTATTGTCATCACCGGCGTTGTTTTTGCGCTCTTTCACATGGACCCGTTGCAAGCGATAATTGTGCTACCCATCGCGCTTTTCTGGGGTTGGGTAGTTTGGCGAGCGCAAAGCGTGCTGCCATCCCTTTTCGCCCACGCTGCTCAAAACGGGGTGACGGCGCTGTCGCTGCTGGGAAGTTCTGCTCTTGCAGGAAGCAGCCCTGCTTCCCCTTCGTTAGCAGTTTCGCCCCAGTGGGGAGCAGCAGTGGGCGGGTTGCTCCTGTGGGCGGTGATGTGCGTGGTGCTGAACCGCATTTTGCCCGTCCGAGGTGACCGCGATGGCGTTGACCGAATTCTCGCCCATCAAACTGGGGTTGCCAATAGGGACAGCGGAAGCAGATGCGTTGGACCTGATGAATGCAGCGGACCTGAGGGTTGACCGCCTCACCCCGCATTACGCCATTGTTGACGACCCGCGCGTCTCTGACGGGGTGTTCGGCGAACCCCGCAACCTTTGGACGATGGTAGCACAGCGGGATTTGGATGCTGCCATTGTGCCCTACGACGATGTGGCAGCGGAAATGCACAAACGACCCATCGCTAAGCAACTCATCATCAAATCGCTTACGGGTGCCTTGCTATTCATCGCCAATGCGGAAAGTTGGAAGGAGCACGAACAGGAGTTGAGCGATTTGCTCATGCTGCTCAAAGGGGCTGCCGAAGCACGCGGGCGCGTGCTGCTCATCCTGAATGTGGACAGCCAGCACTTGACAGAAGTTTTAAACCTGTTGCCGGCGTTGCGTTCCCCGACCGTTGCGCCTTTAGCGGAAGAAGGGTTGTTCTCCGTTATGTCCGTCGTTCCCCGCAGCGAAGTCAATCGGCTTATCCCCGAACTGTTGCGTGCTGGCGCTACCGACATCGTGGAGTTGCCCATCTCCAAACTCGTTCGCAGCACATAATTTGTAGCAGCAAGACGGCAGCGCAAAGTGAGGGAAGGTGATTTCCCATGCCGTTCACCGAAGAGGAGCGACAAAGAATCCGAGAGGCACTGAAAGAACGGGGTGTCCCCGGAATTTGTCCCGTGTGCCAAAAGGGCGAACTGTGGGTCTCTGACTACATCGCCTTCGTGCCTGTGCGAGAGAAACATGCAGAGGTGCGCGGTGCGGGGACAATCGTGGAAGGATTGTTCCCCGTCGGTGACTTGCCTTGCGTCGTGGTCGTATGCGCTGAGTGCGGGAATACCATGCTGTTCCACCTGAGCGGGTTGGGATTGTGGGATGAACTTGTCGGCGGATTGGAGGCTGCTCGGAGGGGAAGGTAATGGGTCAACCAAGGCGTCCCAAACTAACAATCGTTCGTTACCCCATTGCCGAAATTGAGATTTTTGAGGTGACGGGTGACGAACTGGATGCTTTGGAAGTGGCGTTCGCTGAAGAGAGCCGAGCGTTAGGGTTTTGCAGCGGCACTTTTTCTGCATTCGCCACTGCACTTATCGGTTTGCTGACGGCAGGAAAGAGCCTGCCACCCATGACTTTTAGTTTCATCACTGCCTGGGCACTTGCTTTTGGCGTCTTGACAGCGTGGTTTTTGCTGACCTACTGGCAAGCACGGCAAAAACGACCAAAACTCCTTCAACGCATCCGAGAGCGCCGACGATGAGAACGGGGTGATGCGTGTAGATGGCGGATAGTCGGCAGGACAAACTGACGCCTATGTTTCGGCAATACCAAGCCATCAAAGCCCGCTACCCGGATGTTTTGCTCCTTTTCCGCTTGGGCGACTTTTACGAGATGTTCGGCGAGGACGCAAAGATTGGCTCCCAAGTTTTGCAACTGGTGCTAACCTCGCGGGAAATCGGCAAGGGCAACCGCGTGCCTATGTGTGGCGTTCCGCACCACGCGGTGGAGCGCTACATTGCCAAGTTGCTGGAAGCAGGCTACAAGGTCGCCATTTGCGATCAACTGGAAGAGCCCAGCCCTAAAAAGCGCTTGGTTCGCCGCGATGTGACCCGCGTCCTCACGCCAGGCACGCTGGTGGAGGACGCCTTCTTGGAAGCGAAGCAATACAACTTCCTCGTCGCCATCGTTGAGCAGGAAGCATCCGAAGGACAACGGTTCGGGTTGGCAGTTGCAGAAGTGTCAACGGGCGAGTTCGCTGTCACGGAGTTGAATGCCAAAACTTTGTGGGACGAGTTGGTGCGGTTGCAACCCGCTGAAGTGCTGCTGCCCGAACCTTTGGCAGAAAATGAAACCTTCAAGGCTGGCTTAAAGGAGATTTGCGAGCGGACGACCATCACGCCCTTTGACCTTGACCCCTTCACTGAACCAGAGCGCTTGCTGTGCCAGCACTTTCAGGTCACTACTTTGGATGGATTTGGCGTCACAGGGATGCCCCTCGCCATTCGCGCTGCTGCCCTCATCATCGCTTACTTGCAACGCACCCAATTGGCGGCATTGGAGCACTTGAAAGGGTTGAGCGTCTACAATGTCAGCGAGTTCATGCTCATTGACAACGCCACCCGCCGCAATTTGGAACTGGTGCAATCGCTGCGGGACGGGGGCGTTTACGGGACACTGCTGTGGGTCTTGGACGACACGGTCACGCCGATGGGTGGGCGGTTGCTGCGCCGTTGGATTTTGCAACCGTTGCTGTCGCCCGAGCGCATCAACGAGCGATTGGACGCAGTGGAGGAACTTTACCGCAACACATTGTGGCGACAGGAGTTGCGAGAAACGCTGCGGAAGATGCCTGACTTGGAGCGACTGGTGGCGCGGGTGGGAACAGGAACGGCAACCCCCCGCGATTTAGCCCAAATTCGGTCAGCGTTGGAGGTCGTGCCACAGTTGCGGCAACTGCTGGCAGAGGCAAAAGCGTCCCTGTTGGTTCGCCTTGCTCAGCAGTTACACACAGCAGCGGATTTGCACCAACGGTTAGCGACCGCATTAGTGGACAACCCGCCTCAGCGGCTCACGGAAGGCGGCATCTTTCGCGATGGCTACCATCCCGAGTTGGACGAACTGCGCTACATCGCCCAGCACAGCAAGGAGTTGATCGCAGCGCTGGAAGCAAAAGAACGCGAGCGGACGGGTATCCGCAACCTGCGGGTCGGTTACAACCAAGTCTTCGGCTACTACATTGAGGTCACCAAAGCCAACCTCCACCTTGTGCCCCCTGACTACATCCGCAAGCAAACCTTGACAGATGTGGAGCGCTTCGTCACGCCTGAACTGAAAGAGTTGGAAAACAAGGTGCTGGGCGCCGAAGAGCGCATCAGCCAATTGGAGTATCAACTGTTCGTAGAGTTGCGTCAGGAGGTCGCTCAACGCAGTGGCGAGTTGCTGGAGACTGCCCGCGCTGTCGCAGAGTTGGATGTTCTGGCAACGCTGGCGGAAGTCGCTGCCAAGAACCACTACACCCGCCCCATCGTGGATGACGGTGACGAGATTGTCATCAAAGAGGGGCGCCACCCCGTTGTTGAGCAGGTGCAACGGGACAAACCTTTCGTGCCCAACGATTGTCACTTGGACAACCGCGAAAACCAGTTGCTCATCATCACAGGACCTAACGCAGCAGGGAAGTCCACTTACCTGCGACAGGTTGCACTTATTGTGCTGATGGCTCAAATGGGTAGTTTTGTTCCAGCAAAAGAAGCCCACATCGGCGTCGTGGACCGCATCTTCACCCGCGTGGGCGCGCACGACGAATTGGTGCGAGGGCAAAGCACCTTCATGGTGGAGATGACGGAGACAGCGAACATCCTTCACAACGCAACCGAACGGAGTCTGGTGCTCATAGACGAGATTGGGCGCGGCACCTCCACTTACGACGGCATCGCTATTGCTTGGGCAGTGGCGGAGGAGTTGCACCGCATCGGCTGCAAATGTCTGTTCGCCACCCACTACCATCACTTGAACGAATTGGAAAACTTGCTTCCTCGCGTGCGCAACTATCGGGCGGCTGTGTTGGAGGAAGGGGACAAAGTGGTGTTCCTGTATCGCATTGTGCCTGGTGGCACGGACCGCAGTTATGGCATTCAGGTGGCGCGGTTGGCAGGATTGCCTGCGACGGTCATTGAGCGGGCAAAAGAAATCCTAACAACGCTGGAGAGCAACGACCAAAAAGTGGTGACGCCACCGAAAACGGTAGCGCAACTTATCACCGCACCAGTGCAATTACGGCTGTTTGAGTTTGCGCCCCACCCTGTTTTGGAACGGCTGAAGCAAATTGACCCCGACAGCCTGACGCCTCGGGAAGCCTTAGCCCTTCTCTATGACCTCAAGCGACAGTTGAACGAATTGGGCTAAACTTTGCCGCTGGGAAGGACGATAGAGGAAACGGGGATGTTTCGTGAAGGAGAAGAGACGAATAGCGGGAATTATTGCGATTGCAGCATCGCTGGCTGTTGTTGGGTTGGCAGACGCCTTCTGGGGCGCTGCCTTTCCTTTTTGGTTGGCATACTTTGCCCCCATTTCTGTGGCGGCTTATGTCTTTGAGACTTGGGGTGGGGTGACGATCGGGGGGATAGCAGGAGCACTGTTGGTCTTTTGCTCGCCGGCAACCCAAAGTTGGGGACCAAAGTTTTCGCTGGCGTGGGTGCTGGGTTTTGCTGCGTGGGGTGGTTTCGTTGGCTACTTGCGTTGGCAAGCCCGTTCCTTCCACGAGATGACCGAGCAATTGCGCGCTCACGAGCATCTGCGGGACGCGTTGATAGAGTTCTTGGTTCACGACCTGCGCTCGCCTCTGACCAACATCATCAGCGGGTTGGAAACTCTATTGGTGACGACAGAAGATCACCTCACACCCGATGACCGCGAGTTGATAGAGTTAGCCCTTATCGGCGCCCATCGGCTGCTTACGATGGTGAACTCCATCTTGGACTTGCGGAAGTTAGAGGAGGGAAAATTCCCGCTTTACCTGAAGGAGTTTGAGCCTCGGGAGGCAGTGGGAGAAGCCGTTCGGCAAGTGCAACTTTGGGCGCGGCAAAACAATGTCACTTTGCAAGTTCAAGTTGCCCCTGAAGTGCCTGAGAAGATGGTGGCTGACCGATGGGTGCTCATCCGCATCTTAGTGAACCTTCTCAGCAACGCCCTCAAATACACGCCTGCCGGTGGCACCATCACCATCACCGTTACGATGGATGGTGAATGGGTTCACTTTGCGGTCGCCGACCAAGGTCCCGGCATTCCCAAAGAGTATTTGGAGACCATTTTTGACCGCTTCGTGCAAGTGGAAGCGCGCAAAGCAGGCGCCGCTGTGGGAACTGGGTTGGGACTCACCTTTTGCAAACTGGCAGTGGAAGCCCACAGCGGGCGAATTTGGATTGAAAGCGAAGTCGGGAAAGGCACAACCGTTCACTTCGTCCTCCCACCCGTTCTCTCCCTGGACAAAGCCCCGAAAGACTCCGTCCTTGCCATTGGTGCGCCCGCTCAATAGACATCTTCAAAGAACCCGTGCTAAACTCGTTGCCAGCAGATGCGTCAGAACTTTTAGTGCTGCGAGCAGAGAAAGAGAGGTGTTGGCAAATGAGTTCGGACAGTCAGGCAGCCCGCGACCCGTTAGCGGAGATGCCTGACGACGGACGCCAACAAGTGCTGGAACTGTTGAACGGTGAACCCGTAATTGCAGCCTTGCGCGCGGACATGAACTTGGAAGGGCAGTTTGAGGATAATTGGCTCGTTGTCACGCCTGAGAAATTGGTGGTGCTCAAAAACGGAGAGGTGCAAACCTTTTCGTTAGCGGAGTTAGACGACCTTCAAGTAGAAGCCTATGTGGGCAATGCTTACCTCTACGCCCGCGTTAATGGTCGGCGCGTGCCACTCCTTCGTTTCACCCATAGTCGGCGGACAGAATTTGAGCGGTTGGCACAAGCGTTCCACCGTTACAAGGAAGGCGCCGTATCCGAGTTAAGGTTGGAAGAACCAGAACCAACCGTTCGCCGCCCCGGTTTCCTCTCTGGTCGGCGGGGACGCTGTCCCAAGTGCCACCAACCCCTCCCGCCGTGGACGGATGTTTGTCCCTTCTGCTTGCAGAAGACGAAAGTGCTCAAGCGCATGCTCACTTTTGTCAAACCTTACTGGTTAGCAGCGGTGGGCGGGTTCGTTTTGCTGGTGCTTATCCAACTGACCGACTTGGTGCAACCCTTGCTGATGCGCTTCACGGTGGACGAAGCCCTGCTCAAGAAAGACTTGAGCAAACTCATCCTCGTGGTGGGCATTGTTTTGCTCCTGAACTTCGTGGGTGCGGTGCTTTCTGGCATGCGCAGTTACTTGATGGCGTGGTTGGGGGAACGCATTGTCGTAGATATTCGCCGCCGCCTCTACGAGCACCTGCACCTTCTTTCCTTGCGTTTCTTTGACCAAGAGCAAACGGGGCGATTGGTCTCGCGCATCGCCAACGATACGGGACAACTCCAAGACTTCCTGACAGAGGGGCTGCAAGACATCTTGCGGGACCTCTTCATGTTGCTCTTCGTTGGCGCGGCGATGTTTTACATGCACTGGAAACTGGCGCTGGCTACCCTGTTGCCTGTTCCCATCCTCATCTGGTTGGCGCAGCGGTTTAGCCGGCGGGTTCGCCGCTTGTGGCACATGGTTTGGCGCCGCTTTGCCCGCATTCACGCCATTCTCGCTGACACTATCCCAGGCGCCCGCGTGGTGAAAGCCTTCGGGCAGGAGCCTTATGAGGTTCGTCGGTTTAGTGAAGCCTTAGACAGTCACTTCCGCGCCACCATGCGGGCAGCCCGCTTGTGGACGGTCTTCTTCCCCTCCGTTGGGTTCACCACCAGCATCGGCTTCCTGGTCGTCTGGGGCTACGGTGGATACTTGGTTATTCAGGGCGACTTGAGTTTGGGGAGTTTGATGGCGTTTATTGGTTACCTGTGGCGGTTCTACGCACCCATCCAAAACCTCACCCGTTTAACCCACCGCTTGCAGCGAGCGGCGACGGCAGCGGAACGCGTGTTTGAGATTTTGGACACGCCCCCCGAAATCCAAGATGCTCCCGACGCCATTGACCTTCCCACCGCGCAAGGGCGCATCACCTTTGAGAATGTCAGTTTCAGTTACGACGGCATCCACAAAGCCCTCAAGAATGTCTCCTTTGAGGTTGAGCCTGGCGAGATGATAGGATTGGTGGGACGGACGGGGGCGGGTAAGTCCACGCTCATCAGCCTAATCCTGCGCTTCTACGACCCGCAAGAAGGGCGCATCTTGTTGGACGGGATAGACCTGCGAAAAATCAAACTGGCATCCCTGCGCCGCCATATTGGCGTGGTGCTGCAAGAGACTTACCTCTTCAACGGCACCGTTGCAGAAAACATTGCCTATGGCAAACCAGACGCCGACTTGGAGGAAATCATCGCTGCTGCCAAAATTGCCAACGCTCACGAGTTCATCCTTAAGCAACCCGACGCTTACGACACCTACATTGGCGAACGGGGTGGGCGCTTGTCAGGTGGCGAGCGCCAACGCCTCGCCATTGCGCGTGCGATTTTGAAAGACCCTGCGGTGCTCATCTTTGATGAAGCCACCTCCAATGTGGACACGGAGACGGAAGCAAAAATTCGCGAAGCCATTGACAACTTGGTGCGGGGGCGAACCACCATCGCCATTGCCCACCGCTTTTCCACTTTGCAAAGCGCTAAACGCCTCCTCGTTCTGGACAACGGTGAGTTGGTGGAAGAGGGGACACCCGAAGAGTTGATGGCGCGGGATGGGGTGTTCGCTCGCCTCTGCCGCATGCAAGCCGAGTTGAGCAAGATTTGGGCGTGGTGAAATCCACCCACAGATGAGGGGTTTATGCAATGGCGAAAAAAAGCCGCTTGAAAGAAGTCCTGAAACTGGTCACCCCAAAACAGGTCCGCTTTTGGCACGACGAAGAAGGGCGCTTCTGCGCCGCCATTGCTGGCGAAGGAGAGTTTGTCAATGTAAAGCCTATCCGCAACTTCCCCATCCAAGCCCGCGACCGACTCATCAGCCTGTTGGACGAGAACGACAATGAAATCGCTATCTTGACCACAGTCCAAGGGCTGGATCCCCAATCCCGCGAAGCACTGGAGCGGGAGTTGGCGAAGCGTTACTTCATCCCTCGCATCCAAGCCATTCACCACATTGAAGGGCGTTTCGGAATCACCCGTTGGTTCGTCACCACCGACCGAGGCGAGCGGGTGTTTGATGTCCGCGAACGCGGCGATGTCCGCTACTATCCCGGTCGCCGCGTTGTTATCCGTGATGCCGACGGTAACCTTTACGAAATCCCCGATTACAACCAGTTAGATCCCTACAGCCGCGCTTTGCTGGAGGAAGCGACTTAGCGCTCCTTCCGCCCCATCACAAGTGCACTGTGCGAGCAAAAGTGAGGCAGTAAACACATCTGGCACCGCAGCGTTTGAGAAGGCGGGCAATCTCGTTAAGGGTCGCCCCTGTCGTCATCACATCGTCCACCACCACAACGATGCGTCCTTTCACGAGTTCAGGTTGTGCGACGGCAAATGCTCCCTTGACATTCTCCCACCGCTCTTTTGCCCCCAAAGTGGCTTGCGGCTGCATATGGCGAACTTGAAGGACAGCGTTTTCCGCCACAGGGATACCCGTTAGTTCACCCACCTCCCGCGCCAGCAAAGCGGCTTGGTTGTAACCCCGTTGACGCTGCGTTTTGGGATGCAAGGGAACAGGAATGAGGAAGTCTGGGGACCGCCATCCTTCTGGCAACAAACCATCATCACCGT
>FWWL01009640.1_pt1 | contig 11586 bp, 13 predicted proteins | sample 2228331 | NCBI WGS metagenome assembly FWWL01 (sample SAMEA103939775, study PRJEB20133) | metagenome
CATTGCCCTCTAACTTCATCTCCCTCATGGCTTCTAAGAATGGTAGACTCTCTATATCTCCAACCGTGCCTCCACACTCTACTACTAACACATCCAACTCTTTAGCAACGCTCCTTATCCTCTCCTTTATCTCATTGGTTATATGTGGTATTATCTGTACACACTCTCCCAAATACTCTCCCTTTCTCTCCTTCTCTATGACATTATAATAGATCTGCCCAGTGGTTATGTTATTCTCTTTACTAAGATCTATTCCAAGAAACCTCTCATAGTTGCCAATATCCATATCACACTCTCCTCCATCATTAGTTACAAAGACTTCGCCATGCATCAAAGGGTTCATAGTACCAGCATCAAAATTCAGATATGGATCTATCTTCATGCATGAGACCTTAAGATTGCATAATTGTAATAACTTTGCAGTAGATGCTGTAATTACACCTTTTCCTAATCCAGACATCACTCCTCCAGTAACAAATATGAACTTGCTTCTTTGCATATCTCTCGATCGTCTAAGCAATATTTAATGATTATTTTAAACTATCGTTCTAGCAATTATGCATATAATAGTTTATATAGTTTGGCAATCATGGATAGAAATATGCGATATGTGCACCAATTGATGAGTAAGAACGTTGTAACGGCTGATGAGCAGAAGAGCGTCTATGATATAGCAAAGATGATGAGCGAGAAGGATATTGGAACCATAGTTATAGTTAGAGATGAAGAGCCTATAGGTATAGTTACAGAGAGAGATCTGGTTAAGAGGATCTGTGCCAAAGATCTCAACGCTAGTAAAGTAATGATAAGAGAGATAATGTCTTCTCCATTGATTACAGTGCAGCCTAACACACCCATAGAGTTAGCAGCAAGCCTGATGGTTGAGAATAAGATAAGAAGGCTCCCAGTAGTTAAGGATAATAAACTTGTAGGTATAGTTACAAGCGCTGATATAATCAAGGAACTTGAAGGTTGGGTAGAGTCTCCATAATATTTTTGTTAAAGAATATTATATACCCATATCCTCAAATATCCCCATTAAAACATCTTAGAGTACCTCTATAAGATATAAATTTTATTAATAGGCTAACCTAATTTTACTAATATTTAAATAAGATTTTATGCTAGATGCCTACAATGGTTAGTGTAGATGAGGTTATGAATGCTTTAAGATCTGTAATAGATCCAGAGTTGAAGAGGGATATAGTAAGCATGGGTATGATAAAGGATCTTACAATAGAAGACAATAGAGTAAAGTTTGTTTTGGAATTGACAACACCAGCATGTCCATACAACAATGAGATAGAGGAAGAGGTTAGGAACAAGATTAAGGCGTTAGGAGTTGATCTAGATATGAAAGTAACTGCTAGAGTACTTGAAGGGCGAGCAATGGATGTATCTGAATTGTTATCAACTGTAAAGAATGTTATAGCAGTTGCAAGCGGTAAAGGTGGTGTTGGGAAGAGTACGGTAGCAGTAAATCTAGCGGTAGGATTGGCAAAGAGTGGAGCAAAAGTAGGATTGTTAGATGCGGATATCTATGGTCCAAGCATACCATTGATGCTTGGCTTGAAACCGAACTTGGTTGCAAATGATGATGGTAAGATCTTACCACAAGAGATTTATGGTATAAAGGTAATGTCGATGGGTCTAGCACCACAACAAGGAGAAGAGAATGTTGGGATATGGAGAGGACCTATAATATCTGGTATAATCAAGCAGTTTCTAACAGATGTTCTATGGGGTGAATTAGATTATCTAATAGTAGATCTACCCCCTGGCACTGGAGATGCACCATTAACCTTAGCACAAACCATACCAATAACTGGAGTAGTTGTTGTTACCACTCCTCAGACTGCAGCTATGAATATAGCATTAAAAGCAGCGTTGATGTTCAAGAAGCTTGGCATACCGATCATAGGTGTTATAGAGAATATGAGTTACTTTCTATGCCCTCATTGTAACAAGACATCTTACATATTTGGTTCAGCAGATGAAGAGAGGATAGTTAATAAGTTCAAGGCTCCATTAGTAGGTAGGATACCTCTAAATGAGAAGATAATGGAAGGTAGCGATCAAGGAAAGCCAATAGCCTTAGATGATACTCCTCATGCTAAAGTATTTGAGAAGGTAGCAAAGAATATTGCTGGAAGGGTCAGTGTAATTGCACTCGAGATGCAGACTCTTGCTAAGCAGTGAAGAGTTAGAATCCTTAAAGAAGCCTTTAGGAGTATTAATAAGAGATGATGAGATAAGTAAGGAAAGATTAAATGAGTACATAGATGAAGGATTAATAATTAGCATAGGAGATGCTACTACTGATAGGTTGATCTCTCTTGATATCATACCCAGCATACAGATAGTTGATGGTAGGGAGCGTAGAATATCAAGAAAACCGGCTGGAAAGTATCATAGCACTGAAGTAAGATGCAAGAATCCAGCAGGTAGCATAACTTATGATGCTGTAAATGCGTTCAAGATAGCTTTAGATGCTAATAAACCTGTAAGGATACTTGTTGATGGGGAAGAGGATCTATTTGGCTTGATAGCATTATCCTTTGCTCCCATCAATGCTACAATATTCTATGGTCAACCTCTTGAAGGTATTGTAGTACTAAAGGTTGCTGATAATATTAAGGATAGATTCAAAAGTCTGATAGATAGGATAGTATCATTAAAGGGGAATGATGATGTGGCGGCTGTTTGAGAATGATGATAACATAACTCATATCTGACCCCATTAAATTATAGCATATAATGTAAGCATTATTATCGCTTAGATCTTATAAGCCTTCTCCTGAGTCTGTTACCACATATGTTACATATAGAATGATTACTATTATAAGATGCTTTGCATGCTGTACAATATCTTATCCATTTCCCTATCTTTATTTTCTTGCCTATAGTCTTGATCCCTTCATTCTCTAGTATATTGATTATAGAGTAATCATTGGTTATAACCTGAGCATCTTCTAGATACAATGCCAAGGCTATTATTGATATATCAGCATCTGATATAGGTAGATCTCCACTCTTCTCTGCTAAACTCCTAGCCTTCTTGATGTAATTAGGATCTGGCTCTATTACTTGTAATCTACCCTCTTCTATCAAGATATCTAACATTCCAGATCTTAAATGCTTAACCTCTTCTAGTATAGCAGGAGTGGTATAAAATCTTCTTAGCCTTAATTCCAAACCTTCATAAAAGGCAGTCGAGTCTAGTATGTATTTAATATCCAAGTTTTGCAAGATGGTTAAACCCTCTCCTCTTTATCCTCAAAAACTTCGCATTCTCTTTATATCTCTTTATTATAACCTTATTGCTATCTATACCACGCTGCCCATCTACAAATAGAGAGAATCTTGTATCGCACTCTATCATAATCTCTAGCTCTGGTATAACTAATATAGGTAGTCTATTGATAGATGCTATGGGGGTAATTAATAATGAATCGCTCTTCTCATGTAATATTGGACCTCCAAAAGAGTAAGAGTAACCACTAGAACCTATTGCTGTAGATACTATTATTCCATCCATCCTCTCTCTTATCTCATAACCATCTATAGTAATAGTATAGTTTGGAGTAACTAGATGAGTAATCTTGCTTATCATTATCTCATTTACCGCTGCTTGTGAAATCTGATCTTCAGCAATTGCATATATTCTCATCCTCTCATCTATGTAGAATCTATTATCGTAGATCATCTCTATAGCCTCATGTATAGAATCTGTACTAACATCTGCTAAAACTCCTCTACTGCCCTTAATTCTAATACTAAAGATTGGGATCTTCCCATCAACCCATCTTACTGCTCTTAAAGTAGTACCATCTCCTCCTATTGCAATGATTAGATCTAGATCTTCACTCAACCTATCCTTATCTTCGAGCATCTTATAGCCATCTAATGATAATGGTGCTATTGTAAAAACCTTTGAATTCTTAGCATTTATAAGCTCTGCTACCATGTTAGCAATATCCCTTGCTAATCTACTCTCATACCTAGTTGCAATAGCTATCTTCTTGAATTCCATGCTATTAACGATTATCTTATCAAATTATTTATATCTATATTTTGCTAAGAAGATGATAGATATAGAGATATTTATATATAAACATTTATTAGAATGATACATGTGCAGAGTGATCATACCGAGATACTCGAGAGAATACTCAGCATACATCCAAGTATAAGGTTTGTAGGTATAATTGATAAGGATGGTTATATCATCTCTAGTATGATTAGAAGAGGTTTGAGATATCTAACCAGAGAGCATGAGATGCTTTACATGCAGGCTGCTATATTTAGGCGTATCTTGAATATGTTTAATGAAGAATTGGGATATGTTAGATCTCTATCTATTGTAAGAGAGAAGGTAAAGATGTTTACCTTCCCATTAGGGGAGTATAGTCTATTAATATCAACAGAGCCTGATGTTAATAGTGAAGAGATAAGCAATAGAATAATTAGATTGCCAGAGTATGCTAGACTCTTGAATCTCTTATATCATATAAAGGATTAGATAAGAATAATAAAGTTGATTATACTAATATAATTATGAACCTAAATTATAACAGAGTATGCTCGTTTATATTTGAACTAAACCCAAACATTAGGTTTGCAGGAGTAATAAACAATCAAGGAAAGATCATAGCTGGAGGCATGCGTGAGGGTGTAAAGCCTCTATCTGATGAGGTTCATAGGAAACGCTGGTTGCATATGATAACAATAAGCAGAGAGATGAATTCTATGTTTGATAAAATTTATGGCGATGTAATTTATGTATTTACATATAGAAGGCATATAAAACAACTTACTTTCTATCTTGGTAATGATATATTATTCATAAGCATAGAACCAATTGCTAGTGTAGAGGATGTAATGAATATAGCAATGCAAGTATTAAAGTTCATAGAGAGCGAGCAGAAAGAGTCTCTAATAAGCACTTGATATAGATTTAGACTTCTAGGCTTAGTAGCATTGAGCAGGACAAACATTCTATTATGATCCCATCTTCATCATCAATCCTCTTGAACTTTTTAGAACCACATCTTGGGCAGATTGGGCATGATCTCTTCATATGCTAACTATCCATATCTAATATAAAAAGAAAAGGTTATACTGGATATACAAGATTAACTAATATGGAGAGTATAAAGATAGAGATAGATGCTAACGAGTTCATTGAAGGAGATCTATCCATATCATCATATGCTGATAAGGTTATAGTATTTGCACACGGATCTGGAAGTTCAAGGTTTAGTGTTAGGAATAGGTTTGTAGCGGATATCTTACAAAGAGCTGGTTTGAGCACACTCTTATTAGATCTCTTAACAAAGAGAGAAGAGAGCATAGATAATATAACTGCTGCATACAGATTCAATATAGAATTATTATCAGAAAGGTTGATCAGAGCCATAAGATGGTTAGAAGAGAGTAGAGGGGAGATAAGCATTGGATACTTTGGAGCAAGTACTGGAGCAGCTGCTGCTCTAATTGCATCTGCAAAGTATCCAAACAACATAAAGGCTATAGTATCTAGAGGCGGTAGACCAGATCTAGCTATGCATTATCTATCAAATGTTAGAGCACCAACCCTATTGATTGTAGGAAGTAAAGATCATCTAGTTCTAGAATTGAATAGAGAAGTAATTGATCATTTTAAGAATACTATTGTTAAACTTGTAATAATACCAAATGCTACACATCTATTTGAAGAGCCAAATGCTTTGGAACAAGTAGCAGAAAATGCAAAGGAATGGTTTATTAGATATCTATAGGTTCAAATACTATGATTATTATTCTATAAAACAATTCTCGCTTAGAGATAACATTCATAAACTGCTTATTAATATCTCATCATTATGGAAGTAGAGATAGAGTTTATAACAGAGACTAAAGATAAGGCCGAGATACTGAATAAAGTAGCACAACTCTCAAGAACTGCTAGCGAATTAGGACTGAATATAAAAGAGATAGAGTTTGAAGAGGAAGAAGACTAACCATATTTATTTTACATCTATGTTTATTATAGAATCTAATACTATTTGTACTAGCATAACTTTGTTTCTTTAAAAAAATTCAATAATTAGAAGTAATAGATAGTAAATTATATAGTTATTGGATGGTTTATTATCATTAGTAAAATATGAACAAAGCATGACTCAATGGAAAGCTTGATAATACGCAATATTATAAAACCATACGTGCAAAAAGTTAAGAGGATAGTATTCTTCGAGGAAGGGGATGGAAAAGATAAGCGTTTGCTAGGAGGCAAGGGTGCTGGATTGGTAGAGATGACAAGATTAGGATTGCCAGTACCTCCAGGTTTTATAATAACTACTGAGGTATGTAGTGAATACTATGCTAATAATCAAAAACTACCAGCAGGTTTGAAGGAAGAAGTGATAGATGCTATCAAGAGATTGGAAGAGAAGACGGGTAAAGGATTCGGGAGTAATGAGAATCCATTGTTAGTATCTGTAAGATCTGGAGCACCAATCTCTATGCCAGGCATGATGGATACTATATTAAACCTAGGATTGAATGATGAGACTGTAGAGGCTCTAGCAAGGGCTAGCAACAATCCAAGATTTGCATACGATGCCTATAGAAGGTTCATACAGATGTTTGGTAAGATAGTTCTAGGCATTAATGATAAGATCTTCTCTAATTTACTAGAAGAGATGAAGAAGGAGAAGAAGGTTACTTATGATCATGAATTGGATCTAGAGTCATTAAAGATCCTAGTAGATAAGTTTAAGCAAGTCTGTAAAGAGCATACTGACAGAGAGTTTCCTAGTGATCCTTATCAACAATTGATGTTGGCTATCGAGGCAGTATTCAAGAGTTGGATGGGGGAGAGAGCTGTTGAGTATAGGAGATATTATAAGATAACTCCAGATATAGCTCATGGAACTGCCGTTAATGTAGTAACCATGGTATTTGGTAATATGGGCGATGATAGTTGTACTGGAGTTGTATTTACAAGAAATCCAGAGAATGGAGCAAAGATGCTCTATGGAGAATTCTTGAGGAACGCTCAAGGCGAGGATGTTGTTGCTGGTGTTAGGACTCCAGAGCCTATTGATAGGCTTAAGGAGTATATGCCAGAAGCATATAACCAATTACTCGATGTATGCTATAAGTTAGAGAGGCATTATAGAGAGGTTCAGGATGTAGAATTTACAGTTGAGAAAGGCAGGCTATACATGCTACAGACTAGGGCAGCAAAGATGAATGCTCCTGCAATGGTAAAGACATCTGTTGACATGGTTAAAGAAGGTTTGATAGATAAGAAGGCTGCAATCAAAAGGATAGATGTAGAGCAGATAGAAAGATTACTGTATAAACAGCCAGATCCAAGAAACGATGCAAAGCCTATAGCAAGAGGGATAGCAGCATCTCCAGGAGCAGCAACAGGTATTGTAGTATTGGATACAAAACGTGCATTGGAGTTTGGAAAGGATGCTAATGTAATACTAGTTAGAGAAGAGACAAAGCCAGAGGATGTTCCAGCATTCTTTAAATCTGTAGGTGTACTAACTAGCAGAGGTGGCAAGACTTCACATGCAGCTGTTGTAGCAAGAGGTATGGGCTTACCATGTATAGTTGGTTGCTCAGAGATAATCATAGATGAGGATGCTAGATTATTCAGAGCCAACGATGTAATAGTTAGAGAAGGGGATACTATAACCATAGTCGGTACTACTGGCAATGTATTCCTAGGAGCTATACCCTTGATAGAACCAGAACTAACAGATGAGTTTAGAGAATTATTAGCATGGGCTGAAGAGTTGAAACGTTTGGGAGTTAGAGCAAATGCAGATACACCAGAAGGTGCTAGGATTGCTAGATCTTATGGTGCAAATGGTATAGGATTATGTAGAACTGAAAGAATGTTCAATGCAAGTGAGAGGCTACCAGTATTAGTTAGGATGATCCTTGCTAAGGATAAGGATGAGAGAGAAAAGTATCTAATCCAATTAAGTAAGTTCATGAAAGAGGATATAAAGGCTATCCTCAAAGTTATGGAAGGTTATCCAGTTACTATAAGACTGCTAGACCCTCCATTGCATGAGTTCCTGCCAAGGATTGATGAGATAGATTCATTGAATATAGAGAGGGAAGAGGTTATCAAGAGATACAAAGAATTGGTAGAAGTAAATCCAATGATGGGACATAGAGGGGTTAGATTAGGTATAACCTATCCAGAGATATACGAATATCAGATGAGAGCAATACTAGAAGCAACCGTAGAGTTGAGAAGAGAAGGCATAGATGCAATTCCTCAGATAATGGTACCACAAGTTGGTAGTGTGGAAGAGTTAAGGGTGATCAAGCAGATATTTGAGAGTATTAAGAGCAAGATCGATGCTGATCTATCATTCGTAAAGTTTGGTACTATGATCGAGGTTGTTAGAGCATGCTTAACTGCAGATCAACTTGCAGAGGTTGCTGAGTTCTTCAGCTTTGGAACTAATGATCTAACACAGGCTGTATTCAGTTTTAGCAGAGAGGATGTTGAAGGCAAGTTCTTACCATTGTACATAGAGAAAGGAATACTAAAGGATAACCCATTCCAAACACTAGATAATGGGGTTGTAAGGGCTATGAAGATCGCTATAGAAGATGGAAGAGCAAAGAATAAAGATCTAGAGATAGGAATCTGTGGAGAACATGGTGGTGATCCTAGATCTATAGAGATCTGTCATAGATTGGGATTAGATTATGTTAGTGCCTCACCTCATAGAATACCCATAGCAATCCTAGCAGCTGCTAAGAGTGCAGTAAATAATTAATGACATTCCTTTGCTTTTAGCAAGATCTCTACGATCTCATCTATTTTATTCATAGGTAAGAATATCTCTTGTAATTCTTCCCACTCACCATACTGCTTATTCCACCATGATGCCCTTATGATTAGCATATCTTGCTTCAATCTCTCCTTATCATACTCAAACTCTAGTCTCATGAACTCCGTAACAAATAACTCTCCTACCTTCTTACCCATATCTACTATATACTTCCAGAGAGCAATGGAGTGCTTCTACAATCATCTCCTTCAACTATATCTATCGATGCTCCAGGTATGTTAACTATGAAATTATCTATAAATACATTTAACTTTCCTACTTTGAATCCATTGCTAGCATTAGTTATATCAAGTTCTCCTATGCTAGCATTATTGTAACAAGCCATTAGATTATTAACATCTCTATCTGTTATTACAGTTATCACTATCCTTCCTATCTCTCTATTGCTACCCTTTATAAAGAGCATCTCTGCACTACCAAAACTGTTAGTATCATTCTCTGCTAAAAGGGTTAGTCTAATCGATGCTACAGCTCTATTACCACCAATAATCTTCTCTAATCTTTCTGGATCTAGTAGATCATTGCTTACCCTACTCTTTATATTTGCTATGACATTCTTAGCATCATCCTTATTGAATCTTCGCATCTCAATACTATTAATTATATCATCGATAGTGATGCTTGCTAGCCTAGATGCTATTATCTCTGATAGTTTATCTGGATCTATCTCATCAGTTATGAATCTAAATTCAAACTTTACCTTGTTAATATTGTTAATATCTGTTATTCTAGTTCTCATCATCTCCATGCTTATCTTAATCTCATCCTCTCTCTCAATCTTTAGTATATTTGCTACCTCATCGCTAGTTAGGTTTAGTCTAGATAATATCAACTCTGCTATCTCTCGCCTATCTTTGCTATCCGTTACGAACTCATTCTCAACCTTTACTATTGATATATTATCGATCATCTCTGCCTTTATCTCTAATCCTTCAGATTTACGCTTAATCTCTTGCTCTCTACTTGAGACTTTAAAATCGTTTATACTAAATGATTTATCACCTATCTCTAGCATACATCCTTTATACTCTCCTACTGCTATACTATCTTTCATCTCTAACTTGCCTTTCCCATTTATGACTCTTAATACTCCATCAAGTATAGGATTGCTTGTAGGACTTTCTAAGCATTCTAGCATTACTCTATACTCTCCATCATCAAAGTTCTTTGCCTCTACTTCTAACTCTATCCAACTTCCCTTGATCTCTACCTCTATCTCAACCCTTTCCTTCTCTACATTATACTTGCCTTTTTGATTACCTTCTGATGAAAGAACTGGTATAGCTATCATACCTATTATAGCTATTGTTATTATCCCTAGTATTGTAATAGTCTTCTTATCCATTATAGATGTATGGTTATAATTTGTATATAAAGATATATTACATTAGAAAAGATATTAATGCTATGAAGGTGTGTGACTATAGATGAGGAAACCTAGAAAGAAGCCTGATGAGAAGCCAAAGAAGAAGTTAGAGAAGAAACAACTTATCATGCTTCCAGTAGCTGCTTCTGTTGGTCTCATTGTAATATTTATAATGAATCAGTTTGCTCCTAGGATATTAGAAGAGTGTTTAATTAGTGATGAGCAACCATTTAACATTCATGTAGATCTAGATGTGTCTCTTGATGGCCAACCCATGGATATGCCAGACAATCTAGGATATGATGGTAACTGTATCAAACCTATACACTTGCATGGAGAGCATGATATCCATGTAGCATATAGTAAAGAGATAAGGGTTACTCTCTTTGAGTTTATCAAGTTATGGGGCATAAACCTTGATGATTACAACTATAAGATCTTTGTAAAACTACCTGAGAGTAATGAGTTCCAACCATTTGTAGGGAGTCAGAAAGCCTTACCATTAGAAGATGGTATGAGCATAAGGATAGAATTGACTAGTAAACCCTAATATCATAAAAATTAGCAAGTGTACGATGCTTAATGTAAAGACTAAGGATTAAATATAAAGCATATCTTGATGCTTGCTATGAAGGCAGCTATAATAAAAGGTGATGGTACTGGACCAGAACTAGTAGATGCTATGTTAAATGTACTAAGAGCATGTAACACAAGCGTAGAATTGATATTATGCGAGGCAGGTTCTGAGTATTGGCAAGAGCATAAAGGTACTTCATACATACCAGAAGAGACATGGAAGTTATTGAAGGAGAGCAATGCATGTTTTAAAGGACCAACTACTACTATCCCAGATCCAAACGCACCTAGAAGTGTAGCAGTAACGATAAGGCAGTATTTTGATCTGTATGCTAACATAAGACCTATAAGAACATATGGCAAGCAAGAGAGATACCTGAACTTTGTATGTGTTAGAGAGGCTACTGAAGGATTGTATGCAGGTTTAGAGTTCAAGGTTGGTGATGATGCTGCTATAGCTATGAGAAAGATAACTAGGAAGGGGTGTAATAGGATAGCAAAGCGAGGGTTTGAGGAAGCAAGGGAGCGAGGGTTTAATAAGATCATAGCTATAACTAAACGTAACATACTAAAGGAGACAGATGGTATCTTCATACAAGAAGTAGAAAGGGTTGGTAAGGAGTATTCTAACATCGAGGTTGAAGAGTATTATATAGATAACATATGCCAGCAATTGGTAAAGAATCCGGAGAGGTTTAACTCATGCGTACTCTTAAGCACAAATCTATTCATGGATATAGTCTCAGAGACAGCAGCAGGGAACCTTGG
>FWWL01006042.1_pt1 | contig 11583 bp, 10 predicted proteins | sample 2228331 | NCBI WGS metagenome assembly FWWL01 (sample SAMEA103939775, study PRJEB20133) | metagenome
AAAAGCAGAACTACGCAAGCGAATTTTGCATGCTCTTTCCTCGCATGTGGAGCTCTGAAAGCAACCACATCAGTGCATATAAGTCGTGGAGCAATTTTAAAGGAATTCCTATAAACTGGGTTGGTTACGATGGCAATGTAGAAAAAATATACAAACCAACATTTTTTGAAAATCTGAAATTTTTCTTCTCTTATCAAATCGGATGGATGTATTTTCGTTATTTCATGTGGAATTTTGCTGGTCGTCAGAACGACATTCAAGGACATGGAAATGTTATTCATGGAAACTGGATTAGCGGAATACCAATAATAGATAATTACCGGCTGGGCGATCAAAATTTATTGCCCGATTACCTGAAAAACAATAAAGCTCGCAATGCTTATTACATGTTGCCCTTAATCCTTGGATTAATCGGAATGTATTTTCAGTATTTGCGAGAAACTAAAGGCTTTGTTCTGGTTATGCTTCTATTCTTTTTTACAGGAATTGCAATCGTTATTTATTTAAATCAAACTCCTTATCAGCCCCGCGAACGAGACTATGCGTATGCTGGTTCTTTCTATGCTTTTGCTATCTGGATTGGACTTGGAGTATTGTCTCTTTGGCAAACATTAAGCAAACGGGTTAATTCGGTTGTTGCTGCCGGTTCTTTAACACTTATTTGCTTCTTTGCAGTACCTTTTATCATGGCAAAAGAAAACTGGGACGACCACAACCGTTCCAATCGATATACAGCCAGAGATTTTGCTAAGAATTATCTGGAATCGTGCGACAAGAATGCCATCTTATTTACTAATGGCGACAATGACACCTTCCCGCTATGGTATGCTCAGGAAGTAGAAGGTATCAGAACCGATGTTCGGGTTGTTAACCTTTCACTGCTTAATACCGACTGGTACATTGAACAAATTAAATACAGGGCATACGACTCTGACCCCGTGCCTATTTCTTTCTCTTACGAACAAATAGCCGGCGAACGCAGGGTTTACGCACCCATTATTGAACAAATTAAAGAGCCCGTTGAAATTGGAAAAATCATTGATTTTGTAAAAAGTGAATCGCTCGACGCAAAAGTGCAGATAAGCAAAACAGATTGGATTAATTATGTTCCTTCACGTAATTTTATCTACAAGGTTGATTCTGCTGAAGTGTTGAGAAACGGAACCATTAAACCCACCTATGCACACTTAATGGAAAATGAACTGAGATGGAAAGTTACTAAAAATTATTTGTTAAAATCTGAACTGGCTATTCTTGATATTTTGAATAACACAAAGTGGAAACGCCCTGTTTGCTTTGCAATTACTGTTGGCGAATCTTATCTGAACATGGAAGACTTTTTCCGTTTGGATGGGCTTGTATATCGTCTAACTCCTATTCGTACATCGAAAATGCCCAACGATATGCAAACAGGCTGGATTGATACCGATATATTATACGACAGGCTCATGAATAAATTCAGCTGGGGCAATATTGATGAAGAAGGTATTTACCTCGACGAAAATAACCTTCGCATGACTATGAATTTCAGAAATCTGTTCGCTCGTCTGGCAAACGCACTCCTTCGTGAAGGGAAACGTGATTCGGCTGTAAAAGTACTGGATTATTGTATGAAAATAATGCCACAAAAAAACGTTCCTTACAATGTATTCATTCTTGGCATTATAGAAGCATATTTTAAAGCAGGTGAAATCCAAAAAGGTTTTGAAATTTTTAACGACTTCAAAAAACTTACAGAACAAGAAATCACATATTTCCTTTCACTTGAAGCAAATAAAGCCAAGACTGTTGAATACGAAGCACGTCGTTCGCTAACAGTATATAACGAATTAAGTCGCCTTGCCCGAACCTACTTAAACAACAATGCCATAAGCAACACCAACGAAAGCAATGAGAAAAAAGCTCCCAATTACAGCACAGTTGCCAACGAAATTGATAGTAACATGAAAATCTATTATGAAAAATTCGTAACTCTTTTCCCACAAGAATCTTCAAATTACAATGAAATAGATGAATAAACCTATTTATTTAACTTTTGATGATGGTCCAACACCCGAGGTAACACCTTGGGTGTTGTCGCTTTTAAAAAAATACAACTTTACAGCTACTTTTTTTTGTCTAGGTAAAAATGTTGAAAAATATCCCGGTCTTTTTCAACAGATTAAGGCAGAAGGACATTCCATAGGCAATCATGGCTACGAACATTTAAACGGATGGGAAACAGCTACAAAAAGATATATAGAAAATACTCATAAGGCCAATCATCTGATACAATCAACCTTATTTCGCCCTCCGTATGGAAAGATTACTCCTTTACAGTGGCTAATTCTTCGCAAGCATTATCGGATTGTATTTTGGGATTTTCTCTCAAAAGATTATAAAGCTAGCAGCAGCGAAAAACAATTTCAAAAACTTCTATTAAAAACTAAGCCATGCAAAATAATAGTATTCCACGATACAATAAAAGCTTTTCCATTTCTCGAAAAATATTTAGAATCGTACCTCCGATGGCTAAAAGAAAATAATTATACTGGCATCAATATTTAATTTTCAGAAGTACTAACTTCAGTCATAACTTTTGATTGTGATAAATAGAGTCCAGAAAGTACTATTAAAATCCCAACTCCCTTTACCCAGGTTAATTCTTCGCCAAACAATAAAAAAGAAGCTATTGCAGTAATAACAGGAATAAGATTGACAAAAACAGAAGTTTTGGTAACTCCAATTTCGCGTACAGCATAGGTATAAAACAAGTAAGCCAGTGAAGAAGGAAACATCCCCATTAACAGCAAAATTAACCAGAGTTCAGTATGAATAGCTGAAAATGTAAATTGATGAAAATCAATCAATATAAATAATACGATAAAAAAAGGTATTCCCAGCATATTTTGATAAGTTATAATAGACATGGCAGAATAATCGTAAGCTATATATCTAATAATCAATGTGTAGGCTACAGCAGATATTACAGCTATGCTAACTAATCCAACCCCTAACCACGATGCAGTAAACTCCATATTTTTATCCAACAAGGTAAATAACACTCCTATTACTGAAATAACAATTCCCAAAAAGTTTTTCCATCCAACTTTTTCTTTAAAAAATAACCACCCACCCCATGGAACAAATAAAGGAATGGTAGAAATAATTATAGAACCTATAGTAGCTGAGACATACTTTAAACCATAGGTCTCACCCATAAAATATAAAAAAGGTTCAAAAAAAGCAAGAATAATAAACCACTTCCAATGCTTAGGCTTAATTTTATCAAGCAAACCAAGCCACTTACCTAATAAAACCAAAAAAACAACAGAAAAAACAAGACGAATCAACACAATACTAATAGGATTGAGTACCGCTAAACAATACTTTGTTCCTATAAACGACATCCCCCAAAAAATGGTAGCCAACAATAGGCCACCATATATTTTTAATGGAGCTTTCTCTTTATTCATGCTGCGAAGGTAGCTATTTTTAATTAAATAGTATTCTTTAAAATAAAATGATTAACTTCGTGCCGAAATTTTAAATCATTAAAACGTATATGAAAAAATTTAATGTATTTTTTGTTGCAGCAGTAAGTTCTGCTATTTTACTGAATTCTTGCAAGAATGAAAACAAAGAAGCAAGTCTTTCAACCCAAAGAGATTCTTTGAGTTATGCCATTGGAGTCAATATTGCTTCATCACTTAAACAAGACCATATAGACACAATGGTAAATACTGATATATTAATCAAAGGTTTTAACGATGTTATTGCTAACGCCAATCCTCAAATGACAAGCGAACAAGCTATGAAAACTATTCAATCATTCTTTATGGCAATTCAGGAAAAAGAAATGAAAAAAGCCAAAGAAGAAAATGAAAAATTTTTAGCAGAAAATGCTCAAAAAGAAGGTGTTAAAGTATTACCCAGCGGATTGCAATATAAAGTTTTAGTAGAAGGTAAAGGCGAAAAACCCAAAGTAAATCAGAAAGTAAAAGTTAATTATATTGGTAAATTAAAAGACGGGAATGTATTTGACCAATCAAAAGAACCTGCTGTATTTTCATTAAGCGACGAAGTAATTCCCGGATGGCAAGAAGGTTTACAATTAATGTCAGTTGGTTCAAAATACGAATTTTATATACCTTATCAATTGGCCTATGGCGAAAAAGGTTATCCTGGTGTTATTCCACCTTATGCTGCTCTAATTTTCGAAATCGAGCTCTTAGGAATAGAAAAATAAGTAACATAATATTAGTATTGAAGAGGCAATTAAGCCTCTTTTTTATCAATATAAAAATTGTTCATATTCTTGTTTATATTTTATTTTTCCTCTATTTTTGCTTTGAACAAAATTTACTAGTATGGTTATAGAATTTACCTCTTCCAATTTTGAATCAATAACCAGCGAAAGCGATAAGTTGGTGGTTATTGACTTTTGGGCTGAATGGTGTGGACCTTGCCGCATGGTAGCACCGATTATTCATGAATTAGCTGAAGAATATGGCGACAGAGTTATTTTCGGAAAAGTTGATGTTGATTCAGAAAGCAACCTGGCAATAAAATTCGCAATTCGCAATATTCCAACCGTTATTTTTATGAAAGGCGGAAAAGTACTCGATAAAATTGTTGGTGCTGTTCCAAAAGCCAAATTTGCTGAAAAAATTAATGCTTTGATGTAATAATCAGGAGATTATCTGATATTACAACTTTTTGTCTAACTTAATACCTAAGGCTATGTCGGTTCTTATGGAATTTGCAATGTTTCCAACTGACAAAGGAGAAAGCGTTTCTGCTTATGTTAGCAAAGTGATAGAAATGATTAGAAACTCCGGTTATTCATACAAATTAACAGCAATGGGAACCATAGTCGAAACAGATACCATAGACCAAGCTCTAAACATTATACAACAAGCATATTCTATTCTCGAGCCTCATAGCCAGCGTGTATATTCAACTGTGAAATTTGACATACGCAAAAATGCCCATAATCGCCTGGAAGGAAAAATACAATCAATTGAAGAAAAAATAGGAAAAGTAAATCATTGAATACTAAGTCATTATATACACTTTTTATTAACTTACTTTTTCCTGTCATTGTATTTTCGCAATGCTATTATAGCAATTCGGTATTTCGTGCAGGTGAACAAATAGAATACAACATTAAATACAATCTTGGTTTTATTTGGCTCGATGCAGGGCATGTAAGTTTTAAAGTTGACAGTTTGATTTTGAATGAAGAAGCTGTTTACAAATTTATTAGTAAAGGCTCATCGTACGAAAAATACGATTGGATATACAAAGTACGTGAATCGTATGAAACAATTTGCACTTGCGAACCTATGAAACCACTTTCGTATAAACGAAATTCTATTGAAGGAAGCTACTTTGCCATTGAAGAATACCAGTTCAATTATGAAAAACAAAAAACATACACCAAAGTTCAAAACAGCAATAGAGCCCTTACTTACGATACCCTACCACTCTTAAACTGTGGTTACGATTTACTTACAGCCATCTATGCATTCAGAAATATAGATTTCGAGAGCCTAAAACCGAACGACAAAATTTACATCAATGTACTAATAGATAATAAATGGGAAAAACAATACCTTCGTTTTATTGCCAAAGAAAATTTTATATCAAACAACAAACAAATTCCCTGTTATCATTTAAAGGCAAGTATGCTTGAAGGCACTATATTTAAAGGAGGTGAAAATACCGACATCTGGATAACCCAAACAAAAGAAAGAATACCTGTTTACATTGAAGCTGAGATACTTGTAGGTACGGTTAAAGCGTTTTTGTCGAAATATCAAAGGAGTAAACCTTAATCATATATAAAATCATAAAACACTATTTCACCCGAAAAAGAATAGGTTTCAACTAACGTAAAAGGCGAAACAGTCAATACAAAAAGAGTTTGCTGATTACATCCATAAAGCAAACTATTCACTTCTTCGTACTGCAAACGTTTTAACGACAAGCCATTCATAACAGGGCTCAAGGTACCGTAAATCTTATTTAATTCATACAAAGAATTGTCAATTGATAAATATAAATTATGATTTACGACGATTCCATCATAATACTTTGCATTTAATCTCTCGCCAAATTTCTGCAATATATTATACAGCGGTTTGTATTCGTACCATATCACTTTTTCTGGTTGATGGTTTACCGTATTAACCACCTGTTCTATAATCAAACGACGATTTTCGTCAATAGTTAAAATATCAACCAACGTTCCATTTTTCTGATAATTTTTCAAACTCAACGGCACTTCTATCCATGTAACAGAATAAGGATAATAATCAGATAACACTACCCATTGATTATAACTATAATCTATCTTAAAGGGACTAAACATGGTTTTTATACTATTGCGGATATTTCCGTTTTTATCAACAGCTATAATTGAACCATTGGCGTTAGTCAAATAAATATAGGGATAATTATACAAATAATCTGCTTTAAACGGACTACCAACTTTATTTAAACCTGTTATTTCCCCTATCCATGTCCATTCGGGATACAAATAAAAGCTAACCACTCCATTATTTTTAATGGAGACAAAACGCTGGTTGTAATAATCGTAAAAACCGTTTAACAAATTATTCAAAGTATATTTCTTTTCAAACACAAAGCTAGTATCGCAGACATAAACATCGCATTGCTGAAGATTTTTTACTCCAACTATCAAACCATAGAATTTTTTAGGAATTCCATTAATGATTATGGTACGTTCTATCTTAACAGCTTCTTTACCATCATTTGCAGAAAGTATAAGTTTATATTCTCCTGTTGGCAGCCACCTGTCCGACAAAACCAATACCTCATCAAGCTGCACTTGCCAGCTATTGAATTCCTTGTACCATCCTTGTTCTACCAGCTGATTTTCAGAATTCTTCAGGTATATGCTTACGATAATCTTATCTCCATCCTTATCATTAATTGTTGCTTTTATCCTGATAGTATCCAGAGCCGAAAAAGCCGAATAATCAATGGGCATAATAAGTTCAACAGCCGGAATTGAGTTTGCTTTTTCCTTTTTACACGAATAAAAGCTGATTATCAACAATATACATAGAATTAATGCGATTGAATAAAGCGTTTTTTTCATCAAAACCAAAAAAAATATTAACTTTTTATTAACACAATATTAAAGGTACGAAGTTAATAATATTTGTTCAAAAAAATTTGTAAATACCTGCTAACAGCTTACATTTGGAACAAAGAACTTTCTATGGCTAAGAAGCAGAATATCAGCAAAACAGTGAGCAATATTATTGACGAAACGACAGGAAAATTGCCTCCACAATCTATCGAGTTGGAAGAAGCCATACTGGGAGCCATGATGATTGATAAAGATTCCTGCCACACTGTGATTGACATTCTACATCCCGATTGCTTTTACAACGAAGCCAACAAGAAAATATACAATGCCATCCTTCGTCTGTATCGAGAGATGCAGCCCATTGATATGCTTACCGTTAAAGATGAGCTTCAAAAATCGAAAGAACTAGACGAAATAGGTGGAGCAGGCTATCTGGCACGATTAACTTCTCGTGTAGCTTCTTCTGCCCATGCCGAATTTCATGCACGCATCGTACTACAAAAATATATTCAACGTGAGCTTATACGAATATCGAGCGAGATTCAAAAAAAAGCCTTTGGCGATGAAGAAGATGTAGATAAACTTTTAGACGAAAGTCAAAATGCTTTATTCAATCTATCATACGGCACAGTAAGAAAAGAAGCACAACCTATTGATGCCATTATTCACCAGGCCATTGAACAGATTAAAGAAGCTGGCAAACGGACCGACCGCTTGAGTGGCGTACCTTCGGGTTTTGTTTCGCTCGACCGCATAACTTCTGGATGGCAACGCTCAGACCTTATTATTGTTGCTGCACGCCCCAGCATGGGTAAAACAGCTTTCGTGCTTAGCATGACCCGTAATATGGCTGTTGAGCACAATATACCGGTTGCATTTTTTAGTTTAGAAATGTCGTCTGTGCAATTAGTCAATCGCTTAATATCAGCAGAAACCGAAATAGACGCTCATAAGATTCGTACTGGCGAACTTTCACAGGATGAATGGATAAGACTGGAAAATAAAATTAAAAATCTCGAAAATGCTAAAATATACATCGACGATACTCCTGCCATTTCTATTTCAGCCCTACGAGCCAAAGCCCGCCGATTAGTTGCTCAATATGGAGTAAAAATCATTATTATCGACTACCTCCAGCTTATGACGGGCAATTTCAACGATAAAACTGCCGGTACCAGAGAACAGGAGGTTTCTGCTATTTCCCGTTCGCTCAAAGCATTGGCAAAAGACCTAGACGTTCCCATTATTGCACTCTCGCAGCTTAATCGTTCTGTTGAAACCCGTTCAGGCTCAAAACGTCCACAACTAAGCGACCTTCGAGAATCCGGAGCAATAGAGCAAGATGCCGATCTTGTTATCTTTATTCACCGACCCGAAAAATACGGTCTGGATACAGAAAAAAATATTCCCGGTTTAGCCCAAATAATCATTGCAAAACATCGTAATGGAGCGGTTACCGATGTTGACCTTAAGTTCCTTGATCGTTTTGCCAAATTTACCGAATGGGACGATGTACCTTCCGACTATTCTTCAACAGTTACTTTACCATCAAAAATGAACCTCAAAGACGATGACATTGTACCCGATACCTCATTTGGTAATAACGAACCACTACCCTACTAATAACTATCTGTGTGTTTTTTAAATCGTTTCACTATAGGTTAATCTTCTGATATAAAACAACAAATCCAATTTATCCATTTCACTATATTCAATATTCATAGCCCTCAATAATTGATTTATTGCTCTTTCTACTGGGATTTTTTTATAATGATGCTCATGAGCAAAATTCAGATATTTGATAACCATAAACAAGTTAAACCATCGAAAGAATCTTTTTTGGAAAGCAGAAAATCCAGCTGTATTTGATTTTATTTCAGCTAAACGATTGATATAATCAACCGAGTTTAAATATTGCTGTAAAATCTCTGGTATATTTTTGAGCAATTCATCTCTATTTGATGACTGATACCACCTAAAAACATTGCTGAACCAACATTTAATATCCTGATAAGCCTTAAAATCGTACACTGTATAAGATAGCTCAGGTTCGGCTATTATTTTCCGTATGGTAGCTCCTGTTCCAAAAGGGACTCTGTTCGATATTCTGGCAGAAGGATATACACAAGTAGTATTCAGTTGATAATATTTTCCAAGTGGAATAACCTTTTGTAAAAAATAAAAATCTTCTCCTGCTTGTCGTTGATTCATACCTCCTTGTTTGGCATAAATATCGGCACGAACGGCAAAACAAGAACCAATGGTATGAAAAGCATACGGATGTCCTGCATAACGCAATGCCAGCAAATGATAATGCAGATACAATTCGTATTGTGCAATAGCTAAACGAATATCTACTGGAACATCCAGCGAGTGCTCAAATCTAATTGAGCAAGCATTGACTCTTTTCTCCCTGAAAATTTTTTCTATCTCAACAAAATACGATTTATCTACAGTGCAATCAACATCAAGAGAAACTAAAATTCCATCATTCCTGTTATGATACAAAAAACGACGTACGGCTTCATCCATGCCTACCTTGCGAGCAAAACCAACACCAGCAACTTTTTTAGGAATGTCGAGTACTTCTATAAGATGCAACTTCAACGACGCAGACGAAAATTGATGTTTTAATTCAACAAACTGATTACGTATTTGTTGGTTTCTTATTTTAACCTCTTCCGTATCATTCTCTTTCCCATTTAACACAATGATAATCTCAATATCGAATGAAGGCTTTTCTGCAAGAAATAAAGAATTAATTACAGGAAAAATGCTTTCTTCGTTGTAACAGGGAATTACAACACAACATCCCATGTTTTCGGATGGAGGTTCTGCTATAAATGGCTCAAATAAAGAATGTTTCTGAAGATAATGCGATAAAATATCCATTACTTTTTACGAGCTTTGCTGGCTTCGTAACGTTTATTGAGCAAATAAACCAGTGTGTCGGTTATATCTAAGGCATCATTCCCGTAAAGCATGGCAGCTTTATTTAAAATATAATCGTAGGTATGATTTGCATTAAACTCCTTGAGGAAGTTTGTAACTGTATCGAGCAACTGCTTTTCCAATTCCTGCGATTCTTTTGCTAATTGAACCGTTAAATCTTCTCTGAGCTTATATAAATTTTGTTCTTTCATGATAAGTTCCTGTTGTTGACGCCGTGCACTTTCTTCGCTTAAGAAGCTATTCAATTGAACCTTACGTTGAAATTCCTGTGCCTCTTTTTCAAAAGCTGCCATTTTTCTGTTCAGCTCGATTTCCATTCCTTTTTGTCGTTCAAGCAGCTTCTTTTCCAATTCATCATAAAACTGATACTGCTTCAATAATGTATCAACATTAACAAAGGCTATCTTATGCTCACCACGATTAGATAATGTGTCTGTACTTTGCACTGCTACCGATTCTGTTTTCTTTTCGGTAAGATAAAGAACATAAAGCACAACAGTAGCTACAAGTAACAAGTAAACCAAAATGTTCTGTAACTTCATCATTTCGTATTTTTTTGACAAAGATAAGCATTTTTACACTAAGAGAAAATTATTACGGTCATATCCTGTTACGAAAAATTACAATAAAATAAACTACCTTTGTACAAAGTCATAAACCAGAAATACACCCTATAAAAAATGATAAACCATCAACACATCAACCGTTTGGAACAAATTCATGATTTCGACCATTTGGAAATTATTGCAAAATATGTTGTTGAAGGCTTTATAACCGGGCTTCACAAGAGTCCATATCACGGTTTTTCAGTCGAATTTGCCGAACATCGTCAATACAATACTGGCGAAAGTACCCGCAACGTCGATTGGAAACTTTATGCCAGAACCGACCGACTTTATGTAAAAAAGTACGAAGAAGAAACCAATCTTCGCAGTTATCTGGCTATTGACACTTCTGGTAGCATGTTTTTTCCATTTGCTTCAAATGAAAAAATAAATAAAGTATCATTCTCTATTGTATGTACCGCAGCACTTATTCACTTGCTTCGAAATCAGCGGGATGCCGTTGGACTTATGCTTTTCAACGAAAAGGTTGACACTCTTACTACTACTCGCATTTCTATGTTACACGCTCAATATTTATTCGGTGAATTAAAAAAAGTTCTACAGCAAAATAACATCAACAAGAAAAGCAATATAGCCGAAGCGTTGCATTACTTAGCCGAAAACGCTCATAAACGTTCTCTCATTGTACTTTTCAGCGACATGTTTTATCAAAATCCGGAAGATTTATACGGTGCATTACAACATCTGCGTTATCGAAAGCATGAAGTAATACTTTTCCATATTTTTGATAGCAAATTAGAAGAAAAATTTCAATTTCACAACCGCCCATACAAATTCATTGACATGGAAACCGGGAAAGAAATAAAGCTAAACCCAAATGAAATTCGAGAATCTTACAAACAACAAGCTCAACAAATACAACATCAGTTAAAAGAAAAGTGTGCTCAGTATCAGATTGACTTT
>FWWL01009642.1_pt1 | contig 11583 bp, 8 predicted proteins | sample 2228331 | NCBI WGS metagenome assembly FWWL01 (sample SAMEA103939775, study PRJEB20133) | metagenome
GACCTGCGGTGCGGAATACGGCATCGCCTGAGGCGCGCAAACGCCGGACGAGCGGGTAAACGGATTGAACGCCCCCGGGATTAAAGCCTTTTCTCCGCGGGTAAATATTAGGGGCGCGTTGGACGCCGCAAAAACCCGGGAAAGCCGCGGGAAGACGGCTTCACGCTTCCGGCAGCCGATGGCGGCGACTGGAAAAAGGGGCGATGGAAGGACACGGCGGAAGGAGGGAGCGGGATGTCCCTGGTGGAAGAGACAGCGTTCATGGACGCCACCTCACAGGCGGAACTGGTGCGCAGGGGCGAGGTGACGCCGGCGGAGCTGGTGGAGGCCGCCATCCGGCGCGTCGAAGGGCTGAACCCGCGGCTGAACGCGGTGATCACGCCCGTGTTCGAGCGAGCCCTGGAAGAGGCGAGGGGGAAGCTGCCGGAGGGGCCTTTCACCGGCGTCCCCTTCCTCCTGAAGGACCTCCTGGCCGCATACCGCGGCGTACCCATGACTTTCGGCTCGGCCTTCTTCCGGGAATACGTGCCCGATTTCGACAGCGAGCTGGTGGTCAGGTTGAAGAAGGCCGGGCTGGTGATCATCGGCAAGACCAACACGCCGGAGTTCGGCATCCTCCCCACCACCGAACCGCGTCTTTTCGGGCCCACGCGCAACCCCTGGGACCCGGAGAGGAGCACCGGGGGTTCCAGCGGCGGCTCGGCGGCCGCGGTCTCCTCGGGCATGGTGCCCATGGCCCATGCCAACGACGGTGGCGGTTCCATACGCATCCCCGCCTCCTGCTGCGGCCTCTTCGGGCTCAAGCCCACCCGGGCCCGCAATCCGCTGGGGCCGGCCGTGGGGGACATCATCAGCGGGCTGGTGGTGGAGCACGCCGTGACCCGTTCGGTGCGGGACAGCGCCGCCCTGCTGGACGCCACCTGCGGCCCGGATGCGGGGGACCCCTACTGGGCTCCCCCGCCGGAGAGGCCCTTCCTCCAGGAGGTGGGCGCGGACCCCGGGAGGCTGCGCATAGCCTATACCACGGGGGAGAGGGAGTACCAGGCGCACCCGGACTGCGCCAGGGCGGTGGAGGAGGCGGCGCGCCTGTGCGCGGAGCTGGGTCACGAGGTTGAGGAGAGGGACCTCGGCCTGGACGTTGAGGCCATAACCCCCCACTTCATGACCCTGTGGAGCGCGGCCCAGGCCTGGATGGCCGACGGCATGGCCGACGCCGTGGGCAAGACCCCCGTGCCGGAGATGTTCGAGCCCCTCACCTGGGCGCTCATCGAGATGGGGAGAGGTTTCAACGCGGCCCAGTACCTCATCGCCCTGACCGCCCTGCAGAGGGTCTCCCGGGACTTCGCGCGCCGTTTCCAGGAATACGACCTCTGGCTCACCCCCACGGTGGCCGAGCCCCCGCCGCCGCTGGGCACCTTCGATTCCCCGCCGGACAACCCGCTCTACGGCATCGTCCGCGCGGCGGCCTTCGTGCCCTTCACTCCCATCTGCAACATCACCGGCCAGCCGGCCATGAACGTGCCCCTGCACTGGAGCGGGGAGGGGCTTCCGGTGGGGGTCCAGTTCATGGCTCGCTTCGGGGAGGAGGCCACCCTCTTCCGCCTGGCCGCTCAGCTGGAGGAGGCCCGCCCCTGGGCGGGAAAGCGTCCCCCGGTCAGCGCGGGCTGACCTTGAACCTGGAGACCATTTCCAGAAGGCGGTGGGCTATCTCCGACAGTTTCTCCGCCGTCCCGGTGAGCTCCGCCACCACCTGGGTCTGCTGCTCGGTGGAGGCCCCGATCTCCTCGTAGGCCTGGGCGGTGCTCTCCACCTGGGTGTGCATGGCCTGGAGCGAGGCGGCCAGCCGTTCGCTCTGCTCCAGTTCCTCCGCCGAGGCGCGGGCGATGGACTCGGCCATGCGGGCCATCTGGCCGACCACCTCGGAGATGGAGGCCAGGGACTGGTCGGTGCGGTTGACCGTCTCCAGGCCCACGTACATGCCCATGGTGCCCTTTTCCATTAGGCTGATGGTCTTCTCCACGTCCTTCTGTATGGCCCTCACCTGGTCGCTGATGCGGTGGGCGGAGGCCGCCGCCTCCTGGGCCAGCTTCTTCACCTCGTCGGCCACCACGGCGAAACCCCGGCCGTGTTCCGGCACCCTGGCGGCCTCGATGGCCGCGTTGAGGGCAAGGAGGTTGGTCTGGTCAGCGATGCGGGTGATGACCTCCACGATGGTGTCTATTTTCCGGGAGCTCTCCCCCAAGGAGAGGACGGCATGCATGGAGGTGTCCAGGAGTTCCTTGAAGGCGGCCATCTTCTCCACCGCCTCCCGTGCGCACCCCCTGCCCTCCTGGACGATCCTCTCCGCGTCCTGCCCGATCTCCAGAGTCCGGCTGGCCTGGGAATGGGAGAGGGAGACGGTCTCCGCCACCCCCAGCATCATCTCCTCCACCTCGTGGATCTGCCGCACCTCGTCCTCGATCTGGCCGGAGAGGTCCTGCACCAGGGCGTTGAGCTCCTCGATGGCGGCCATGAACTCCTGGGACACGGCGGCGATGCTCTCCGCCCCCTCGCCCACCTCCGCGGAGGTCTCCCGCAGGCTCAGGCTGATGTCGCGAAGCGACTCGAGCATCTCCGAGTAGGCGCTGGAAAGTTCTCCCACCTCGTCCAGGGAGTCCACGGGGACCTCCACGTCCAGGTCGCCCGAGGCCACCACCCGGCAGCAGCCCACGAGCCTGCGCAGGGGCTCGGAGAGGTTGCGGGAGATGACCGTGGTGAGAAGACCGGCCACCGCGGCGCTCACCAGGAGGAGGAGGAGCATGGTGGGGGTGAGACGGGAGAGGGCGCCCCAGGAGGTGTCGACGCGCTCGGCGCGGATCAACCTCCAGCCGGGGAGTCCCTCCAGGGGGCAGGAAGCCACCAGGTATTCCCGGTTGCCATAGGTGCGCACGACGCAGTAAGGCTCCCTCCCGGTGAGACCGGGTTCGGATACCAGTTCTTTCCAGACCGCTTCCTCCACCCCGTCACGGCCGTGATCCAGGCGGGCGATCCTGCCGTCGTCGAGCACCGACACCCGTCCCTCCACCTGCGGGAGCAACCCCTCCGCCGCCGACTCCAGCTCGTCGGCCTGCGCATGGCGGGCCAGCTCGGCCAGCTTCAGGGAGAGCAGGAGTGCGTTCTCCAGTCCCCTCTTTTCCATCTCCTCCCGGACCAGGTCTGCGGTGAGGTAGGGAGCGGCTATCCAGGCGATGCCCAGGGTGAGGAGCATGATGACCAGCGAGAGGGCGAGGATCCTTCCCCCCACCCCGGTGGCGGAATGGTACCCGAATCCCCGGCAGGCCCGGAGGAGGAGACCCGTGACCGGGCGCATCTCGCGGTGGGAGAGCATCACGGTGATCAGGAAGTCCACCAGGGCCAGCAGGAATCCCAGGGTTATGTAGGAGACGGTGAGGTAAGGGGTGAAATCGGCGTATCGCCCGAAGAGGACCACGCTGAGGGTAAGGCTGAGGAAGATGCCACCGGCGACGATGAGGCCGTGGCGGAAACCCGAACCGTAAAGGACCCTCTGGAGTCTTACCGCATGGCGACGGTCCCCCGGGTCGGCGGGGCGCCTCTCCTTCTCGAACCAGGAGAGGAGGTCCCGTAGCACGGAGCGCTGCATCCACAGGTAGGCCAGGGCCAGTAGCAAGGCCATGGGGAGGACCACCGCCGCCACGGCCAGGGCATATACGAGATACTGGCGGCCGGTGAAGCGGAATATGGTCAGGGAGAAGAGGGCCAGCACCGCCAGGGGGACGGTGACCGCGGAGAGGACGGCCTTGGCCAGAAGGCGCCTGGAGGCGGCCTGGAAGGCCGACCTCAACTCCTCCCTCTCGGATGCGCGTTCTTGAGAACCGGGCATGCCTCCCCCTGTTCGCGCCTCGGTCTTATCCCCACCCGTGAGGCTCGGCGGCACGGGTTGGAGTGGGGGTCCTTCCTTCAGCGGACCGGCTATTCCTTAATCGACACCGGAGGGGTGGGTCCTTGAACCCGAGTCCGACCTCGCCGCTCACATGGCGGAGGGAAGGCTTTCTCCACCGCTGCCGGTCGCCGCGGCGCTGTGGTCTAGATTATCCCTTCCAGGTGAGAGCCGTGCTCGCCATCATGACACCTCCGGGCGGTTCAGGACTAGTGGTTTTCGATAACCCGCTTCCGGGCGAGACCCGTCCGTGGACCGTTCGTGTAGAGGATGGAGTTCCCGGGAAGTGGGGGCCAGGGCTCCGCGCCAGGCCTAAGGGGAGTCCGATGAGCCCCTGGCGGCATCCGCGGCTCGGGCGGTGAAGTAGACGGAGGTCCCCTCTCCGGGCACGGATTCCAACCACACCCTGCCGCCCCAGCCCTCCACGGACCTCTTCACGGCGGCCAGCCCGATGCCCAGGCCGCCGGCCTCCCCCGACCCGCGCCGGAAGGGAAGGAAGACCTCCTCGGCCAGGGAGGGGTCGATGCCGCACCCGTTGTCGTCCACCCGGATGGTCACCGTGTCCCCTTCCTTCCTGCCGGTCACGCGGATGCGGGGGTCGGGGCGTCCCGAGGTGTACTTGATGGCGTTGTCCAGGAGGTTGAAGAAGACCTGGCGCAGCTTCAGGGGGTCGGCCACCACCCGGGGGATTTCCTCCTCCACCTCCAGCACCATGCCGCGGGACCTCAGTTCCGCCTCTCGCTCCTCCGCCAACTCGGCCACCAGGGTTGCGGGGTCCACCTCGGCGAGTTCTCCCTCCGGTCTCCCCGCCTGGGCGTAGGACAGAAGGGACGCGGTCATCTCCTCCAGCCGCCGCGCCGCCCTGGATATGTTTTCCAGGTAGGATTCGCGTTCCTCGGGGGTGATGTCCGCATGACGCAGGAGCTCCGCGTAGCCGGAGATCAGGGAAAGGGGGATGCGCAGGTCGTGGGCCACGGTGGTGGCGAAGGCGTCCAGCTCACGGACGCTGGCCCGGAGCCTCTTCTCCATGGCCACCCTCTCGCTTATGTCCCGAGAGTTGATGATGATGCCGCGTACCACGGGGTCATGGAGGAGGTTGGTGTATATGGCCTCGTGGTAATGATAGCTGCCGTCGGCGTGCCGGAAGCGGCCCGAGACGTGGACGGGGGTGGCCGGGTTGGCGAGGACCTTTTGCAGGTCCGCCTCCGCCCTCTCGCGGTCCTCGGGGTGGATGAAATCCAGGATGGGGCGGCCGTATATGCTCTCGTCGTAACCGGTGATCAGGGCGGCGGAGCGGCTTCCCCAGACGAAACGGAATTCCCCGTCCAGGATGCTGATCATGTCCGCGGCGTTGCGCAGGAGGGCGCGGTAGTAACACTCCCGCTGCCTGAGGGATTCCTCCGCCGCTTTGAGCTCGGTCACGTCGGAGAAGATGGAAAGGGCGCTCTGAAAACGGCCTTTGGAGTCGAAGCGCGGGGAGGCGGTCACGCGGAGGATGCGCCTCTGGCCGTCGGCCCTGACGATGGCCACGTCGTAGGTGCTGCTCTCCCCCCGCTCCCTCTTCGCGGTCTCCTCGCGGACCTTGCGGAAGGTCTCCTCGTCCATGAATTCGCGCAGGTTTCGCCCCACCAGACTTCCCGCGGGCACGCCGAAGATGCGGTGGGCCGCCGGGTTGGCGAAGAGAAAGTTCTCCTCCGGGTCCACCTCGCCTATCCCCATAGCCTGGTTCTCGATGATGACCCGGTAACGTTCTTCTTCCTCGTCCTTCTCCACCAAGCTCGGACCCCTCCCTTCCCGGGTCCCTGTCGGGCCGATGGACCTCGGGGCCTTTACCTCCGTAGAGCCCCGGGTCCTCCACCGCGGCGGCCGGCTCTTTCGCGGGCCGGACGGAGATGTCACCCCGGGAGGCTCTCCTCTCCCCGCCGTCGGCCGGGATGCCGTCCTCGCCCCGGAGGGCTACCCTCATCATCCCGGCCGGTAATATTCTCGTCAGCGGGGGCGCGGAGCATGAGCCGTGCCGCATGGCGCGGCTCACGGCCCCGGATGGGTGGGAAGGGAGCCCCCGGTTTTGCGACGGGCCTGACGACACCCACACTTCTTTCCGACGCCCTGATGCCCCGGCCGACGGGAAGGGGGCATCCGCGGATTCCGGCAACCGTGCCCGTGTTCTCGGCGAGCGGCCCGGGATTCGAAAGGGACGGGTAAAACGGCCCGGCCGGGCCCTCGGCGAGCGACGTGGGGTTGAAAAAGGCGGCCAGGACGGCCCCGCGATTCTCGGCGTGCCGGTGAGAGGCGGGCGCGGAAAAGGCCGGCTCCTTTATTCACAGACAGATAACCCGTGGATTTTATGGTGTGACATCTCGGTGGACGCTTTTCGGGTTGGATTTAAAGACCCCCCTAAAATCCCGGCAAATCAAGCAAGTTCGACAAGGTGAAAGGGACGACCTCCCCAATCGGGTCGGTTGACAGCCCGACCGGTTATTATTATTTTATGAAAGTAAGACTTTCCAAAAATCGAAAATTGAATCCAAGACGTGCATGGGGAACGGTGAGGAGGGACCCGATGGCCGGATCTCGCCTGAACATAAAGAGCATCAGCAAGCGACCTACGCTTTCCGACATGGTCTGCCAGCAGATAATCGACCTCATAAGGGAAAACGAGCTCAGGCCCGGCGACGTCCTCCCCCCTCAAGACGAGCTGGCGAAGAGCCTGGGGGTCAGCAAGGGGAGCCTGCGGGAGGCGCTGGTCAAGCTGGAACTGAAAGGCTTCCTGCACAAGGAGAGGGGCGGCGCTTACCGCATCAAGGGGCTCACCGACAAGCGGTTGGCCGACCCCTTCATGGACCTCATAGAGGAGGATCCCAAACTGGTCTGGGAGGTCCTGGAGATGGCCAAGATCCTGGCCGTGGAAGCGGCGCGCGTGGCCGCCTCAAGGGCCGGTGAGGAGGACGTCACCAGGCTGAGGGAGGTCCTTTCCAGGATGGAGAAGACGGTGGGGGACAAGGAGTATTTCCGCAGGGAGTTCACCGACATATACACCGATTTCTTCAAGGTCCTCGGGGAGGCCACCAGGAACAGCGTGTTCATGCACACCCTGCACTCCTTCAACCAGATGATCAGGGAGGCCATGCCGCTTCCCGTGGCGGCGCTGCGCGGCGTCCCCAACATAGTGAGCGACATACACAAGCAGTTCCGACGCATATTCGAATGCGTGGAGCAGGGGCGCGAGGCGGAAGCCGCTCGCATGACCAGGAGACACTTCGATTTCATCGAGGAGAAACTGCGCAGCGTGGTGACGGAACGGTCTCGATGAACCGGGGAACGGGGAAGAGGTAGTCCGCAGGGGCAGGTCGTATCCACCTGAACGTCGTAAAGGGGGGCTGCAGGCTTTCCGGTGGGGCGCTGGAAACAGCCCGACGCTGCACGGGCTGCACGGGATGGGACGGAATCCCGCCGGCTGCTCGCCGAGGTACACGCACTTGAGGGACAGTTGTGCTTTCCTATCTCGCGGGCGGCCACGGGAACGGAGAGGCGAGGAGGTGCTGGGGGATGTTCGCCTACCAGGGAAAGGTGCTCCAGGTCAAACTCGGAGAGAACACCGAGGTCACGGTGCGCACCATCTCGGAGGAGGATGCTCACCGCTTCATTGGAGGCCTCGGTCTGGCCGAGCTGTATCTGGCCCGCGAGGTCGATTGGAGCATCGACGCCTTCGACCCCGGCAACTGGGTGGCCTTCATGACCGGACCGCTCACCGGCACCATCATGCCCGGCTGTTCGCGCTACGTGGTGGCCGGCAAGTCTCCGCTCGGCCACTGGGGTGAGGCCCACGCCGCGGGCTTCTGGGCCTCGGAGCTCAAGGCCGCCGGCTACGACGGCCTGCTGATCACCGGCTCCGCGCCGCGGCCGGTCTATCTTTACATCCACGACGGGGAGGTGGAGGTGCGGGACGCGTCCCGCCTCTGGGGGCTCGACACCTACGAGGCGGAAGCCGCCATACGCGAGGAGCTCGGCGACCGCAAGGTGAGGGTGGTGGGCATCGGTCCGGCGGGTGAGAACCTCTCCCACATGGCCTCGGTCATCGGCGACGAGGGAAGAGCGGCCGCCCGCTCCGGCATGGGAGCGGTGCTGGGTTCCAAGAACCTCAAGGCCGTGGCCGTGAGGGGGAAGGCCAGGGCGAAGCTGTACAACGAGGCGGCCTTCCGGAAAGTGGCCGAGGAGACCCTGGAGAAGGTGAAAGCCAACCCCACCTGCAGGCTGTTGAAGCAGCACGGCACACCGGTCAACGTGATGATCTGCGCCTATTTCGGCGACATACCCATCAAGAACTGGCGCCTCGGGGACTGGCCGGAGGGGATACCGGGGCTCAACGCCGACGCCTATCAGGGGATATTGACGCGCAACTGGCACTGCCGGGCCTGTCCGGTGGGTTGCGGGCGGAAGATCGCCAACCCGCTCGGCAGGCCGCCCGGGCTGGCCGACGTCACCGGGCCGGAATACGAGTGCCTGGCCGCCCTGGGGACCATGTGCATGGTGAGCGACATCCGGACGGTGGCGGCGGCGGGCGACCTGTGCAACCGCCTGGGCATGGACGCCATATCCGCGGGCACCACGGTGGCTTTCGCCATGGAGTGCTACGAAAGGGGCCTGATCAAGGACCAGGATGCCGAGGGGCTGGACCTCTCCTGGGGCAACGGGGACACCCTGATCGAGCTCCTCAAGAGGATGGCCCATCGCGAGGGAAAGCTGGGGTCGCTCCTCGCCGACGGCACCCGCGCAGCGGCGGAGAAGCTGGGAGGGGAGAGCCGGCGATACGCCGTTCACTGCAAGGGGCTGGAACTCCCCATGCACGACCCCAAGGCCTTCTCCGGATGGTCGCTGGCCTACGGGACAACCAACCGGGGGGCCTGCCACCTCTCCGCCACCACCTACAACGTGGAGAGGGGGATGACCCTCCCGGACATCGGCCTGGACCGGCCCCTGGACCGCTTCTCCAGCGAGGGCAAGGCGGCCATGGTGAAGACCTACCACGCCTTCTCCGCCGTCCTGGAGTCCCTGGTGGCCTGCAAGTTCATGGTCTACACAGGCCTGACCCTCACCGATTTCCAGCGCGCCCTGGTCCCGGCCACCGGGAAGGAATGGTCCATCGAGGAGCTCATGCTCTGCGGCCAGCGCATCTACCACCTGGGCAGGCTCATCAACCACGCCTGCGGGCTGACCGGGGAGGACGACCTCATGCCGGAGCGCATCGTGAGCGAGCCCTACCAGGAGGGCAATGCGGCCAACTTCGTCCCCGACCACAGGACCATGCTGGAAGAATATTACAAGGAGCAGGGATGGGACGGGAACGGGGTGCCCACCCCGGAGCGCATACGGGAGCTGGGCCTCGAGGAGTTCATGTCCTTCCGGGACGGGGCGGCGAAGTGAGCATCCACGCCCCGGCGCGGGGTTGCTTTGAGCAGGTTTCCGGCGACGGCAGGCTCGGACGTCAGAGGGGGAGGTGGCTGTGATGAGACTGAAGGACAAGGTGGCGGTGATCACCGGCGCCGCATCCGGCTTCGGCAGGGCCTCCGCGGAGCTCTTCGCCCGCGAAGGAGCCAGGGTGGTGGCGGTGGACATCAACGGGCCGGGCGTGGAGGAAGTGGTCAAGGGGATCAAGGAGAGCGGAGGCGAGGCGGTGGCCGTCCAGGCGGACATCACAAAAGCGGATGATGTTGCCAGGATATTCCAGGTGACCAAGGATACCTACGGGACGCTGAACGTGCTCTTCAACAACGCCGGGATCGACCATATGAAGAAGATAACCGACACCACGGAGGAGGAGTGGGACCGGGTGATGACGGTCAACCTCAAGGGGACCTGGCTGTGCAGCAAGCATGCCGTGCCCCTGCTCATCGAGGCGGGAGGGGGCTCCATGATCCACACCTCCTCCCTGTCCGCGCTCAAGGCCCGGCCCGGCAACACCTGCTACGCCGCGAGCAAGGCGGGGATACTCATGATGTCCCAGGTCCTGGCCATAGAGCTGGCTCCTTACAAGATCCGCTCCAACTGCCTGTGCCCCGTGGTGGCGGACACCCCCATGGGGGAGAGGTTCTTGAAGAGCGCCCAGGAGATGTACGGCATCCAGCTCGAGCAGTGGGACTTCAACGCTGCCAAGGACATCGCCAGGAGCACGGTCCCCCTGGGGGACATCTGCACGCCCATGGACGTGGCCTACGCCGCGGTGTTCCTGGCCTCCGACGAGTCCCGCCTGGTCAGCGGGACCTACATCCTGATCGACGGCGCCTCCCGGGCGGGTTGAGCGGCCGGCGGCGCTCCTCCGCAGGCGTGAAAAGGCGGTGGTACGGTTGTACGCCGAGTGGTTCGAGAAGACGGTCGTGCGCCGGGTGTACGTATTCCACGGCGGCACCTTCGAATACGACATGGGCCACATGACCTACGGGTATAACCTGGGGAGGCACCTGGAGATCGTCACCGTCTTCCTGCTCCTGGAGACCGAGGGCGGCTACGTGCTCTTCGACACCGGTTGGTCGCAGGGGATGGTTCCGGTCCTGGAGGCCATAGGCCTCAAGCCCTCCATCTCCGAGTGGAACGACGTGCTCAGGTGCCTGGAGAGGGCCGGCATCTCCGCGGACGATGTCTCCATGATCCTGCTCTCCCACCTCCACCTGGACCATTCGGGAGGGTTGAGTCGTTTCAAGGGGAAGAGGGTGCTGGTGCAGAAGGACGAGTTGAGCTACGCCCGCTCCCCGCACGGCTTCGCCGCCGTCCCTTACGCCAGGCTGGACTGGGAGTTCGGCGACTTCCAGTGGGAGGAGGTGGAGGGGGACAAGGTCCTGGACAACGGGCTGGCCCTGATCATGCTCAACGGACACACCCCGGGCACCATGGGGCTCCTGGTGCACCTCAAAAAGGCCGGCACCCTGCTCTTCACCGGGGACAACTGTTATCTGACCGTCAACATCGAGAACGACCTGATCCCGGGCTCGGTGTGGAACCCGGCGGCGGCCTGGTACTCCCTGCGCAAGATAAAGTTCCTGGCCGAACTCACGGGAGCACGCCCGATACCCAGCCACGACGGCGAGGTGTACGGGAAGCTCGTTCCCTTCTTCCCGGAATACCTGGAGTGAAAGGAGGACGAGCGGGCGTGCGGGGCGCAGGTCCCTTCTTCCGGGAATGCCCGGAGGGGGGTGAGGCGGTGAGGGGCGGGATATGGAGCGGCCCCGTCCCCGATAGTCCGGATGGGAGGAAGGATGCCGGCACGGCGCCGAGGTGCCGACGCGCGGCTGCGGGCGCGGAAGAACCGGGGGCGACGCGTGACCTCCCGGCACGGGACCGTAGGAAGGGATCCGCGCTCGGGCGAATAGAGGAGGAAAGGGGCGTGACGGCTTGAAGGTGGAGATCAAACCCCTCCCGCCGCTGGACAAGAGGGTCAAAGAGGGCGTCTACGAGATCCCCGACGGCATCACCATAAGGCAGATTCTGGTAATGCTCGGCGTGTCGGAAAGGGAGGCCAGGGAGATGCGCGCCCTGGTCAACGGGTCCCTGGCGGATATGGACTGCGGGCCCGAGGACGGGTGCACCATCGTGGTCATCCCCACCCTGGCGGGCGGTTGAACGGATGGGACGGGTGAAAAAAGCGGGACGAA
>FWWL01009644.1_pt1 | contig 11579 bp, 5 predicted proteins | sample 2228331 | NCBI WGS metagenome assembly FWWL01 (sample SAMEA103939775, study PRJEB20133) | metagenome
ATATCTGCTTGCCGCCCAGGCGATTGAGGAGGGAATTGCAAAACTCGAGGCGCTCGATCCGCAAGAGAAAAAACGACTCGAATTCTTTGCGAAACAGATTATCGACCTGATGGCGCCAACCAATTTTCTTCCAACCAATCCCGAAGCCCTTGCGCGCGCCATCGAAACCGAAGGTGAAAGCCTGGTGCGCGGGCTCGAAAATCTGGTTCGTGACCTTGAGGCTAACGATGGCGAATTGATCGTGACGCTTTCCGACCCCGAGGCTTTTGCTGTTGGTAAAAACCTCGGCCTCACAGAGGGGGCGGTGGTTTTTCGCAACCGGATGCTTGAGCTCATCCAATATGCGCCGCGCACCGAACAGGTGCACGAGCGGCCGCTTTTGATTTTTCCACCGTGGATCAATAAATTCTACATTCTTGACCTGAGACCACAAAACAGCTTGGTGCGCTGGATTGTCGAGCAGGGTTATACTGTCTTTATGGTCAGTTGGGTCAACCCCGATCCCTCTTATGCCGACGTCGGGCTCGACACTTACATGGAAGAGGGTTATTTGCAGGCCATTGCTGCCGTCAAGCGCCTTTGCGGTATCGATCAAATCAATGTCATCGGGTATTGTATCGGTGGCACCGTGCTCGCGCTCACGCTTGCTCTGCTTGCGGCAAGAAAAGATCAGTCGATCAACGCAGCAACGTTTTTCACCACGCTGACTGATTTTTCTGATCCTGGCGAAGTTAGCGTATTTCTGACAGATGATTTCGTTGACGCTATTGAGGCTGAGGTCAAGGCGCGCGGCATTTTCGAAAGCCGATTTATGAAGAAAACCTTTTCCTATTTGCGGGCGAATGATCTTGTTTATCAGCCAGCGGTTCGCAGGTATTTACTGGGAGAGGCTCCACCAGCTTTCGACCTTTTGTATTGGAACGGCGATGGAACGAATTTGCCCGCGCGGATGACAGTCGAGTATCTAAGGTTGCTCTGCCAGAAAAATCTTTTTGCCACTGAGGGGATCACGCTTTGCGGCGAAAAGCTTCACATTTCGCAAGTTACATTTCCGCTTTGTGCAATTGCTTGCGAAACCGATCATATCGCACCGTGGAAATCGTCGTTCCGTGGCATTACCAAGATGGGGTCGAAAGATAAATCCTTCATCCTCTCTGAATCCGGGCATATCGCTGGCATCGTCAACCCACCTGGCCGGAAGAAATACGGGCATTATACCTCAACCGTGCCGATGGGCGACCCGGAGGCGTGGAGAGCAGCTGCCGAGCGGCACCCTGACTCGTGGTGGCTGCGATGGGAGGCCTGGCTTGCCCCCCAGGCGGGGCAAATGATCCCTGCACGCCCGCTGCCCGAATCAACGCTGGGGCCTGCCCCTGGAAGCTACGTTTTGATGAAGGCCTGAGGGTTTCGCGGCAAGCCTGGAGCGCGTCGAGTGCATAGCGTCCCGCTTTGGCGGGCGGCTTTTCGCGCGTGGCTCCGGCGTGCGCGGCGCGGGTGAGGGAGCGCACGCCGCGGGGACTCTCCGCTCCTTCGAGGCGTGATTGCGCCCATGCCGGCCTTGGCGAGCGGAAAGGGGAAAAGGGCGGACGCTGATAGGCGGCGCTGCGTCGCAGAAAAACCTCTTGCAATGCTGCGGCGCAGAAACTATATGGGGTCTGCGCGACACGCTCGCGCAGGTCAAGCAAAGCGCGCCAACCAACCGCACCGAACCCTCCCAACCAAAGACAAGGAGCTGTCCAATGACCACCGACTTTACAAAGATGATGCCGTATGACACCCGGGTTGCCCAAGACATGTTCAAAAATCAAACCGCCGTTGCCGAGCGGCTGTCCAAAATCGTTTTGGAAAGCGCGGAAAAGTCCGTCGATTTGTCAACCAAGTGGACGAAGCGCACGCTCGCGCGGCTTGGCGAAATGGTCGCCGTGAAACCCGAGCCGGCTGATTATGTAAAGGCCATGAGCGACTTTGCCGCGGCTCAGATGGAAGAAGCCTCCGAGCATCTTGCGGCTTATGTCGAAATCATGAAGCGCGCCCAAATGGAAACGATCGAGGTCATGCTCGCCGCAGGCAAGGATATGACCGCCGAAGCCACTGCTGCGGTGCGCAAAGCCACGGCTGACGTTGCTGCTGCCGCTCAAAAAGCCGGGGCAGAAATGACTTCTGCCGCGAAGAAGGCTGCGGCTGCGGCGACCTAAGCCCGAGAACTCAGCGCCTCAGGCACGCCGGCCAACGGCTCGTCAAAACACAAAGCGGTCCGCAAGGGCCGCTTCTTTTTTTGCCGGCGCGTGGTTTCATAGCAGTTCTTGGGAGCGAGGTGCCGGCAACGGGGGCATGGGTGGCGCGTTTCAACCGGGATGGGTCGGTGAAGCCATCGGAAAGCTGCCGCATGAGCGTCCGCGCCCCCACCCGGGCCGACCCTCTGGGCGGGGTGCCAAAGGCCTTTCGCGGGCGATTTGGTCGTAAAAGCTCTTTGCCAATGGAGGCCAGGCTCGCTAGTCTGTACTGCCGTGACGCGATCATTTTTGTCGTGGACCCTTCTTAAAGAGGCCTCGCCGTGGACGAAACCCAAAAGCCCCTCCTCATCAAGCGCTATGCCAGCCGGCGGCTTTACAATACCGAAACCAGCGATTACGTAACTCTTGAGGAGATCGCCGATTTTATCAGAGCCGGGCGCGACGTTCAGATCGTCGACCTCAAAACCGGCGAGGATCTCACGCGGCAATATCTTCTGCAGATCATCGCCGATCAGGAGACGCGCGGCCAGACGGTGCTGCCCGTTGACGTGTTGACCGAACTCGTACGCAGCTACACGGCGCAAGCGCAAGCGGCTCTGCCACAAGTGTTGCGCCTGTCCTTGGAGATGCTGCGGCAAGGTCCAGCCATGGCGGAGACGCTGGCGAAGATGAACCCCATTTTTGCACAAATGAAAAGTTTGCCCGGCTTCCAAGCCGTGCAACGCCAGCAAGAAGCCGTGATGCAAGCGATGCTTGGCACTTTTGCTAATCTGCCAGGGTTTGGCGCTGGCTCGCATGCGCGAAACGAGACCGAGCCGCACTCGCGCCCGAGCGAGGCTGAGCCACGCCACAGCCCCGAAAAGGCGGCTGCCTCGGCTGAAGAGCTTGCCGCGATCCGCCAGCAGCTTTCCGAACTTGAGAGAAAGCTTGCCATGCTGCTCAAGAACGACAAGAAAGACAAAAAAGATGAGTGACCTGCCTTTGCGCCCACGCGTTCTTGTCCTGAACGGTCCCAATCTCAACCTTCTCGGCACCCGCCAGCCCGAGCTTTATGGGCGCGAGACCTTGGCTGAGCTCGAAAACCGCTGTCGGTTGCAAGGCGCCGCGCTTGGCCTTGAGGTTGAATGCCAGCAAAGCAACCACGAAGGTGTTCTGGTCGAGCTCATCCAGTCCGCGCGTGGCACCGCACAAGGTTTGGTGATCAATCCTGCCGCCTTTAGCCACAGCTCCATTGCCATCCTTGACGCGCTTTTGGCCTTTGAGGGGCCAGTGATCGAGGTGCATTTGTCTAACATTCACCGCCGCGAGGCCTTTCGACACCATTCCTTTGTCTCAAGCCGGGCCGATGCGGTCATTGCGGGCTGCGGCGTTCAGGGCTACGAATTTGCATTGATGCGCCTGGCCGTCCTCCTTGGGCGGCGCTAAGCGGCGCTGGGTGCGGCGCACGGCACCCTGCCTTGCAAGGTGCACGGCGGGCTGCTCCGCAGGTTCGCTCGTCTCTCAGCGTGTTCCGCCCCAAAAAGGTGCGGAATACGCCGGCGTGGCTGGCGTTGACCCGCCTGCGTTGACCTCCGCGATCACCAAGCACGCCCGCATCAGACAAAAACCTGTTTGAGTCTGCGGTCAGGCGCGGTGCCGCCTGGCAACCCGTGGCTTGAGGCGCATGCCGATTGTCTTGCAGGGGGTTGGGTCGGGCGCGCTACTGCCCACACTTGCGGCCGCAGCGAATGCGGGCGGAAAGACAGCGGGCGGAGAGACAGAAGGATTGGACTGATCCTTTATCAGACCGCAAGCCATCTGACGGGGGAGCTGACACACGCTTTGACCGGCTCCTTCAGGTGCGCGGCCTCCCTTGCCCTGCGAGACACGGCGCTTGCGGAACAAAGCGCGCTGAAGCCCGTTCACATCGATTTCCGCACCACGTCACAGGCAAGGGCCGGGCGCGTACTACGCGGTGCGCGAAAAGGCGCTTGTTGCGTGATCTCGCCCCATGAGGTTTTCGCCGGCCCTCGAAGCGGCCTCCAAAACCTCGAGCAGCGCTGCACGATTGAAGGGCTTGCTGAGGACGCGGGCAAATCCAGCGGCATGATAACTTTCAACCTGATCGCTCATCACATTGGCGGTCACGGCAATGGCGACGGGCGGCTTGCATCCTTCGCGGGCTGCAATCGCGCGCATTTCGGCTAGAACCGACAGGCCATCGAGTTCAGGCATTGCGATGTCGAGCAAAACGATGTCGAAGCGACCGTGACGCCACATCGCAAGCGCTTCGCGCCCATTGGCGGCAAGGACCGCCTCGATGCCGATGTTTTTGAACAAAGCGGCGAGCAAAAGCCGATTGGTGGCGTTATCGTCAGCGGCAAGAACCCGGAGCTTGGTCAAGCTGGGGGCGCCATCCTCTCGTGACATTGCCTCTTCGGCATCAAACCCTTGTTGGTTTGGTTCGCCCTCATTCTGACAGGTCTGTTTCGTTTCACCTGCTGTCGCGGAGGCCCCGGCCCCTTGGTCGCGGTGCATTCGCGCGGGAGATGAGTGTTCGGTTCCCGGTGTTGCCTGCGGTAGGGGCAAGTGCAGCGAAACGCTGGTGCCGGCGCCGGGCGCACTTTCGACGTCGATTGTTCCGCCCATTGCCTGCACGAGCTCTTTGACAATCGCAAGCCCAAGTCCCGAGCCCCCATAGCGGCGCGCAATTCCTGCCTCGGCCTGTTCGAAGGGCTGAAAAATTTTGGCAAGCTGTTCGGGCAACATTCCGATCCCCGTGTCCGCAACAACTAGGCGAACCGCTTTAGGATCAGCCAAAAAGGCAGTGAGCCGAATTACCCCGCGCTCGGTAAATTTGACGGCATTGCCAAGCAAATTGTTCAAAATCTGGCCGACTCGCAAGTCATCGCCAAGGCGCCAAGCGTTTTCCGTACTGTCGAGCGCGCATTCAAACGTCAGGCCTTTGGCCTTGGCCGAGGCGCCATACAGCGTGGCAAGATGCTTGATCAGGGCGGCAAAATCGAACGCACGGGTCTCGAGCTGAAGGCGCCCAGCCTCAATCTTGGCAAGATCAAGAATATCATTGAGAAGCCGCAACAGCCCCCAGCCCGATTGGCGGATGGTGTCAACAAGCTCGCGCTGCGTGTTATCAAGCACTGTATCCGCCAAAAGATCGGCAGCGCCCAGCACACCGTTGAGCGGGGTGCGGATTTCGTGGCTCATATTAGCCAGAAAAGCCGATTTCGCCCGGTTTGCCGCTTCGGCAGCCTCACGCGCGTGCTCAAGCTCGGTGATGTCGATGTTTACGCCCGCAAGCCGAAGCGGCGCGCCTTGAGACCCCCGCGCCAACACCCGCCCCCGCGAGAGCACCCAAACCCAATGTCCCGCCTTGTGTAGCACGCGGAAGCGGTACTCGAATATGTCGGTCTCCCCTGCGAAAACCCGTGCAATCTTATCCTCGATAGCGGACAAATCCTCGGAATGCAGAAGTGACCGCCAACGCTCGATTGTGGGCGTGTCGAGCTCCTCAAGCGTGTAGCCAATCATTTCGGCCGTGCGCGCGTTGATGCGGTAAGCGCCAGTTGCCACCTCCCATTCCCATGTGCCGACCTGCGCGCCTTCGATGATTCTAGCGAGGCGTTCTTCAGCGCGAACAAGATCGGTGATGTCAACCCTGAGCCCCACTGTGCCGCCATCCGAGGTACGCCGGTCAATCGCCCGAATTATCCGCCCGTCTGCTAGACGATGCGTGGCGGAGCCGCCGCTGCGGAAGGCTCGAAGCCGGGCCGCAATCCAACCCTCGGGGTCGCGCAAAGCCTCGGGGTAGCGGCCTTCAGCAACGCAGGCGCGCAGCATGTCCTCAAACCGTGCGCCAGCGCAGATGTGCGACGCACTCTCGCGATAGAATTCCCGCCAGCGCCGATTGGAAAGCACGAGCCGCTCCTCCCGGTCGAACAGAACGAAACCATCCTCAAGCGCCTCGATCGCCTCGATCAATTGGCGGTGTGCGGCTTCAGCACGGGCCTCGGCTGCGCGCGCCTTTTCCTCGGCCTGAACAAGTGCGGTGACGTCAGAGCGAAGCCCCACAACCCGCCCATCACGGCCAACATGCTGCAGCGCCCGAATTACGCGCCCGTTCGTCAGGCGCAAAATCGTCTCCCCGCTTTGCCGATGCAGGGCGAGGGCCTTGGCAAACCATTCCTCTTCGCGCCCAACCGCATCGGCATAAATTCCTGCAGCAATCCCTGCGCGCAGAATGTCTTGAAAGCGCGCGCCGGGGTTCATCAAATGTGCAATCTCAGGATAAAGCGCGCGGTAGCGGCTGTTGCACACAATCAACCGATCTTCGGCGTCATAGCAAACAAAGCCGTCCTCAAGCGCCTCAATTGCCTCGATCAGCTGGCGACGTGCTTGTTCGGCTCGCGCCTCGGCTTCTTTGAGCGCGGTGATGTCGGTTGCAACCGAAACAAAGCCAATATGCCGCCCCTCGGCATCAAAGCGCGGCTGAATCTCGAGCTTGATCCAAAAATCTTCGCCTGAACGGGTGCGGTTGACGATCTCTGCCGAAACGGGCTCGCAGGCTTCGAGTTTGCGGCGAATCTCTGCCCGGGTTGCAGGATCGGTCCGCTCGGAATGAAGGAATGTGCCGGCGCGAGAGCCTTTGATTTCCGCAAGCCTCCAGCCCGTGCGCGCCTCGAACGCGGGGTTGACCCATTCGATCCGCCGCGCGCGGTCGGAAATCACAATCGGCGACTTCGTCAGCCGCGCCACCTCGCTCAGCCGCTCAAGCTCGGCCCGTTGCGCCTTTTCCGTTGCGATCTCCTCAACGATCGTCCAGATGAGCGCGCGCCCATCGAGCCCCGGAACCAGAACGCCGCGCAGGCGAACGGGAACACATGTGCCATCCTTGCGCGCATAATTCTTTTCATAAGGCGGATAACGACCGTCGCGGAGCAGCATTGCGCGCGCCTCAGCATCGCGCGGATGATCGCGTTTGGGCGTGATGTCGCGAACCGTAAGGGAAAGAAGCTCCTGCCGCGAATAGCGGACAATTGTGCAGAGTGCCGGATTGGCATCGAGGAAGCGGCCGGTTTCAAAATCAATCAAACCGACCCCAAGCGGGGCGGCTTCAAACAACGTGGAAAGCTGCCGTTCGCGAGCGGCAAGGGCCTGGGCACTTTTCTTAAGGTCAGTGATGTCTTGAAAGGTGCCGTAAACGCGGGCGACTTTTCCGCCCACCATCTCGGCCGCGCCCGTTGTTCGCACCAGGCGCTGTCGGCCGCGGGCTGTGATAAAGGGAAGCTCGAGGTCATAAGGCTCCCCACGGGTGGTGAGCGCCTGCAAGGCCGGCTCAAGGACCTCGCGTGCTTCAGGGGGGTAAAAGGATAAAGCCGTTGCTATGGGCGGGTCTTCACGCGGCTCAAGCTCGTGAATCGCCCAAACCATGGGCGACCAGCGAACCCGCCCCGTGGCAAGGTTGACCTCCCAAGCCCCGACGCCCGAGATGGTTTCAATCTCTCGCCGGTCGATGGCAGCGCGGCGTTCTTCTGACCGATCAAGCCAAATCGCACGGATACACCCGGTGCCGGTGTCGAAACTCAGAACAAGCTCGCCGTCCTGATGCGCTCCCTCACGCCCAAGCAGGCGGAGCTTTTTAACCGCCATCGGCTTTTGAGGCCCAAGGGCGGCGAGAACCGCGGCCAGGGCGGGGCGATCAGCCTCCACGATGCGGTCAAGAAAATTGATCCCTGGGAGAATCCCTGCTGATTCGCCCGGCAAGCAATCGCTCACCGCCGTGACAAAACCTTGAGCCGAAAGCTCAAAGCCGAACGCCTGCGGTTCGCCAGCCGCGCACCATGCATGGACTTCCGCGCTTGTTGAATGATCACTTCGCCTGAGTTGCCCGCGTTCAGGAAACTTATTTTAGCCATTGGTCGCGCAAGGCTGTTGAAATTCGGTTACCGAACGCGGGCTTTTTCGTAAAGCATGCTCTGTGCACGAGGCGCCGCAAGCGGCGATCGTAACCAAAGCGGGCGTGCAGCCAGGCGGGCGGGGGCCCTGTGTCGAGAGCCTTAGGGCAACCGGTGGACAGAGCCACACGGCCAGGCGGGCGGGGGCCCCGTCTGGCCTGCGGCATCGTGGCGGTGGGTCGAGGCCGGGCTGCCATTGCAACGCTGCGCCCTGAAAAGGCTGGCCCGGGTGAGCCTGCCCGGACCGGAGCACAGGTTTTCACTCAGCCGTCAACCCTGATGCGCTGGTTTTGTGGGTCGTGCGGGCTGTCGGGGACAACCTCAGCCGGCCAGTCCTGCCCGAGAATCCTCACCGCAAGCCGTGTGCCCGGAGTGGCAAATTCGGGGCGGACATACCCCATCCCGATCTGCCGGCCGAAGACCACCGACCAGCCGCCCGAGGTCAGCCGCCCGACCGTCTGCCCTTCTTTCCGGATCGCTTCCTTCCCCCAAGGGTCGGCATCCGGCGGGCCGTCGATCAAGAGCGTCACGCAGCGCGCACGGATTCCGGTTTTCAGCATCGCCTCCTTACCACGGAAATCCTTCGAAAGATCAACGAGTCGATCTAGCCCGGCCTCGAGGGGCGTTGCATCGCGCCCAAGCTCGGCCCCAAAGGCGCGATAGCTTTTTTCTTGCCTGAGCCAGTTTTGCGCGCGTGCACCCACCGGCTTGAGCCCGTGCCGCGCGCCCACCGACCAGATCAGATCCCAAAGGTACCGGCCCATTTCGATGGGGTGGTGGAGCTCCCAGCCGAGCTCGCCCGTATAGGCAATGCGCAACGCCCGCACCGGACACATGCCAAGCTCAATCGACCGCCAGGAGAGCCAGGGAAAGCGGCGGTTGCCAAGCGCGGTTTCGGGTTCAGCATCGCGGATCAGGTCCTTGAGGAGCGCGCGCGAATTCGGCCCAGCCAGCGCAAACACCCCCCATTGTGTGGTGATGTCCTGAACGATCACCGGCGCTCCACCCCTGGCCATGAAATCCTCAGCCGCTTTGACGAGATAATCGCCGTCATAATCGCTCCAGGCCCCGGCCGAGATCAGGTAGAAATCCTGCTCGGCGATCCGGGCTATGGTGTATTCGGACAAGACGGTGCCGGCATCGGTGAGCGCATAGGTCAGGTTAACCCGACCCACGGCGGGCAGGCGGTTGCAGGTATACCAGTCAAGAAAAGCCACCGCCCCGGGGCCCGTAACACGGTGCTTGGCAAAGGCCGTGGCATCGATGATGCCGCAGCTTGTGCGGATTGCGCGCGCCTCGGCTTCGGCAAAAGGCCACCAGGAAGCGCGGCGGAAGCTCCGCGCAAAATGGTCGTAGTCCGCGGGCGCGTCCGTTGGCCCATAGTAATTGGGCCGTTCCCAGCCGTTGACTTGGCCGAACTGCGCGCCGAGTGCCTTTTGCCGGTCATAGGCGGGTGCCGTGCGAAGGGGCCGGCAGGCCTCGCGCTCTTCGTCCGGATGGTGCAGGATGAAGACATGCGCGTAACATTCTTCATTCTTCCGCGCGGCGTAGTCAGTTGTCATCCAGCGGCCAAACCGGCGCGGATCGAGGCTTGAAAGGTCGATCTCCGCTTCGCCCTCGGTCATCAGAAGCGCGAGGTAATGGCCCGCCCCGCCTGCGGCGGTAATGCCAAAGCTGAACCCTTCGGCGAGCCAGAGGTTGCGCAGCCCCGGTACGGGGCCCAAAAGTGGATTGCCGTCGGGCGTGTAGCAGATCGGGCCGTTGTAATCGGCTTTAAGCCCCAAAGGCTCAGTCGAAGGGATGCGGTGGAAGAGCGACTGATATTCCTTCTCGATCCGGTCGAGGTCGAGCGGGAAGAGATCGGCGCGGAAATTGTCCGGCACACCATATAGAAAGCGCGCTGGTGCCCCATGCTCGTAGGGGCCAAGGATCCAGCCGCCGCGTTCCTCGCGGCAATACCAATGCGCATCGGCATCGCGCAAAACAGGATGTTCGGGATTGTTCTTGCGCCACTCGATCAGCGCCGGATCGGGTTCGGTGACAATATACTGATGTTCCACTGGAATGGCTGGGATCTTGAGCCCGAGCAGCCGTGCCGTGCGCTGGGCATGGTTGCCGCTTGCGGTGACCACATGTTCGGCCCGAATTTCGAGCCGTTCGTCGGTGGGCACCAGATTGCCCCCCTTTTCGACCATCCGGGTGCAGGTAACAACCCATTCGCTGCCAGTCCAGCGGAAGGCATCGGCCTGAAGCTTGCGCTCGATCCGCACGCCGCGAGCGCGGGCGCCTGCGGCCATGGCCTGGGTCACGTCGGCCGGGTTAATGTAGCCATCCTGCGGGTGAAACAGTGCGCCCACCAGATCATCGGTGCGGACGAGCGGCCAGCGGTCTTTGATCTGCTTTGGCGTCAAGAATTCATGATAAATGCCCGCGGTCTCGGCGACGGAGGAATAGAGCAGGTATTCGTCCATCCGCTCCTGCGTTTGGGCCATGCGCAGGTTGCCGACCACGCGAAACCCAGGGTCGAGGCCGGTTTCGTTTTTGAGCGTCTTATAAAAATCGACGGAATATTTGTGGATGTGGCTCACCGCGTAGCTCAGGTTGAACAGCGGCAGAAGCCCTGCCGCATGCCAGGTTGAGCCCGCGGTCAGCTCGTCGCGTTCGACGAGCATGACGGACCAACCCGCCTTTGCCAGATGATAGGCGATCGAGCAGCCAACTGCCCCGCCGCCGACCACGAGCGCCCGAACTGTGATGCTCATTGCCGATCTCTCCTTTCACGTGCGCCTTCTGCAGTCAGAAAGCGCACAAAAACTCTGCGGAGCGCCAGGCGCCCCGATTTTCCCCGATTTTCGTTGACCGACATTGCACCGGCCGGCAACAACACGGGTCGCAGGAAGTCGACACGCCAGGGGCAAAAAGCGACCTGAGCGCTCTTGCGTAAAACAATGCGGTGCGGTTAGCTGCAGCACGAAGTGTCTAAAGGGTTTTGGCGGCGTGTTGCGGCAAAGCGCTCCGCATGCCCCGTTCGGATCGCGCCGCGCGAGCCTCAAAAGGGCGCGGCCTGAGCCAGGCGAGATGGGTTTCACCGGTTGCAAAAAAAGGGCCTCAGCGCGGTGAGCGAGCTCATCAGCAAGCGCCTTATTCCTCATGTGCCCGCTCGGGCGAAACGAGGGCGCTGGCAGCACATCTGAACCGTGACATCTCTTCATGTGCCCGCGCGCGCGAAGTGATCTGACCCGGGGGACGAGGCTCAATGGGACCACTGCTTTATGCGCCCGCGCGGGTCACACGCAAAACGGCGGCGACCTCGTCATGCGCCCGCGCGGGCCAAACGCTTCCGACCGATCGAGCGCACTTGTGACCCGGTTGGACTTGACAGCACAAGTGTTGA
>FWWL01009650.1_pt1 | contig 11570 bp, 7 predicted proteins | sample 2228331 | NCBI WGS metagenome assembly FWWL01 (sample SAMEA103939775, study PRJEB20133) | metagenome
GAGGACGCAAAGACTATAGGAAAAGAGCTCTTCAGGTCAATTTCGGAAGATGTATGCGCAGTTGTCGTGACAGGAGAAGGAGATTTTTTCTGCTCCGGACTCGACCTTTCAGCATCACAGGAAGACATAACACGAGAGGATATTCAGGACATCTTTGAGTGGCACGTCGAGGAGTTCGCATCAATAATAAGGGGAGCAATTGAAACGCCAAAAGTGGTCATAGGGAGAATAAACGGTCCTGCCGCAGGCTTTGGATGTGAGATGCTATACTGGTTTGACTACAAGATAGCGGTAAAGGACGCTTACCTTTACGAACTCTTTCCAAAAAGGGGACTGATACCAGATGGCTGTGGAATACACTTTCTCACTCAGACGATAGGAATAACACGAGCAATGCCAATACTCACTTTTGCGGAAAAAATATCAGCAGAAAAGGCACTTGGATTTGGTATAATAAATGAAGTCGTAGACAATGAAAAAGATCTTGATGAAGCAGTAAATAAAATCATCGATAAGGTGAAAAAAAGCCCCGCAGGCACGGTATCAAAGATAAAAAGGTTGATGTGGGATACAATATTTCACAACCTTGAAAATCACATAAGAAGGCTGAGAGTATTGCAGGCAAAACAAGTGATGTCAGAAGAATTTATGGAAGGCATATCTGCATTCTTCCAAAAAAGAGAACCAGAATACAAAAAAACAAAGTTTATGAAATCAAACAATTAGAAGAGTTCTTCAAAAACTTCAGAAATATATCCTTATTAACTCACCTTTGTGAGATACATATGTGCATACCTTCCCTGTGCTTATAGTTTTGACTCTCTCTCTACCCCCCTTCCTACCTGCAGACTTCTCATCTAATACCCTATTTATAGAAAGTCGATAACAATATATTTGATTTTCAACTATCTGGTCAGTATAAGAAGTTATCTGAGCGGAAAATGACCCCAAAGATGAGAAGTTCTCACAGTTATATCCGAAACATCTTTCAAATGAAACATCCTTTATATCTGGTATGGGAGGTATTTTCCAAGAAATATAGAGGTTACCATCCTTGTATCCATCAATTGAAATGACGTCTGAAGCAAGGTAATCTTCAGGTACCTCCACTACAGTAATTTTGACAACCTCCTCTGGTTTAGGGGGTTTTTCTTCGACCTTTTCTTCAGCTACAGCCTCAGGGAGTTCCTTCTCTTCCCCTTCTACAGTTTTCCCTTTTTCAAGCTGTGCAAGTTTTTCCTCGAGCTCTGAAATTTTCTTTTTTAGTTCTTCGGACTCCGTAGCAACCGCAACGGTTTCTTTCTCCTCCCTCGTGACAACCTGAGTTACATAGTAGCTCGGCATGTTCACACCAATGGAGAAATTAGCAAAAAACATAAAACCATATTTTTGAGAATATTCATTTCCCACAAATTTTTTTACACCTTGATATTTTTTTATCGCCTCTTTTTCCGCCTGTGTCATGATTGGAACAATAATAGCATATGTCCTCAATCCAAACTTCAGCTCAAAGTCAAATCCCCCCGCTATCCCTCTTACCCCAGGTGCTATCTCAAAGTGTGGGAAAGGTCCGGGTGTTAAAATTTTCTTTGTAAAGAGCAGAGGATTGAATATGTTAATGAGGGTAAGATCAGATATAGGGATTAGTTGTATTTTCATATTCGGTATTATATTGAGTTCACGGTCTCCGGAGTATATAGTATATATGAGACGGGGACTATATATAAAAACGGATATGGGGAACAGACCACCGCCCGGTAGGAAATTCAATTCTCTTATGAACTCAAATGTTCTATCCTCTCTATTGAGAAGAAGGATCGGGGTCAATTTCGCACCCGCTATGAAAAATGCAAAAGAAACATAATTCTTAATCGGAGGAATTATTTTGTAATCTTGAAACTCCGCAGCGGTAAGTTCAGTTATTGAGAAAGACGGCTTTTCAGATGGTCCAATATACCCTATACCTACACTGACAACACCAAATCTATTTGTTTCAAAAAGCGATATTATTGTAAACAATGCTAATTTTAAAGCAAACATAATGACCCAATTAATAAATTAAGTATAAACATTGAATTTTTAAAATTTTCATCGTTAATTAATTTCATCAACTATTTATATAAAAATATAATATTTCGGAAAATATAGGATATTCCTGAACAACCAACAAAGTATAAATCAATAATAGAGAAATCTTATAGGTAAAATCTTTTGAAAAAATAAGGTGGTATGAGCGTTATAAAAACCTGCCCATGCTAAGCCTAATCCTCCTTAGAACTGCAATCAGAACAAATTCCCACAAGTTCATGCCTATGGGAGATAAGCTTAAAACCAAATCTCTTTGCTACCTCCGATTGTCTGCTCTCTATCATATCATCACTGAACTCAATTATCTTACCACAACGAGAACATATAAGATGGTCATGATGAGCAGAGACTAACTCAAAACGCACACGTCCATCTCCAAAATTCCTCTGAACAACTATCCCGAGAGAGCTGAGCATATTCAATGTCCTATATATCGTCGCAAAACCAACATCAATTTTCCTCCTTCTCACTTCCTCAAAAATCTCATCCGCACTTACATGTCCACCAAGCTCAAGAAAAATCCGAATTATCTCCATCCGCTGACTCGTAATCTTAAATCTCCTCTCCCTCAGCCTTCTCCATATATCCTCAATATCCATCATAAAATTATAAAGCAAAAAAACTAAAATTTATCATGGAAGTTGAACTTCTCCTAAACTACTCAAACGATAAACATAAACCAACTTGAACCCCAATTAAATGATTTATAAATCAATTTGTTTCTAAAATCACGGAAAAATCAATATCCAAGACAGAAAAAATAAGATATAAAAAAACAGCAAAAATAAATAGAAAAATAAATGAAAAATAGAGATAAAGGAGGTGAGAAAAATGATTGAACTTGAAAAAATGAATGAAAAAGAACTTGAAGAGAAATTCCTCAACGGAATATGCCCAAAAGACGAAGAACTTGTAGGAAGATGGGAAGGAAAATTTTTACCATTTGTGAGTAAAATTCCTCTTAGCAAGATCCTGACCGTAGGAACAAAGTTAACCTGGGGGAGCATATGGAGAGGTAAAGAATTCGAAAAGGTTGGAGAGAACATATATGGCATAAACATACTGCGTCCGAATATAAAGACATTGAAGTTTTCAGTTCACAGAATAAAGTCTCGAATAGATAGTAAGGAAACATTCGAACTTGACTACTCAAAAAATATATTTCCACTATCACTCATAAGAGACGAACTGCGCCTTGTGAAAGAGGATGAAACCCTAAAGACAGCAATAGGCATAATGTTCCTACATAGTCCATTCAGAAGTCTTCCTGTTGTGTTCTTCGGATTGAGGAAAATTTCATAGAACCACTTGTAAAAAATCAATAAAAAACAAACATAATGCACAACCGCACAAATCCTATATTTCCCACCCCAATTAATTTTTCACAAAAAGCAAAAGATAAACAAAAATAAAAAAACAAATATATGTAAGGAAAAAAGAAAAAAATATGTATAAAGAAATTGAAATAGAAGGGAATAAATTTGGGTTTTACTACATAGGCAAACTGAAAGGAGTTGAAAAACTTCCATTTTCAATAAGGATTTTACTTGAAAATCTCCTGAGGTATAGAGAATACGACAAAGAAATAGTTTCAGATGAACATATAGAAAAAATCCTTCTGAGAAAAAAGGGAGAAGAAATCCCGTTTTTTCCGGAAAGGGTTATATTGCAGGACTTCACAGGTGTTCCCCTCATAACAGACATAGCGGTGATGCGCGATGTTGTGAAAAAACTTGGATACAACCCCAGAATAATAAATCCGGTAAAAAGATGCGAACTTGTGATAGACCACTCAGTCCAGGTTGATTTCTTTGGAACATCAGATGCATTTGAGAAGAATGTGAAGAAAGAATTTGAAAGGAATAGAGAGAGATACATATTTTTGAAATGGGCGCAAAACTCATTTGAGAACATGCAAGTAATACCCCCTGGTGTTGGAATAATACATCAGGTAAACCTTGAGCATCTTGCAGATGTTGTGATGATAGGGAGGAAAAAAGGTAAAGTCAGGATACTTTTCCCAGATACACTTCTTGGCACAGATTCACACACAACTATGATAAATGCTCTTGGAGTGCTCGGATGGGGTGTAGGTGGGATAGAGGCGGAAGCAGTTATGCTTGGAGAGCCATACTACATAGTTGTTCCCGAAGTAACAGGAGTGAAACTTATAGGAGAACCAAAAGAAGGTGTAACGGCAACAGACATAGTGTTAACGATAACACAAAAACTTAGGGAAAAAGGTGTCGTTGACAAATTTGTAGAGTTTTTCGGAGAAGGGGTAAAAAACCTCTCACTCCCAGATAGAGCGACAATATCTAATATGTGTCCCGAGTATGGTGCAAGATGCGCTCTTTTCATACCAGATGAAGAAACGATAAACTACCTCAAAATGACCGCAAGACCAAAAAAGCATATAAAAATAGTAGAAGCATACCTGAAGGAAAACCTAATGTTCTCCGGATATATCGGTGAACCTGAATACGATGATATAGTTGAGATAAGGCTCGATGAAATTGAGCCATGCACTGCAGGTCCGTCTCGCCCTCACGATAGAATTCCATTGAGAGAGCTCAAAGAAAGATTGAGAAAATATATAGATAAAGATAGGAAAAAAGCCGAGGTTGAAATAGGAAATGAAAAAATAACGATAAAAGATGCTGATGTCATCATATCTGCAATAACAAGCTGCACAAACACGTCAAATCCATATCTTATGATAGCAGCAGGACTTCTTGCAAAGAAGGCAGTTGAAAAAGGATTAAGGGTGAAAAGGCATGTCAAAACCTCTAATGCTCCGGGTTCACGTGTCGTGACAGAATACCTTGAAAGATTGGGGCTCATGCCATATCTTTCTGCTCTTGGTTTCCACATAACAGGATATGGTTGCACAGTATGCATAGGTAATTCAGGACCTATAAACTCAGAAATAGAGAGGGTTGTGAAAGAGAAAAATATTCTTGTAGCAGCGGTTTTGAGCGGAAACAGAAACTTTGAGGCAAGAATTCATCCGATAGCACGAGCAAATTTTCTCATGTCCCCCCCACTTGTTGTCGCCTTTGCAATCGCCGGCACAGTTGACATAAATGTATTTGAGGACCCAATAGGATATGACCCCAACGGACATCCTGTATACCTCAAAGATATATGGCCGACTAATGAGGAAATAAAAGAATGTATGAGAGTAATCTCACCAGAACTTTTCAGACAAAAATATAAAAGCATACTTGATGGAACAGAGGAATGGAAAAATCTACCAGCCCCGTCAGGAGATACTTATGAATGGGATGAAAAATCAACATATATAAAACCTCCGCCGTTCTTTGATAAATTTGAGCTTGATCCGAAACCTCTTGAAGATATAAAGGGGGCAAGAGTTCTTCTTGTTCTTGGAGATACGATAACGACAGACCATATATCGCCTGCTGGAAGAATACATGAGAACTCTCCTGCTGGCAAATACCTTATGGAAATGGGGGTAAAACCTGATGAATTTGATACATACGGTGCAAGGCGTGGAAACTGGATGGTTATGGCTCGCGGAACATTCGCAAACATAAGGATAAAAAATCTTATGGTAGAAAAAGAAGGAGGATACGCAATTCATGTGCCAACAGGGAGAATTATGACAGTATTTGAGGCAGCAGAACTTTATAAAAGTGAAGGTATTCCACTTGTTGTCATAGCGGGTAAGGAATATGGGAGTGGAAGCTCACGTGATTGGGCAGCAAAAGGCACAGCTCTACTCGGAGTAAAAGCAGTAATAGCAGAAAGCTTTGAAGTAATACACAGAAGCAACCTCATAGGAATGGGAGTAATACCACTTGAGTTCAAGGACACAAACCCAAAAGAACTTAAAATAGATGGGAAAGAAATATTCAATATTCCTGTAAAAGACATCAAACCAGGCAAAGAAATTGAAGTTGAGATGATAAGAGAGAACGGAGAGAGAATAAATTTCAAGGTCATCGCCCGAGTAAATACTCAAGTTGAAGTCGAGTATATCAAGCACGGAGGCATACTACCATATGTTCTGAGAAAAATTGTATTAAAACACAAATTGAAAAATAACTGAATGCGAGAAATAAATAATTAAATTAAAAAATAAAAAATTAAATAAAAAAAGAAAACCGAAATTGCTGGATTCCGTGTTTACAAAAACACAAATCATTTTGAATGATCAGCGGACATAGATAATAAGACTATCTAATAAATATGAAACAGATTATCAGCATTTCAGTGGCTATATTCTTGGCAGAACTTGGAGATAAAACTCAGCTCGCAACTGTAGCATTTGGGAGCAAATATGGATGGGAAAAAGCTTCCTTAGGAGCCATCTTAGGTTTCGCACTAATCACGATTATCGGTGCAGTTCTCGGCGAAAAAATAGGACACCTTTTCCCTCAAAGCATAGTCAAAAAACTCGCAGGAACAGTTTTCATAATAATAGGAATACTCACACTCATAGAGAGAGAATAGTTTGCTTATAGAGATATAACTTGCCTATTTTATTTTTATTTTAACTCCTTCTCTAATTCTCTGCGTTTCCAAACAAAGTATATTGCGGGATAGACCAAAAGTTCCATGATAAATGATGTAAATATTCCACCGACCATTGGTGCTGCAATCCTCTTCATAACATCAGCACCAAGCTCATGCGACTGTGCCCACATTATAGGAAGAAGCCCAAGAAATGTTGTAAGAACAGTCATCACCTTTGGTCTTATCCTTTGCACAGCACCATGTATCACCGCTTCCTTCAAATCATCTATATTTCTCAACAAACCCCTCTTTTTCCTATCCTCGTAAGCCAAGTCAAGATAAAGAAGCATGAAAACCCCTGTCTCCGCATCAACTCCCAAAAGAGCAATTATACCACTCCATACAGCAATGCTCAGATTATAACCCAATATGTACAAAATCCATATAACTCCAATCAGGGAAAACGGAACAGCGAGAAATACAATGAAAACCTTCACATAAGAACGCGTGTTAATATAGAGAAGTAGGAAGATTATGAAAAGAGTCAGAGGTATAATTAACTTCATTCTTTCCTTCACTCTCTCCATGTATTCATATTGCCCGCTAAATGAAATCATATATCCCGGTGGAAGTTTTAATTTCTCACTCAATATATCTTTTACATCCTCAACATAGCTCCCAATATCTGTTTCGGAAACATCGACGTAAACATATCCTACAAGACGTCCGTTCTCGTTTCTGATCATTGAAGGGCCTGATGTAAGGCTTATTTCTGCAATATGAGATAAAGGGATCTGAGCTCCGGAAGGAGTTGGTATATAAACTCTTCTGAGCACTTCAATGTCTTCCCTCAATTCTCGAGGATATCTAACATTTACGGGAAATCTTTCCCTACCCTCGATCGTTTGACTTATATTTACACCACCAACAGCAGACATAAGAATCATCTGAACATCCTCTATAGTCAATCCATATCTTGCCATTTCTTCCCTCTTTAATTTGATGTCAACAAAATAACCACCACCTACCCTTTCCGCATAAACACTCCGCGTTCCTTTTATCTCTGAAACAAGCTTTTCGATCTCAATTCCGACCTCCTCTATTTTTTTGATATCATCTCCATAAATTTTTATTCCTACCGGTGTGCGGATTCCGGTTGTTAACATATCTATTCTTGTCCTTATCGGAAATACCCAAGCATTTACTTGACCCGGCAATCTCAAACTCCTATCCATCTCATTTATAAGTTCTTCCCATGATATCCTATCAGGCCATATGAGCCTAAAAGGTGCTTTCAATGGTTCTGGAATGAATTTACAATACCATCTTTCTTTATGTCTCCACTGATTTTGGGGTTTCAAAATAACTGTGGTTTCCACCATTGAAAGCGGAGCGGGATCTGTTGAAGTTAAAGCTCTTCCTACTTTACCAAAAACTGTCAAAACTTCGGGAAATGATTTCAAAATTTTGTCTTGGATCTGTAGAAGTCTGGCGGATTCAGTTATTGAAATCCCGGGGGGTGTTGTTGGCATGTATAAGATAGAACCCTCGTTCAAAGGGGGCATAAATTCTTTTCCCAATCTGAAAAATAGAGGAATAGTCATCAGAAACAGGAGAACAGAAAGCAGAATTACAAACTTTGGTCTTCTGAGCACAAAATTGACAGCCGGACCATACAACCTGAATAGAAATTTTGATATGGGATGTTCCTCTTCACGATGAATTTTAAAAAGAGAATTTACCAGTTCACACAGAACTTTTGGTCTGAATTCATATTTTCTAACTTTTATCAGGAGCGTAATCATAGCTGGTGTAAGGGTTAATGCGATTACTGCGGCAAAGAACATAGCGAAGTTTTTTGTGAATGCTAAGGGCTTAAATAGTCTCCCCTCAAATGAAACAAGAGCAAATATCGGCAAGAATGCCACCGCAATCACAAGGAGCGAGAAGAAAGAAGACCTCGCTACCTCCTTTATCGAATTAATAAGAACATAATCCAAGTCTTCCTTACCATCCCACATAGAAAGCCTCTTGTGCGCATTTTCTACGTTCACAATTGCTGCATCAACCATAGCTCCAATCGCAATAGCTATACCCCCAAGGCTCATTATGTTTGATGTGACCTTCATGTAATACATCGGTATGAATGAAATCAAAACCGCTATAGGAAGTTGAACAATCGGAATAAGTGCAGAAGGGAGATGAAGAAGAAAAATCAGGATCACAAGACATACAACAACTATCTCCTCAGTGAGCTTTCTCTTTAATGTGTTTATCGCGTTTAAGATCAAATCTGACCTGTCATAGGTAATGACAAACTCCACACCTTCAGGGAACTTTATCTCTTGAATTCTCTGCTTTACCCTCCTTATCACATCAAGTGCATTTTCCTTATATCTCATGACAACAATTCCACCTACAACTTCCCCCTCACCATTGAGCTCTGCAACACCTCTCCTTATATCAGGACCGAGAACAACTTTCGCAATATCCTTAACTAATACAGGTCTACCATCTTCAAACTTCAAAACTATGTTCTCAATGTCTCTTATATCCCTTACATAACCTCTTATTGTTACCATGTATTCTTTTCCTGCAATCTCCAAAAGCCTTGCCCCAACTTCTTTATTTGACCTCCTTATGGCATTGATAACTTCATGGATCGGAATACCATACGCAAGGGGTGAGATTGGGTCAACTATCACTTGATATTGCCTTACAAATCCCCCAACAGTAGCAACTTCTGCAACACCTTTTACGGATTGAAGAGCATATTTCAAGTGCCAGTTCTGGAATGTGGTAAGTTCCTCAATGGAGTGTTTGCCTGACCTATCAACCAAGGCATACTGAAATACCCAACCGATACCTGTAGCATCAGGTCCAAGCTCAACTTCAACATCTTCAGGAAGCTGTGGCAATACCTTATATAGATATTCAAGAACTCTTGGACGAGCCCAGTAAACATCAGTTCCATCTTCAAATATCACATATATAAATGAGAAACCGTAATCTGATATGGCGCGAATGTCCTTCACTCTTGGCGCACCGAGCAGAGCAGTTACAATTGGGTATGTAACCTGATCCTCAATAATTTGAGGGGGTCTATCCCACTTAACCAAAATGATCACCTGTGTGTCCGAAAGGTCCGGGAGCGCATCAAGAGGAATATTCTTTATACTCCATATACTCCATAGAACAAAAAATACAGTTCCTAAAAAAACAAAAAACCTATTCTTCGCACACCATTCAATTATACTCCCAATCATAATAAATACCTACCCTTCAAACTGATAAATCTATATCATCGCATCTGATATCAGTGCTCATGATGGTGGTGCTCCGGATGTTCTGACTGATATTGCATCCCACCGCGCATATTCTCACCATGCATGTATTCATTCGCTCCATCTTCCCCATTCTCTCCCATAAATGCTCTCAAGGCAGACTTGAGCTTACTCTCCGAATCAATAAGGAAATTAGCAGAAGCCACAACCTCGTCACCTTCATTAAGACCCTCAAGAACGATATATCCTTGATTAGTTTTACCCCCGAGCTTCACTTCCTTTGGAATTATAACATCAGGTTTAGCTCCCTTCAGAAAAACATAAGCTCTATCACCAGAAAAAACAACAGCGTCATCATCAACTACAAGGTTTTTCCCAAGGTTCAGATTTATCAAAGCAGTAGCATACATTCCTGGTTTGAGCTCATATTTTGGGTTCTGAACCTCAACTCTCACCTTTAATGTTCTGAGAGTTCGGTCAAGATATGGATAGATATAGGATACCTTGCCAATGAAATCCTTTCCGGGCAGATAAGAAACTATAATCTTCACTCTCTGTCCAACCTTCACGAAAGGTATATCATCTTCATATATTTCTATGAGCATCCAAAGCCTTGATGTATCGGCTATCTTAAAAAGTTCTTTCTGTGGTTCCACAAACTCACCCTCAAAAACATTCTTTTTTATTATAAAACCTGTGAAAGGAGAAAGGATTGTTATATATGGGTCGTAATCAGTCTCATCAATACTGCGTATTTGTTCATCGGTGAGTCCGAACAACTTCAACTTGAACTTTGCAGAAGAGAGAAGTTTTTCTGCATCCCGAGACAGAAGTTCTCTATCATGAGATGCTCTATCCTGAGGTGATCTATCCTGAGCCTGAGATTGTAGTTCTTTCATCGATTTGAGGGCTATAAGGTAGTCCCATTTTGAAGATGCAAGTTCAGGCGAAAAAACGGTCAAAAGCGGTTCACCTTTCCTGACAAACTTACCCTCCCAGTTAGCCCATAACTTCTCTATCCATCCAGAGAACCTGAGAGATATGGATTTCACCAAGCGTTCATCGTAGTCTATATATCCCACTCCCCTTATTTCTTTTTCTAAATCGGTTACCCTCACCTTCGTATATCTTACACCTATAAGCTGCTGTCTGTATGGTGAGATTTTTATTGCTTCAGCTGATAATTTTCCTCTTTCTTTTTCTTCCCCTCTCAATTCACTTTCTTTTGCCTCCTGCTCCGTCATATCCTGTTCCACAGGAACAAGATCCATACCACAAATCGGGCATTTACCCGGTCTATCCGATACGTAAGACGGATGCATAGGACAGTAATACTTCTGATGCTCAGCGGAAATATGTTTGCCAGCTTTTTCTTCGCCTGCTTTCTCTTTGCCAGCTTTTTCTTCGCCTGCTTTCTCTTCGCCATCTTTCTCGTTGACAGCTTTCTCTTTAACAGCTTTCTCATTTATATACTCAACATGCCTGAAATTATCGAGAAGAAATGTGAAAACAGCAAAGGTAGCAAGAGATACCATCACTGCCACAAAAAGCACTCGTAAAATGAGAAAAAATATCCTTTTGCTCCTCATATTCATTTCAGATCTCCTCCATCCCAAAAACTTTTCTCCACCTTATTGAAAACTTGCTTCCCATTGAGCTCTAACCCTACTATTCTTTCAAGTTCAGCGACGTACTTTCTGTTGAGCGCGATCTGCC
>FWWL01009651.1_pt1 | contig 11565 bp, 14 predicted proteins | sample 2228331 | NCBI WGS metagenome assembly FWWL01 (sample SAMEA103939775, study PRJEB20133) | metagenome
AATACACTGGCGTTGGGTGGCCGGGTGGGGGAGCGGGCCGGTGCCGCAGCCTAACTGATCACGCCGCCTCGTCCTCCGGCGCATCCAGCCCATAGGCGGTGTGCAGCACGCGGACCGCGAGTTCGGTCTCGTCCTCGTGGATCAGCACCGACACCTTGATCTCGCTGGTGGTGATGGCGAGGATGTTGATCCGCCGATCCGCCAGCGTGTCGAACATCGTCGCGGCGACACCCGCATGGCTGCGCATGCCGACCCCGACCACGCTGATCTTGGCGATCTTGGTATCGTGGATCAGATCGTCATAGCCGATCGGTGCCTTGGCCTTATTCAGCACGTCGAGCGCGCGGGCGAGTTCGGCGCGCGGGACGGTAAAGGTCACATCGGTCGACCCGGTCGCGTGCGCGACGTTCTGGACGATCATGTCGACGTTGATCCCCGCCTCGGCCAGCGGGCCGAAGATATGCGCGACCGCGCCGGGCCGGTCCGGGACGTTGGTCAGCGTCACCTTGGCTTCGTTCTTGTCGGCCGCGATGCCGGTGATAACCTGCCGTTCCACGTCGTTGATCTCCTCTTCGCCGACGATCAGCGTGCCGCGATGGCCGTCTTCGTCATGCGTATCCTCAAACGAAGAAAGGACGCGCACGCGCACCCCCTCCTTCATCGCCAGCCCGACCGAGCGGGTCTGGAGCACCTTCGCCCCGACGCTCGCCAGTTCCAGCATCTCTTCGTAAGTGACCTTGGTCAGCTTGCGCGCGCGCGGCACGATGCGCGGGTCGGTGGTGTAGACGCCGTCGACATCGGTGTAGATGTCGCACCGGTCCGCCTTCATCGCCGCCGCCACCGCGACCGCACTGGTATCCGATCCGCCACGGCCCAGCGTGGTGACGCGGTTGTCGTCGGCCACCCCCTGGAATCCCGGAATGACCGCGACATGGCCGTCCGCCAGGCTGGCGTTGAGCGTATCGGTATCGATCGTGTCGATCCGCGCGCTGGCATGCGCGCTGCTGGTATGGATCGGCAGCTGCCAGCCAAGCCAGCTGCGCGCCGGCACACCCATCGCCTGCAGCGTGATCGCCAGCAGCCCGCTCGTCACCTGCTCGCCCGATGCGACAACCACATCATATTCGCGCAGGTCATAGAGCGGCGAGGCTTCCTTGCAGAATCCGACCAGCCGGTCGGTCTCGCCCGCCATTGCGGACACGACGACCGCGACCTGATTGCCCGCCTCCCATTCGCGCTTCACGCGCGCGGCGACATTGCGAATCCGCTCGATCCCGGCCATCGACGTGCCGCCGAACTTCATCACGATACGCGCCATCTGAACCTGTCCCCCAAAGTCCCGGTTGGGAAGCTGTGGGCGCGCTGATAAGAGGGGGGGATGGCGATGACAAGCAAAGCAACGATTGACCCGCGTGAAGCTGAACATTTCGGTCGGCTCGCGGCGGACTGGTGGAATCCCAAGGGCGAGTCGGCGATGCTTCACCGCCTCAACCCGGTGCGGCTGCGCTATGTGCGCGAAGCGATCGATGCGCATTGGGGGAGCGATCCGCGCGATTTCGCGCCGCTGAAGGGCCGCACGGCACTCGATGTCGGCTGCGGTGCGGGGCTGTTGTGCGAGCCGCTGGCGCGGATGGGCGCGGCGGTGACAGGCGTCGACGCGGCGCCCGAGAATATTGGTGCGGCGCAGGCGCATGCCGCAGCGGCGGGACTGTCCATCGATTATCGCGCCGGGGAGTTCGAGAGCGCGGTCGCGGGCCGCCAGTTCGATCTCGTCACATCGATGGAGGTGATCGAGCATGTCGCCGATCCGGCGGCGTTCGTGCGCGGGCTGGTCGCCGCGCTGGCACCGGGCGGGCTGATGATCCTGTCGACCCCCAACCGCACGCCGTTATCGCGGCTGGCGATGATCACGGTGGGTGAGGGGCTCGGCATGATCCCGCGCGGCACGCATGATCACGCCAAGTTCCTGACGCCAGAGGAACTGACCGGGTTGCTCGAGGATGCTGGCATGGCGGTATCCGACCTGCGCGGGCTCAGCTTCTCACCCGGCGCGGGGTTTCATTTGAGCGAGGACACCGCGCTCAACTATCTGCTGACCGCGCGGCGGCGCTAGCGGTCGCACGACAGCTGCGTTGCGCAGCCGAAACCAGCTTGCTTTGTGCCGCGCTGCCCCGCAGAATTGTGTCGCAACAACAGGGGGATGCAATGCTGGTTGGAACGATGCGCGCGCTGATCGGCGCGGTGTTGGCTGTCGCTGTGACGATCGCCGCGCCGGCGCAGGCTGCCAAATTCTATATCGAAAGCAAGCTGGGCGAAGTGAGCGCCGAACAGCGCACCAAGGTCGAAAAGCCGCGCCCGGTCCAGCTTATCTTCCAGTTCACCACCGACCAGAAGGCCAACCCCAAGGCAACCAAATATGTCAAGGAACAGGTGTTCAAGCTGGTCCGCGAATCCGGCGCCTTTTCGGCAGTTGTGGAAACACCGGTCGAGGGCGGCGCGATGCTCGCGATTACTATGGATAACATCGTGCAGAAGGACGCGGCGGGGAAGGGCTTCGTCACTGGCCTGACCTTTGGCCTCGCCAAGACGGTGGTGCGCGACGGCTATCTGATCGTCGCCGAATATAACGCCGCCGCCGGTGCCACGCCGATCCGGCGCGAAGTGACGCATGGCCTGTGGCTGACGATGGGTACCAAGGAAGTGCCCGGCCCGGAGCTGATCCAGGTCAAGAACGCAACGATCGGGATCGAGACCATTGTCCGACAGGGGATCGGGCACGCCGTAAACCAGCTCGCGCAGGACCCGGCCTTTGCCGGCGCCGCGCCCGCCGAACCCGCACCGGCTCAGCCCGGCGCATGAACCGCCGCGTCCTGTTGTTGACGGGGCTGAGCGCCGCGCTGGCGGGGTGCAGTGCTACCGCCGCCCCGCCGACCGCGTCGCCGCGCGCCGTGCGGGCGGCAAGTGCGCCGCAAATCCCGCCGCTGGCGATCGGCGCATTCCGGCTCGGCCGGGATCTGCCGGCAGGTTCGGATCGCGCGGTCGGCCTGCGTGCCTTCCGCCTGCTGCCGCCCAACAAGACCTCGTTCGCCGCCTATCTCGGCGAGACGCTGGCCGAGCAATTGCGGCTGGCGGGCAAGCTCGATCCCAATGCGCGGCTCACGGTTTCGGCGGACCTGATCGAAAATTCGGCGAACCCCAAGGTCGGACAGGCCACCGGTGCACTCGCCGCGACCTTCCGCGTTACCGAAAACGGCGCAGTGAAGATGGAAAAGACGCTGCGGGTCGAGGCGAACTGGAATTCGTCCTTCATCGGCGCGGTCGCGATTGATGCGGCAGAGCGCGAATATGTCGCGCTCTATTCGCAACTGGTCGAAAAGCTGCTCGAAGACCCGGAGTTTCGCAGCGCAGTCGCGCGCTAGAATTAGTTTCAGCAAAGCTGAAACGGCTGCGGCACAGGCCCGCTCCCCCCCCCCCCCGGCCACCCATATGATGCTACCGCTGGGTGGCCGGGTGGGGGAGCGGGCCGGTGCCGGAATTCAGCGCAGCTGAATCCAACTCTAAAACAGCCGCCCGCCATTGGGCACCGGCACGCTCGGGTGGAACAGCACGACCTTCCCCTCCGCATCGGGGAAGCCGAGCGTCAGGACCTCCGACATCATCGGGCCGATCTGGCGCGGGGGGAAGTTGACCACTGCCGCGACCTGCCGTCCGGGCAGGTCGTCCAGCGTGTAATGTTCGGTGATCTGCGCCGAGGAGCGCTTGATCCCGATCGCCGGGCCGAAATCGATCGTCAGCTTGAACGCGGGCTTGCGCGCTTCGGGAAACGGCTCGGCGGCGATGATCGTGCCGACGCGAATATCGACCGCGAGGAACTGGTCGAAATCGATCTGCGGCGCGGCGGGGGCGTTGGCGGCGTGCGTCATGTGCATCGCGCTCGATTGACACAGGCGGTCGGATTCGCCCAGTCCCCGTGCATGACCGTGAAGCTGCACCCAAGCTGGCTCGCCCCGCTCCAGCGTGAGTTCGACAGCCCCTATATGGCCGATCTGCGCGCCTTCCTGCTGGCCGAGAAGGCGGCGGGGAAGCGCATCTTTCCCAAGGGCAGCGACTGGCTTCGCGCGCTCGACCTGACCCCGCCCGAGAGCGTGCGCGTCGTGATCCTGGGGCAGGACCCCTATCATGGCGAGGGGCAGGCGCATGGCCTGTGCTTCTCGGTCCAGCCGGGGGTGAAGGTGCCGCCGAGCCTGGTCAATATCTACAAGGAGTTGAAGAGCGACCTGGGCATCGATCCGCCGCGCCACGGATTTCTTGAAGCGTGGGCTAAGCAGGGGGTGCTGCTGCTCAACACCTGCCTGACGGTCGAGATGGGGCTGGCCGCGTCGCACAAGGGGCGCGGATGGGAGCGGTTCACCGACGCAGTGGTGGAACAGGTCAACGCGCTGCCCGATCCGGTGGTGTTCATGCTGTGGGGCAGCCATGCGCAGAAAAAGGCGGCGTCGGTCGATCCGCGTCATCTGGTGCTGAAGTCGGTCCACCCCTCCCCGCTATCGGCGCATGGCGGGTTCTTCGGCTCGCGCCCGTTTTCGCAGGCGAACGCGTTTCTGCGCGCGCACGGGCGCGGCGAGATCGACTGGGCGCTCCCGCCAATATGAGCCGTCGCCCCGGCGCAGGCCGGGGCCGCCACGTGGCGAAGAGATCCGCTCAAACCTGGCGGCCCCGGCCTGCGCCGGGGCGACGGCGTTAAATCAGAAGCTCAACCGCGCCGACACGCGGATGTCGCGGCCGGGGAGCGGCACGAAATCCTTGGTGAAGTTGGCGTGGCGTCGCGCATCGACGTCGAAGATGTTGTTCGCCGACAGGATGATCGCGGTCTCGCGCTGTTCGCCCAGCGGGTGCCAGGTGAGCGACGCGTTGACGAGCGTGAAGGCCGGGGTCTCGGTCTCGAATGCCGCGACGCGGGTCTGGCGGATCGCATGCTCGACCTCGACCCGGCCGCCAAATGCGCCCTGGCTGGCATCGATGCCGGCAAGCACGCGGAACGGCGGGATGCGCGGCACTGCGCTGCCGTCGCCCAGCTCGGCGTTCACATAGTCGGCGACCAGATTGCCGCCGAGCGAGAAGCCGCCCTCGCCGCCGTCGATGAACGTGGTCGACACTTCACCCTCGACGCCCAGATAGCGGGCATCCGACTGGAAAAACTGGAACACCGGCAGCTCGTCGATCTCGTCGCCGGTCGCGACTTCATAGATGTAATCGTCGAACCAGTTGGCATAGCCCGTGATCTGGAAGCGCACCGGCCCCGCGACGCCGCGCGCATAGACTTCGCCGCCCCAGCTCTTTTCGGTGCGGAAATTGGGGTTACCGACCTCATAGGCCTGGGTCGCGACGTGCGGGCCGTTGGAGAAGAGTTCCTCCGCCGACGGCGCGCGGACCGCGCGCGACACGTTGAACCCGACCTTCACTTCGGGCGCGATCGCATAGGACAGGCCGACCGCACCGGAAAAGGCGTCGAAGCGGCGATCGAACGGGCCAGTCGGGCCATCTTCGACCAAGTCCAGCTTGACGGTGTTCGAACGGACGCGGGTGTGCTCGTAGCGCAGCGCGCCTTCCAGCCCGATCGCGCCGAGATCGACTTCCTGCAGCGTGAACACGCCATACTGGTCGGTCACATTCTTGGGCACAAAGGCTTCGGCGCCGACCGCGTTGAAGTTGCGGGTAAAGGCCTGAAAGCCCGTCACGCCGCGCCAGCCGTTGCGGTTCGCCTGAACCAATTCGAGGCGACCTTCAAAGCCTTCATTGTAGAAGACCGTGCCGACCTCATCGCCTTCGAACTCGGTATGCTCGTAATCCGAATAGCCGACGCGCACGCGCAGCGCATCGACCAGCCCGCCGCCGATCTTCACTTCGCCGCGCATGTCGGCGCGGAACTGCTGCAGGCCGATCGTGACCGGGCCTTCTTCCTCGACCGGCGCGCCGGGTGCGCCATGGTCGTGATGGGCGCCGGGCCGGGCCGGGACACCATAGTTGGTGTCATAATAGCCGGCGGAGAAGCCCAGGCTGCCACCATCGTTGATCAGCGCGATGCCGCCGCCGAGCGAATAGGTGCGCGTCCCGCTATTGGGCAGGCGACCGCGGCGGTTGGCATTTGCCAATGCCTCGGCCGCTTCGTCCAGATTGCCCTCGTCGGTCTCTTCTTCCGCGATCTCGAGTTGCTCGGCGCGCAGCGGCGCGCTCAACACATAGCCGCCGACGCGCAGATCGTTGCTCTTGCGATAGCTGCCGTCGATATGCGCGACGATCTGTGGGGTGATGGCGAAGTCCACCGCCGCGCCACCGCCGCGCTCGTCCGCTGCCGAGCCATAGGCGCCGATCGCGTCGACATGGAAACCATTCTCCGGCACCGCGCGCGGGATGCGGCGGTCGAGCACGTTGACCGCGCCGCCGATCGCCTGGCTACCGAACAGCAGGACGGCGGGGCCGCGCAGCACTTCGATCCGCTCGGCGGTCAGTGGCTCGATCGACACGGCATGGTCGGTCGAGGTGTTCGATGCGTCGAGCGTGCCGAGGCCATCGGTCAGCACGCGCACGCGCTCGCCCTGAAAACCGCGCAGCACGGGACGCGACGCGCCCGGGCTGAACGACGTGGCCGACACGCCCGGAAGCTGGGTCAGCGAGTCGCCGATCTGACCGCGAATGTCGCGCACCAGCTCGTCGCCGGTGACGACCGACGTCCCGGCGAGCAGGTCCAGCCGCTCGACGCCCGGCGCGCTGATCACCACTTCCTCGACCGTCTCGCCATGCACCGGGTTGCGGCTCGACCGGTCGCGCTCGGCATGGTCGCTGGTCTGGGCAAAGGCGGGGGCGGCGAGGATGCTCGTGGCGAGCAGGATCGTGCTGAACTTCATGGCTACGCAAATTCCCTGACTGGATTTGCGCAGACCTTTAGGCGCTATGATACAACGTCACAAGACCAAAATACGCTGCACTGCAATGCAGGGCTATGCTGTCGGTCAGCGGGCGGGGGCTACGACGCGATCTTCAACCACGCGTTGATAGCGATGGCCGGTCCATAAGAACGCGGTGAACCGCCGCGCGCCATCCGGGGCGACCGTCCAGCGCCAGATCAGCGTGCGGTCGGGCGAGGCACCCCCACCGCTGCGTTCGCCGCGTGCATGGGCGGGTGGGGTCGGCTTGCCGCTGCACGCCGCGCGGCGGACCTTGGGCTGTTCCGGCAGTGCGCGCGGCTGGGCCAGCGCGTCGCCTGCGTCATAGCTCCATTTCCACCCGCCATCGCGCTGACGGTGCCAGACGGTGGTGAAATAGCCCGACCCGCCGGGTCGCACCCAAGGCCCGGTGTTGACCGCGGTCGTGCCGTCGCACGCGACATAGCTTTCCGCCGGCCACCATTGCACCGCGATTGCGGGCTCCTTGCGGTCCTTCAGGAATGCCTGCGCGTTCGACGGCTGCGGCAGGAACATCACCGCGTCGTCGGTGGCAAAGACGCGGAACGCGGCCCATTGCCCCTGCGTCTGCGCCATGCGGTTGAACGCGCGCTCGGCATCGACGGCTGTTTGGCCCTGCATCGACAAGATCAGGGCCAGCGCGATCACAGCACGCTCGCGTCGAAATCGATATCGGCGTTGCGATACGCTGCGACCAACGTGTTGCGCAGCAGGCAGGCGATGGTCATCGGCCCGACCCCGCCCGGCACCGGGGTGATCGCGCCCGCGACTGAAGCGGCGCTGTCGAATTCGACATCGCCCACCAGCGCGCCGTCGACGCGGTTGATGCCGACATCGATGACGGTCGCGCCGGGCTTCAGCCACTCGCCCTTGACGAAGCCCGCCCGGCCCACTGCCGCCACGACGATGTCGGCGCGGCTGACATGATGGGCGAGGTCGCGGGTGCGCGAATGGGCGAGGGTGACGGTGCAGTTCGCCGCCGTCAGCAGCGCCGCCATTGGCTTGCCGACCAGGATCGATCGACCGATCACGATCGCGTCGAGGCCGGAGAGGCCGCCGAGCTGGTCCTGCAACAGCATCAGGCTGCCGAGCGGGGTGCACGGCACCAGCCCGTCGATGCCGAGCGCAAGGCGTCCGGCGCTGACCGGGGTCAGCCCGTCGACATCCTTGTTCGGATCGATCGCCGCGACCACCGCCTGCTCGTCCAGATGGCGGGGCAGGGGGAGCTGGACGAGGATGCCGTCGACTGCCGCATCGGCGTTCAACTGCTGCACCAGCGCGATCAGCGTCTCCTGATTCGTGTCGGCGGGCAGGCGATGTTCGAAGCTCGCCATATTCGCGGCGACCGTCGCCTTCCCCTTGCTGCGCACATAAACGGCGGAGGCGGGGTCGTCGCCGACCAGCACGACTGCGAGGCCGGCCTTGCGACCCGCCTTTGCTTCGAATGCCGCCGCAGCCTCGCCCACTCGGGCCCGCAGATTGGCGGCGAATGCCTTGCCGTCGATGATCTCAGCGCTCATGGCTCGCGCCATAGAGCGATGCGGCGATTCCCGCCAGCGTCTTGGGATCGCCGGTAATGGCAAGGCGCTTGATCCGCGCCGTGTCCCCGGCGATCAGCGTCACGGCGCGCTTGGGCACGCCGAACGTCTTGGCGACCAGCTCGATCAGCGCCGCGTTGGCCGCGCCCTCGACCGGCGGCGCGGCGATGCGTGCGGCGAAATGCTCGGGCGTGCCGGGCAGCAACACGCTCTTCGATGCGCGCGGCGTCGCGCGCACCGCGATCATCAGGCCCGGCGGCGCTTCCCGCCAGGGGAGGCTCACGCCGCCGAACTGGCCAGCGCCATGGCGAGGTTGGGGATCACCGCATAGTTGATGATCGCGATCAGGATCAGCACCACGAACGGCGCGAAATCCATCGGACCGGTATCGGGCAGGATGCGGCGGATCGGACGATAGATCGGCTCCGTCAGCGTGTTGAGGCCGCGCCACAGCGTGTTCACGAACTGATTATAGTCGTTGATCACGTTGAACGAGATCAGGATCGACAGCACCGCCTGGATCACGATGACCCACCACAGCGCATTGAGCAGGATCTGCACGATCCCGAAGAGCATGTTCAGAAACGGGTCCAATCGGGCCTCCGGTGTTATGCCGCTTTTCTAGAGGAAAATGGCGAATATCGGCAACTGTGGTAGTAATATAAGACGGCTCAGCGATGGACCAAGGTGCCCGCGCCCTGCGTCGTGAAAATCTCGAGCAGCATGGCATGCGGGATGCGCCCGTCGAGGATGACGGCGGCGTCCACGCCCGCATCGACCGCGGCGACGCAGGTCTCAACCTTGGGGATCATCCCCCCGCTGATCGTGCCATCGGCCTTCAGCGCCATGATCCGGCCCGGGTCGAGGTCGGTCAGCAACTGCTTGTCCTTGTCCAGCACGCCGGGAACATCGGTCAGCAGGAAGAAGCGCGATGCGCCGAGCGCTCCCGCAATCGCCCCGGCCATGGTGTCGGCATTGATGTTGTAGGTATGGCCGTCCGCACCCAGCGCGATCGGCGCGATCACCGGGATGAATCCCTGCTCGCTCAGTGTGGTCAGCACCGACGCATCGACCGCCACCGGCTCGCCGACGAACCCCAGATCGACATGGCGTTCGATCCCCTGCAGCGGATCGGCGGCGTCGCGCTGAACCTTCTTCGCGGTGACCAGGCCTGAATCCTTGCCCGAAATGCCCAGCGCCTTGCCGCCCGCCGCGCTGATCCAGCTGACGATTTCCTTGTTGATCGAACCGGCCAGCACCATTTCGGCGATGCGCGCGGTTTCGGCATCGGTTACGCGAAGCCCGCCGACAAACTGCGATTCGACGCCGAGCCGCTTGAGCATCGACCCGATCTGCGGCCCGCCGCCATGCACGACGACCGGGTTGATCCCGACCGCCTTGAGCAGCACCACATCCTCGGCAAAGTCGCGCGCCAGCTCGGGATCGCCCATCGCGTGGCCGCCATATTTCACGACGAACGTCTTGCCCTTGTACCGCTGCATATAGGGCAGCGCGTCGGTCAGCGTCTCGGCCTTGGCCAGCATCGCGGGATCGGGTGCGTGATCGGTCATCCCGCGCCCTTAGCGGGACTCGCGCCGCTGGCAAAGCGATGCGTGGGTCATTGGGCTTGACTCAATTCGATAATTAGCTAAACGACGAATCATGAGCATGGTCTTCAAGGCATTGTCCGACCCCACCCGGCGCCGCGTGCTGCAACTGCTGCGCAAGGGACCGATGAGTGCGGGAGATCTGAGCGACCAGTTCGACGTGTCGAAGCCGACCATGTCGGCGCATTTCGCCGTGCTGAAGGATGCCGACCTCGTCCACGCCGAAAAGGCGGGCAAGTCGGTGATCTACCACCTCAAGCTCTCGGTGCTCGAAGAGGCGCTGCTGGGCTTTGTCGATTCATTCGGAGGCAGCGGGTCGTCCGCGCCCGACAAGGAGAGCGTTTGATGAACAGCGAAACCAAGGTCAGCCTCGCCTGGGGCGTGGGCATCATCGTGCTGGCGCTGGGTCTCAGCGCGGCGCGCAGCGCGGGCCAGATCGATCCCGACACGGTCACGCGGATCGTGCTGGGCGCGACCGGTCTGATGGTTGCCTGGTTCGGCAACATGATGCCCAAGCGCTTCGTCCCCAGCGAACTCGCGCGCAAGGTGCACCGCGTCGGCGGCTGGTCGATGGCGGTAAGCGGCCTGCTCTATGCCGCGGCGTTCGCGCTGCTCCCGATCCAGACGGCGGTCTTCGTCGGATGCGGTGCAATCCTTGCCGGCCTCGCGATCACCATCGGTTATTGCCAGTCGCTGCGGACCAAGGCGCGGGCGTGAACCGCGCGGGTGGGTGTCAGCCCGCCCGGTCCAGTCGCCGCCCGAGCGCAACAAAGGCGTAGATCAGCACCGGCACCAGCAGCGCCGACAGCGCGATCTTCGAAATCAGCTGGCCGACCAGCAGTGGGCCGATCGGGAATTCGCCGTAAAAGGCAAGGGTGATGAAGATCAGCGTGTCGACGATCTGGCTGAGAATACCTGCGACGCCGGCGCGCAGCCACAGCATCTTTGCGCCCTCACCCCCGCGCATCGCGCTGAAAATGGTGACATTCAGCGTCTGCGACACGCCATAGGCAACGATGCCCGCGCCCCAGATGCGCCACGTCGTCCCCAGGATCAGCTGGATCGCGTCGCGATATTCCGGCCCCATCTTTTCCGACGCGGGCAGCGCCCAGACCAGCCAGGACAGCACCATCGACGCGAGCAGCGGGATGAAGCCGAAGCGCACCAGCTGGTTCGCGGTCGCGCGCCCGTGCAGTTCCGCAATCGCGCTCGACACCGCGACCAGCAGCAGGAAGGCAAAGATCCCCGCTTCCACCGCCAGCGGCCCCAGTGCCACCTGCTTGTTGCCCAGCACGCCCGCTATGCAGACCATGCCGCCGTAAAAGATCGAAAGGACGAAGAGCGAGCGCGTCAGCGGAGCCGGTGTGGTCATTGCGCTGCGTAACGCGGTTTCACGCGATACGGAAGCGTCTAGGATTTGTTTCAGCACAGCTGAAACGGTGGCGGCACCGGCCCGCT
>FWWL01009652.1_pt1 | contig 11565 bp, 3 predicted proteins | sample 2228331 | NCBI WGS metagenome assembly FWWL01 (sample SAMEA103939775, study PRJEB20133) | metagenome
CCCCCTTGGTAGCGCCGATCCAGCCCAGCCGCAAGTCAAGCCCCGGTACCAATCACGCCTGCGCGCCTGTCGCTTGCCCAGGGGATAGGGGGTAGGGGGCGAGCTTTGGACGCGACGGGAGGGGGGGGATTACACCCCCGCTTTTTTGGACCTGGTTTTTTTGGACCCGCTTTTTTGGACCCGCTTTTTTGGACCTTGTTTTCTGTGCCCGGTTTCTGGACCTGGTTCAGGCGAGGTTGTGAAAGTGCAATGGGTTGTGGAGTTGTGGGGCGGCATACAGGGTGTAGTGTGGGTTTCCGGTGGGTGGTTGTGTCGGGTTGTGGAAATGCAAGGTGGTGGAACTGGTGGTACGGGTTATGTGGTTAGTGTGGTGGGTTGTCATGCTGGGTTATAAAGGAAGGAGGTGGGTTATGGCTCAGTTTCGGTTGGAGGATCTGTATGGTGAGGGTATGAAGCGGGAGGGTGTGCCGGGTGACGAGTATGAGTTGAAGCCCGGTCAGTTTGCGAAGATGCGTCCGCCGACGGTGGAGTTGCACAGGAAGGCGCGTGCGGTGGTGGAGAAGTATCGGGAGGATCCGGAGCGGTTGTTGCTGGAGGTGGGGAAGGTGGTGCTGGAGGCGTCGTTTGAGATGGATGGGGATTGTCGGTTGGACATGTTGTCGAAGGCGGTGGGTGATTTTTTCTCGCTCTCGGTGCGGACTACGAAGGGGCTGTTCGGTGGCTTGAGCGTGTAAGGGCTCCGCTTCGGCCGCCTTCGCGGGCGTATCAGGAGCGGTGGGCGCGTGAGGTGCTGGAGGAGGTGGGTGTGGTAGAGGTGGTGCTGGGTCGTGTAGCGGGGTATGATCCGCTCAGGATGCGGGAGTTGGCGTGTTGTTTCACGTTCGAGGAGTTGGCGCGGGTATATGTTTTGAGTCTGGCGGATAGTGAGTATGGTTGGTCGACCTATGAGCATTTGATCGATGGCGGATCTTCGGTTTAACATTCGGTTTGATTTTCCGGGGCTGGAGCGGATTCGTCAGGTCGGGGAGCATATTTCCCGGTTGACGAGCAGGCTCTGGGAGCTGGTCAGGGGTCAGCGGTTGGCGGAGGTATCGTCGCGGGGTATAGAGGCGTCGGTGCGTCGGGTGGGTCATGCGGCCGATCTGACCGAGGAGGAGCTTCGGGAGATGGCCGAGGCGCTCCGGATGCTTATTCGGGGTCGTGGGGAGGCGGAGGCCATTGGTCGGATTGGTTTTCAGATGGCGAACGTGGAGAATGCGGCGCGGCAGTCCACGTTCGCTCTGATTACGCTGAGTCAGCTTATTCAGGACATGCCGTATGGTCTTCGGGCCGTGGCGAACAACATCGAATTGCTGATTCAGCAGATGATATTTCTTTCGGGTGCTGCGCGTGCGGCCGGTACGAGTATGGGGGCGTTGTTGTTGGGGTCGTTTCGTGGTCCGGCGGGTTTGATGCTGTTGGTTTCGACGGCATCGGCGCTGATGGTGTCGTTCGGGGACAGGCTGCTGCGGCTTTTCGGGATTGTGAAGGAGGGCAAGGGGGACATCGATGATCTCAGGCAGTCGTTTCGTGAGCTTTTGCGTGGGGTCGGTCTTGGCGAGGGGCCCATCGAGGCGTTGGAGCGGGTTCGTGGGGCTGTCGGTTCGGTTCGTAAGGAGGTGGAGGCTGACCTTAGACAGGTGGCTGCTGCGATTGTGCAGCTGAGGTTAGAAGCGGCAAGGGAAGTTCGGGGTCCTGTTCTTGGTGGTCCGGAGCGGGGTGCACTTGTTGGTGTGGATCAGCTTACGGAGGCGCGTCTTCTTGCGGATAGGCAGAGGCGGGATGCGGTGGAATCGTTGAGGGTGCAGCGTGATGTGCTGGAGGCGCGTCGTGCGGAGCTTCTTGCTGTCGAGCAGGAACTGGAAAGTGAGATCAAGCGGATTCGGACGCTTGAGGCTGCCCGTCGCATCCTCGAGGAGACGATTCCTCTGCATGAGCGGGTGCGTTATCTGACCGAGCAGGAGGTGCGGGATGGGGTTCGTGGTTTCGAGCGGCAGCTGGCGCAGCTTGCAGCGCGTGTGCAGCTGGTGCAGATGGAGGCGGCGGCGCAGGTCCGAAGGCTTGAGCTGGCTTCGCGTATTGCGGAGGTGAATGCGAAGTTGCGGGATCATGAGGATGCGTCGTACCGGGCGCTGGCGCATGCGGCGGCCCTTCAGGAGCGGCGGTTGAAGCTGGAGCAGTCGGTGCTGGATCTGCAGGCTGAGCTGGAGGCGATGCGGCGTAGTGACCTGTCTGCAGTTCGTAGCCGTGTGTTTTTGATGCAGCAGGAGCTGGAGGCGCTTCAGCGCATCGAGCAGCTTGAATTCGAGATCGATCGGATTCGCAGGGGTGCGGCCGACGATCTGGAGGCGGAGCGGCGTGCGCTTGAAGCCGCGCTGGACATCGAAAAGAAGCGTATGGAGCTGCGGCTGCTGCAGCAGTCGTTCGGGGAGGAGGTTGGCCGCTTGCTGGAGCTGGATCGGCTTGAGCGGCTTCTTGACCTTGAGCGGCAGCGTATCGATCTGCTGACGCTTTTCCAGGCTGGCAGGGACGCCGGGTTGCAGAAGGTGGCCCGGGAGCGGGAGGTGCTGGATCTGATACGCTCCATCGAGGAGAAGCGGTTGGAGCTGGAGCGGCTGACGACGGCGGAGCATTTCAGGCAGGTTTTTGCATTGAAGACGCTGGAAGCCCGGTATGATGCGGCCCTGAGCAAGTTGAAGGATCTGCTGGACAGGGCTGCGGCGCTATCGGCCCGCACGCCTGAAGAAATCGAGGCGGACATTCTCCGGCGCGTTCAGGAAAGCGGGCTGCGTGGTCTGGAGTGGCTTGAGGAGTGGAACAGGGCGCAGGAGGAGGCGAGCCGTCGTATGGAGCATTCGGCGGCGATGCTGGAGCGGGCCATTCAGGTGGGGTTGATCGATCAGGGCTTTCGGCTGGCCGAGGTGATGGGGGAGGTGGTGTCCGGTGCTGCCGATATGAACGATGTGTTGCGGGAGATGACGAGTTCAGTGGGGCGGATGATTCTGCAGCTTATCCGGCAGATCGTCATGATGCGTATTCAGATGCGGCTGCTGGCGGCCGAGTCGCAGGCGGCTGCGGCGGCGGCGGCCGGTGGTAGGGCTGCGGCGGCCGGTGGCTCGGCCGGTGGTGCGGCGGCCGGTGGTCTGCTGGGTGGTCTGCTGGGTGGTGGTCTTGGTACGCTGATTGGCGTGGCGCTGGGAGCCTTCTTCCTGTCGGGGTTGCTTTCGCGGCGGGGTGGTCGCAAAGACGCGGCCGCGCCGGTCGAGCCGTGGTATGATCCGCTGTTTTTCTCGCCCTATCCTCGTCGTCCGGTCGAGCAGCGGATCGTGATCGAAGTTCAGGGTAAGACCAGAGTCGATCTTGACGAGTTGATCTGGAGCATTGAAAAGCGGAAGGTGGTGCGGCTATGACGGAACGGCTCAGTATTTCGTTTACGAGTCGGAGTGGCCAGCCCATGACGCTCAGGTTGCTGGCCGACTACGCCACTCCTGCGTCGTGGACGCATTCGGTGCCGATTCTGTGCGATGCGGAGTACGGTGGTCTCACGTTGCGCATGGGCGAGCGGTCCGATCCGCTGGTGCCGGGGCTTCGCACGACGACGGTGGACGTCAACCTTGCCCCGAAGGCGCTGGGTTCGGACGGCTACGCGGCCATACGTGACCTGATGGAGGAAATCATAGACACGCAGCCGGGGCAGTGGCGTCTCGAGCTGTACGGTGGGGGTGGTCCTGTCTTTCGGGGCACTGTGCTTCCGGACAGCATTCGGTTGCCGGCGTCTGGTCCGGTTCGGTCGGTCGAGCTTGTAGTGCAGGACTTTCCGGACTACCTGCTGGAGCGTCCCCACACGATCGCCTTCGGCACCGGCGTGAAGGTGGCGGACGTCATCCGGGGGTTTCTTCAGGCGGCCGGCTACGACGGCACCTTCGAGCTGATAAGCGACTGGTCTTCTTCGGAAAGTGCGTTCACCGATCTGCTTTCCGTCAAGTTCGATTCGCGGGCGCTCTGGACCACTGCGGCCGAGGAAAGTATCGGGCTTTCGGGAGGTGGAAGTCGAAACTACGGGCCGCGGTGGATCGGCCGCACGCCTGACCGTACGGGCATCGTGCGGGGAGCTCGTTACCGGGGGACGCAGGAAGCACTTCCCCTTCGGTGGGTCGATGCCATCGAATCCGTTCTGAGCATCTTCAATCTTACGCTCCGGCAGGACGGACGTGGCGTGTTCATGTTGTTCGAGCCGGGCACGTTGCTGCGCGCAAGTCGCAAGACGACGCCTCTTGTGACGGCCCGCGTCTACAATGCCGACGGCACCACCAGCACCTACTTCTACCTTTCGACTGTAAACTTGAGTGGGCGCGAGGAGGCGAAAAGTCCGTCGCGTCTCGAGGCGGCGGCCCCCGTCATGCAGGCATCGCTCGAGTATGCCTTCAATGCGGAGACGCTTTATTTCGACGAAGAAGAGCTGCGCAAGTGGCGCTACAACAGGGACCTTTTTAGGTTCGAGCCGGCCATCTGGGAATACCAGGGCGACTGGAACGCTCTGAGCTGGCGGGATGACACGTACTTGCCGACGCTGAAGGCGGTCAGTTCCAATCCGGCGCAGAACGCGCTGGTGCGGCGCATCGGCGGGGTGCGGAAGGGTACGACACGTTTCCGGCTCGAGCTGGATATGATACTTTCCGCTTCGCCGAAGTTTCCGACGCTTCCGGGCAATCCCACGTATGGGAGCAAGTTCTCTGTTTTCGTTCGCGTCACGGATGGAACCGACACGTATTACCTGTATCGCAACGGGGACTCGCTCGACTGGACACAGAGCGCCACGCCCGTGCTGATCGAGGAGGACTTCTACCGGTACGGGATCTACGGGTCGATGGCCTTAGAGCTGGGGGGCGAAAGCAATTCGTTTCCGATAGACGGCATGCTGGAGGTCGGGATCACATCACCCAGGAGCACGGGCACGTCCCTGTACGGGCATATTCAGCGGTTTCGAATGGCACTGGGCGATCTGAGCGGTGCGGAGTTGAACGTCTGGAAAGGCGCCGATGCTGGAGATCGCGTTGTGCTTCGTTCGCTGATCGGTCAGGGTCCTACGGATGACGTTCCCGGGGCGCTTTTGCTTCCGGATGGTTCGCTTGCGACGGGCTGGTTGGTAGGCGGCGTTTCGCGCGAAACGGACGTGCTGCAGTCTCTTGTGCCCCTTGAGATCGTGCGTCATCGCTACGGTCCGCGTCGCATGCGGTCGATCGGGATTCGCAGCAGCCTTGCGGAGTTTCGCAGTCTTTCGCGGTCGCTTTTCGAGGTGGGGGATGGGTATCGGTACTTTCCACTGCAGATCGTCTACGATGCGGCGCGTGATCTTGTGGAGCTGGAAGGGATCGAGCTGAACGACAGCGCCGATACGTTCGAGCCGGGCACCTATGTGGCGACGGTCGGGGCTTCGAGTGGGGGCAGCGGGTTCACCGGAGATTTCATCAACCTGTACCGTCATGCCGAGACGGACGTTCGGGAGCAGGCGCTGGTTACCACGACGTCCGACGTGGCAAGCGGGCTGCAGGTGACTTCTCTTCATATCACGGCCGTTCCGAAGGATGGTCTTTTTCAGGCCGGGGATCGTGTGCTGGTGGTGGACGTGCGCACGCTGCGGTCCGACTATGTGACGGTATCGCAGGGTGTGGCGGCAGGCGCCACGACACTTCCCATCGAGCCGAAGACGTTCGGCTTTCCGCTGCACTCGGGGTCGTATGTCATTGCGACTTCACAGCAGATCAGCGATGCGCTTTTCATCGCCCGCAACCAGATCATCTTTCGCATTGCCAATCAGCAGGGTGGAAACGATCTGGTAAGTCAGATCAATCTGGCATCGGATGGGGTCTATATTCAGGGTAAGCGTATTGAATTAAATGCTGAGTCGATTATTGCCAGCGGGGTCATCAAGGCGCAGCATATCGACGTCGACGATCTGTTCGCCCAGAACATCACGTTGAACAGCGGAGGCGTCATCCAGTCGGCAAACTTCGCATCGGGCGCGTCCGGGTGGCGGATCGACTATACAGGCAATGCCGAGTTCAACTCGATCACGATCCGGGGTGCTTCGATCGACTCTCCCAGTCTGACGGGTCATCTGATCCCGAGCGCAGATAGCGCCTATGACATCGGGTCTTCAACGGCGCGGTGGCGCAACCTGTATTTGAGCCAGGGCGCCTACATCGGCGGCTATCAGGTCTGGCACGCAGGCAACGACGGTGCGGGATCGGGGCTCGATGCGGACAAGCTCGACGGCTACGACGCGTCGGCGTTCCCGCGCAAGGACGAAGCCGCTACGATCACGGGAAGCTGGACGTTCAACACGACCACGAAGATAGGCGGTGGTCTGTCGGTAGGAACGATAGCGTCGCCTGCTTACACACTGGATGTGGCTGGTGCGGGACGCTTTACATCCAATCTTGCTGTTGGAGGTACACTTACTGCGGGTTCTGTAGGCGTTAATACGACCAGTCCGCTGTATGGTCTCCACGTGGTGGGAACCGCTCGGATTACCGATACGATCACGCTTGGTCCCAATGGTTATGTGCAGGTCTTTTCGGGGTATTGGGGTGCAGCTACCAATCCTCAGGATTCTGCAGGCAAATGGATCAAGGTGGCTGAATGGGACATGGATCCCGACTACAGAGCCTTTCGTGTTCTGGCACGTTTACTGGGGCGCTTGTCAGGATCTGCAGGGGAAGGGACAGACGCTACCCTTTATGTGGCGGTTCGCAGAGTACCGAACGGATCGTTTGACCCACCAGCTATTTCGATCAGGGGTAGCGAATACTCCCTTCCGTTTAATGATGTGGCTATTGTTCATCGGAGTGGCGGCAGTACCAGTACGGCGCGTGTTGAATTGTGGTTGAAGTGTCGTTATGCCTGGTGCGATGTGATTCCGTTCGTGGCAGAGGTGACAAGCAACGCAACGCTGGTCTCTTTTGCCACTGGATCTGTAGCTGAGCAGTCGGCTATTACATCGGGATATGTAGCAATTATCGGGCAGCTTTCCACGCAGAATGCTCTGTCATTTTACGTACAGGGGCACAGCCGCACGTCGGGGGATTTCTATGCCAACCGTATCAGCGTCGGAACCACGGTCGCGCCTGCCTACACGCTGGATGTGGCGGGTATTGCGCAGGTACATGCGCTTCGGCTCGGCACTGTCGATTCTGGCCATATTGATACGGATGGAGCTTTCTATCGCACGGGCGGACAGGTTTACATCACCGTCGACGATAACTTGTACATCCGCGATTCGGGAGTAGGGAGTAAATTCCACTTTGACACCAACAACGGACGGCTGGGTGTCAACAAGACCTCGCCGTCTTACACGCTGGACGTGGCGGGCAATGGGCATTTCTCGTCGAACCTCACCATTGACGGATCACTTACCGCGACCAATCACTTCCAGTTTGTAGGTGCCGATCTTAAGATGCGGCGCTATGGCGACGGTGACACCGTGTGGAAGCGCGCGTTGGTTTCGTGGAGCGATCGACTCGACATTAACTACGGCCCTGATTTCACAAGCGTGAGCATTCTGGGCTATGTGGGAATTCGGACGATTCCGTCCTATCCTTTCCACGTTGTCGGTCAATCCTACTTTAACGATAGCGTACTTTTTAACGGGACGATCTCAAGTAGCTATTTCCAGTCGGGCTTTTTCGGGAGCGGCTGGAGGATCACGTCCGCAGGTGAAGCAACGTTTGATTCCTTGACTGTACGTGGTACGCTACGCGTCTACGAGCTGCTCCTGGAGCAGCTGCGTGCGACCAACGGCAACGTGGTGGTGTCGGATGCCGCTCGCCTGAAGGTGCAGTCCGTAAGCGGCTCTACGGTCACGCTGGCCGCGGTAGAGGACGACAGCGATCGCTACATCCCGTTTGCTGTCGGTGATCTGGTGCTGGCGCAGCGCTTCAACTGGAACACGTCGTCCAAGTCGTACGACGTGGTCATTCGCATCAAGGGCACCGTCTCCTCGGTCAATAACACCACGAGGCCGTACACCTGCACGATCACCCTGACTTCAGATTCCACCGTGCCCTCGGTAAATGCCGAGTATGATTTCGTGCGGGTGGGGTCCAGCGATACGGCGCGTCAGGGCGTGATCTATCTGGCGGCGTCGGATCAGGGCGCACCTTTCCTTGACGTGATCGACGGCATTGCATCGTGGTCTGACTGGACCAATACGCAGAAGATCAAGCTGCGCCTTGGCAAGCTTTCGGGTATCATCGACAATGACTTTGGCGGGACGCTTTCGGGATACGGTCTCTATGCCAACAACGTCTATCTGAAGGGTAAGATTATCATCACGGGTGGGTCTGGCATCTCCAACCTCTCCGACGCAGGAAATCTCGCGACGAAGGACACCGTCAATCTGGACGTGGATGTGGTGGACGGGTCCACCTACAAACGCACGACCGCCAATGAGAAAACGGGCGCCTCACGTGCTTACACCGCGCTGGACAGCAGCGGCCACCTGGTGACGGCGGTCAAACCTGGCGCCACGATCGCCACGCCGCCAGGCGCGGGGCTCTACATGGACGCCCAGTACATGGGCTACTACTCGGGCGGCGCGTGGAAAGTCTTCATCCAGAACAATGGTCTGTTCCGCTTCGAGGGCAATGCCAGCCAGTACATTGCGTGGGATGGCACGACGCTCAGCGTGCTGGGCACCGTGAAGCACGCAGGCGGCGTCTGGGAACTAAACAAGGATGGAAGCGGACATCTGGCAAATGGCTCGATCAGCTGGACTTCGAGCGGTACGCTGACCATCTCAAAATATAACTTCGGCTATGGCGCAGCTCTCGTCTATCATGGACGCTGGGGACACACGGACGGAAGTACATCTCTGAATAAGTGGATCAAACTTGCTGCTTTCTCGACGGGTGGAGTCACCTACAAGGGGTGGCGTATGCGGGCGTTCATCGACACGCGAAACGCCGACGGCAATTATACGCCGCAGGAGTTGTTTGTGGATGTATCAACGGGTATTGATGGACGTCCAAACACGGCGTATGCGACGCTCCTCAATCTGTACAATGGTACAGGACTCCTTTCTGAGGTGAAAGTCATCGAGTCGGCCACCAACACCTATGAGGTGTGGGGTAAAATTGGAATGGCGTGGGGACACAACTGCCCCGTGACCATTCGCATCTGGACCAACGCCACGACGCTGGAAGTCAAGACGGACCACTACAACGGCACAGATACCGAACCGACAAGCAGCACCTTCAGCATCAGATCGACGAGCAATAGTCGCACGCCGAAGACGCTCGATGAAGTGGCAACCAAGCTGGGCTACGCGTCGTGGTCCAACATGGTCACCGAGGCCGTCCAGAACGGCAAGACAATCATTCAGGGCGGCTACCTCAACACGTCGCTGATTCAGGCGCGGAGCATCGTCGCAAGCCAGCTTGCCATCACGGACTTTTCGGATGTCAAGAATGCAAGTGGAGGGGACTCGAAGATTTCGGGCTGGGTGCTGAAGCCCGACTACATTCAGTCGCTGGGTGGTGAGATCACGCTGAACTCCAGTCAGAAGCTGATCAAAGTCACGGATAGCACAGGATATGTACAGATGTTCCATTCGGGAGCCGCGTGGGGATTGAAGGGAGTAAGTGGAACGTCGACTGTCTTTGAGCTGGGGTCTACCAACAGTATTGCGGGATGGACATTTGACAGCAGCGCGCTCTACAGCGGCAACATACGTATCGAAGCGGCTGGTGCCGTTCGACACACAGGTGGTCTGTGGGAATTGAAGAACGACGGGAGCGGGAAGCTTGCCGGTGGAACCATTACATGGACCAGTGCAGGTGCCCTGACGATTTCTGGTTATGCGACGACCGGCTATGCCGACAGTAAGGCGGCGACTGCCGAGCAGCAGGCGAAAGACCAGCTTGCGCAAAAGCTGGGATTCTCAAGCTATGCAAACATGATCACTGCTGCTGATCAGACCTTTATATCGGGCGGCTACCTGAACACCAACCTGATTCAGGCGAATGCCATCACGACCGACAAGCTTGCGGCCGGAGCTGTTACGCTGGAGAAGGTTGAGGAAATTCTGCGTGCTACAACAGGTTCTGTGTGGCAACACGGTTTTGAGCCATACGAAATTGGCAGCTGGGTAACAGATACATACAATACGGTTACTGCAACGACGGACGCATATTCGGGCAGCCAGGCAGCGCTGATTACGTCTACGGCGACGGCTCCTGTTTCGTCGGGCACCACGGGCGCCGCACGGATAGCGATTCCGGAACATATTGCGCTTTCCTTCGCGGGCAAACGGATCCGCGTGTCGCTGTACGCCAAAAAGCCTGCTTCGAATGCATCTTCTCAGTTTGCCGTTGCCTATTCCACAAACGATACGGGAACCTCTGGCTGGCAGTACTTTACGCCATCGACATCATGGCAGCGATTCGAGTTCATCTACGACGTACCGGAGCCCTTCTCGGGAGGTCCTGATTGGCTGGGCGTGTGGGCTGATACATCGGGAAGTGGCAAGGGTGTAATTGTGGATCGTATTACCATTGAGACGCTTTCGCCAAAGATTACGGCTTTCAACATCAGTGCGTGGATTGACAGCGCCGCAATCGACACGGCATATATAAAGGACGCGGCTATCATCAATGCAAAGATCGCCAACGCGGCTATTACTACAGCTAAGATTGCAGATGCAGCTATCACCAGTGCAAAAATCGCAGATGCTGCCATCACCACAGCTAAGATCGTAGATGCTGCCATCACCACCGCCAAGATTGCGGACGCCGCCATTACGGACGCCAAGATTGTTTCTCTGTCGGCGAGCAAGATAAAGACCGGCACGCTGAGCGCTTCGGTCTATATTCAGGCTGGATCCGGATCAAACATTGCAGGCATAACGGGAGGTAGCATCGCAAGCGATGTGGTTCTCTGGGCTGGTAGTAGCTATTTGAGTCGAGGAAGCGCCCCGTTCCGCGTCACGCTGAGCGGAGAGCTTACGGCGACTGCTGGGGCCATTGGAGGCTGGTCTATTCTTTCCGATCGACTCTCCAGCAGCGGCGTAGAGCTTCGGACAGGCGCAAGCATTGCGGGACTGTATGTGACAAACAGCAATGCCGAGATGCACTTTGGTGTTGCCCCTGCTACTTCTACTGCTTTCAGCCCGGTAGATAAAACGGCAGGGCGCATCAGCAACAACGGGTTTGAAAGCGGAAATCTGACCGGTTGGAGCACGCTTGTAAGTGGAACGGACTGGATGGTTGGCGTCAGCACTGCAGCGCGAACCGGCAATTATTCCTGCTATGTAGCGTCTGGAGCGACCGGAGTCGGCAATGCCATTGTACACCAGACATTCAGCACGTCAGGCCCGGGACTTTCGCTGGCTGGTCGCACGTGCATTGTTCGTGCTTATCTTTATTCTCCACCAGGGACGGTTTCAATCAACGGCAAAACCTACTCTGGAGAGGCTTCGCCCATCCAGCTGTTCTTTTGCGCCTATGACAACAAATGCAACCACGTAAA
>FWWL01009653.1_pt1 | contig 11565 bp, 10 predicted proteins | sample 2228331 | NCBI WGS metagenome assembly FWWL01 (sample SAMEA103939775, study PRJEB20133) | metagenome
TGTGCGACCGCCACGACCTCTACGGTCCCCTGTGGGATCCCGGACTGGTGGCCAAGATGCGAGCCCAGCGCTATCTGGCCATGGACCGTTTCATCGAGGTCACCGGTCGGGTGATGAACCTGATGGAGTGCTTCGGGACCGACCGGGACTGGGACGTGGAGAAACACTGGCGGGACCTCAAGATACTGCAGCTGGTGGAGGGCTCCAAACAGCTCTGCCAGATCGAGACGGCCCGCTGGTTTTACGAGTGCCAGACTCTGTGAGGGGAAGGAAAGGGGGCTCTTTCGCCGAAGCGATGGCGAGCCGTCCGACCGACCGTCTCGCGTGTGGGGAGCGGGTAAGGGCGTGGACCATCGCGGGACCGTCATGGCGGTGCCCGCCCGGCCGTGCTTCCGAACGGAGGCGAAAAGGGCCGGCTCCGCCCGACGGGAGATGAGGCGCAAACACCGGGCGAGGAAGAGGGGTGGGGATGAGACACCCTCCGTGGGCGACCTTCCACATCAAGGACGTCCGCAAGCGGGGCGAGGGGGATGGGCTGGGGTGAGGATTTCATCCCCGGACAGCCGATGCAGGCGGTGATCGTGCCGCTGCAACCGTGGTCTGGGCTGAAAGGCGATATGCCCGCTCCACGAAGTAGCCCGGAGAAGACGCTCCGGAAGCGGAACATGTGAGGGATGGAGAAAGGGGGTATCCATGAACGACCTGGAGCTGTTTCCCTATCCCAGGAACCGCCTTCAGAGGACGGACCTCGACCTGGCGGCCAGCCTGCAGGAGCTGGTTCAGAAGGAGATCGTGGACAAGCGCCTGGAGCTCAAGGAGGACTACGAAGGGCTCCTCAAACCCAACCTGGAAAAGCTCCTGGTGGAGGTGGGCCTGCAGCGCATGTTCTGGCCGGAGAGCCTGGGAGGCGAGGAGCACAACGGCCCCGAGGCGGCCTACACGGTGGCCGCCGCCCTGGAGCAGGTAGGTCGGGCGGACACCGGGCTGGCCTACCTGGCGGCGCACAACCTGGCCCTGCAGGCGGCGCTGGCCATGCGGGAGAACCTGGACCAGCATGCCTGTTCCCGTTTCGCCCCCCTGTTCTGCGACGGCCGGGGGCCGGTGATCGTCTCCTTCGTCCTTCCCGTATTCGGAGAGGACGAGAAAGCCCCCACCTGGAGAGGCAAGAGTTTCCAGATACGGGCCAGGGCAGCCTCCGGCAGGTGGGTGCTTGAGGGCAAGGGCGTGCGGCCCACCTGCTCCGGAGCGGACGCCACCCTCTTCGGGGCCTGGTGCGCCGTGGAGAAAGAGGAGGCGCCCGCCTTCATCCTCATCCCCGGCGACGCCGCCGGCCTGTCCCGGGGGCCGGAGTTCAAAAAGACCGGCCTGGCCGCCAGCCGCAACGCCGACCTGGAGCTCTCCGGCGTGGAGGTCCCCGAGGAGAACTGCCTCTTCCGCGGCGACCTCGAGTACCGCCGCCTGCTCTCCTGGTTCTATCTGGGAATCTCCGCCACCGCGGTGGGAGGCCTCCTGGCCGCCTACCAGATACTCAGGGAATGGGGGGACAACCGGGTGATCAAGGGGAGCGGCAACATATTCAAGGAGAACCCCCTCACCGGGGCCCTCATGGGGGAGATCGCCCAGGACATCTCCATGTCCCGCCTCCTGGCCTACGACCTGGCCGGGATGCTGGCCGACCCCGCCTCCTTCGGGGACGCCGGCTCGGACGGCGTGTACACCGCCGCGCTGATGATCGTCCACCAGGTGCTGGCCACGGCGGAGCGCGCTCTGCACCGCACCATGGAGCTCATGGCCTCCGCGGGCTATGCCAAGGAATGGCAGCTGGAGCGCTACTGGCGCGACCTCAAGACCGTGCAGTGCTACGTGGGCTCCCACGAGCTGGCCAAACACGACTTCGCGCGCTGGTTCTACGGGGCCCGCACCCTGTGAGGAGGTGACCTCCATGGACGGTAAACCGTGTCTTCCTCCGGACAGCGGACGCCGCGACGCTCTCGACCACGCGCGGTCGTGTGCACCGCGACGGCTTTCATCCCCATCATCCCGAGGAGGTGAGGACCATGCGCACCGTTGACGTCTTCAGCCGTCCCCTCGAGTACCTCACCCCCCTGGGCGAACGGGTGGGGGAGATCATCCGCGACTGGGTGGAGAAGGAGGTCATGCCCTACCGCCGGCAGTTCGACGAGGACTACCTGGAGCACCGCCTCATCACCCCGCCCTTCCGGAAACTCCTGGGGGAATACGGGATCCAGCGCATCCTCTTCCCCGAGGACCTGGGGGGCTGGGGCCTGGGGCACTCCGACTACCTCTGCGTGGCCGCTTTCCGCATGTTCGAGGAGATAGCCCGGGCTGACTCGGGGATGGCCGTGGCCTTCGGGGTGGTCTTCTGGCCCCTGGTCCTCATCTGCTGCGAGCCCCACGTCAACCGGCGGCTGTGCGAGGAGTTCGCCCCCATGTTCACCGGGACCACCGAGCCCGTGTTCTCCTGCCTGGCCATGACCGAGCCCCAGGGAGGTTCGGACATCGAGAACGTGGAGGTCCTCAAGGGGAGCACCATCCGCACCACCGCCGTGCGCGACGGCGACGAGTGGGTGATCAACGGGCACAAGCTGTGGCCCACCAACACCGGCGGGGTGGCCGACCTCATGGCCGTGGTGTGCACCACCAACCCCGGTTCCCGCAACCCCGACGACATCGCCATCATCTTCGTCCCCTGCGACCGGCCCGGGGTGACCCAGGGACCGGCCTACGAGAAGGCGGGGATGGCCGCGGATAAGAACGGGGACATCTGGTTCGAGAACGTGCGCGTCCCCCTGTGGTACCGGGCCTGCGGCCCCGGCGACGACGCCAAGTACTACGGGGAGGTGGTCGCGCTGGGGAACATGGGGAGCATCGCCTTCGCCGTGGGGGTGATGCTCAACATCTACGAGAAGCTGCAGGAGTACGTGGAACGCAAGACCTACCGGGGCCTGCCTCTCAAGGAGAACGACGCCGTGGCCGGGGTGCTGGCCGACTTCGCCGCCACCATCGAAGCCGTGCGCATCATCGGCTACCAGTGCGCCCGCATGTGCGACCGCCAGGACCTCTACGGACCCCGCTGGAGCCCGGAGATCGTGGCCCGGGCGCGCGCCCACCGCTATTTCGCCGCCGACCGCGCTCTGGAGGCCATTGGAAAGGTGATGAACCTCATGGAGTGCTTCGGGCCGGACCGGGACTGGGACGTGGAGAAGCACTGGCGGGACATCAAGATGGTCCAGCTCTGGCTGGGCGGGAAGCAGCTCAGCCAGATGGAGGTGGCCCGCTGGTTCTTCCAGTGCGAGACGCTTTGAGGTGATGGAGATGGCTGTGGAGACCGAGACCCGAAATCAGGTGGAGACGAAGGGGCTGGTGGACGCCCTGGACCGCATCCTGCGCCAGCTCATCAGCACCCCCAGGTTCAAGGAAACGGTGATAACCCTGCTCAACGCGGTGGACCCGCCCGCGGCGCGGCGCCTGGTACGCACCATTTTCTGGCAGGACCCCGGACTGCTCATGTCCGTGCTGGGGACCCTGCCGGCCATCCTGAACACCGCCTTCCAGGCCCTGGCCGAGGCCGCCGCCCAGATGAACTCCATGCCCCCTCCGCTCCTGCGCGACCTGCTCAACCGGGTGGTGGCCGGCCTGGACGGCGCGGCCCTGGGCGAGGCGGCCGGCGGGATGGTGAAGATGGGCCTCTCCCTGGGGCTGGGCGAGGACGAGAGCCCGCTCCGCCGGGGCCTTTCCGAACTGCGCCGCGACTTCACCTCCTCCTTCGCCGCCGCCCTGGGGGAAGCCTCCCTCAAAGAGAGGCTCGGCGTCTGGATGGCCGCAGCAGCGGAAAGGGCGAAGGACAAAGACAGCGCCACCCACGCCTTCGTCCAGGCGTTCGGGGAGGCCCTCAAGGACAACCCCGAATTCGTAAAACACGTGTTGCATCCTCTGCTGGCAGTGCCTTCCAGGGCCTCCGGAAGGAGCTCCGCTTCGGGCACCGCCGGCCGCAGCCGGTCCTCGGGCGGGGCCGGCGGGAAGAAGAAGGCTCCCGGGGAAGGGTAAGGAGGTAGCGGCATGGAACGCGCGGAACGCCAGGAGACCGTTCCCGGCCTGGGGGAGAGGCTGCTCCGGGAGATACTGGACACCCCCGCCCTCAAGGAGGTCATCCTCCTGCAGATGAAGGACATCCGTCCGGAGGCCGCTTCCGGCCTGGTGAAGACCCTCCTCTGGGGCGACCCTGGGATCTCCATGAGCCTTTTCGGGACCCTTCCCCAGGCCGCCAACTGGCTGCTCGAGTTCCTTCTCGAGCTGGGGAGGCAGCTAAACGGCCTCCCCGAACCGCTGCTCAAGGACATCCTGGGGCGCATCGGCGCGGGTATCGACAGGGAACGGGCGAGGGAACTCCCGCGCGTCTACGGTGAGCTCGCCCGGCGGCTGCTGGTGGGGGAGGGAAGGCCTCCCCAGGAGGTGGCGGGCGCGCTGCTCCCCGCCATCAACCGGGCTATCCAGGCCCTGGACCGGTCCACCGCCCGCCTGGAGGCCAACCGCGCGCAGGTAGTCCCCGCACTGCGGCGGGCCTGGAGAGAAACGGACAGGGCCTCTCTGGCCAGGTCTGTTCGCCGCCTCGCGTCCCTGGCCGTCGCCGCGGCTCGCCCGGTACCGGAGGAAAGAGAGGCTGGGGGAGCGGCGAAGGTCCTGAAACCCGCCGCAGCCGCGCTCCTCGGCCTGCTCGTCCTCCGCGCCCTGACCAGGGCCCGGAAAAGGGCGAGGAAACGATGAGCGTGAGGCCGGTGGAGGGTGGATGCCGGGGGCTCGCGAGCGTGTGAGGAGGAAGGTCGAGTGAGGATTGATGAGCGACATCAAACCCCTGGTGGATGCCGCAGGGCTCGAGAGAGTGGGGGGAGCTGCAGATAAACCGCGTGAAAGAGGAACGCGAACCAAAAACGGCGTTGACGCACTGCGGTGACTGACGGCCGGAAAACGACGGTTGAAGGTCCGGAACGCACAGGGAAATACTGGCAGGGAAGAAGCTGCGGTGAGCGACGGACGGAAATCGACGGCTGAAGGAGGGAGGTGCGCTATGGCAGAGGAGGCGTCCGGGCGGGAAGGGCTCAAGAAGTGGCGCAAGTTCATGTACGCCTACAACACGGCCATGTGCCTCAGCCTGGGACCGCCCATGGTCCTCTACCAGAAGTTGCCGCGGGCGGTGTTGAAGTGGCCTTACGAGGACCCGCTGATGATGGGCATCTACGGGACCATCGTCACCTCGGTGGGGGTGCTCTCGGCGGCCGCCCTGCGAAGCGAGGAGGCGCAGGAGAGGTTCCTTCCCCTTTTTCTGGTCCAGATCCTTTACAAGACCATGACCTGCGCCCTGCTGGCCGCCGGACTGCGCAAGAAAGACGTCGATCCCTGGGGCCCGCGGTTGATCCTCTGGTTCTTCGCGGCCTACGTGGCCATGCTCTGCGGGGCCCAGCCCTGGAGGAGGGAATCGGTTTGAGGAGCTCGCGCATCGGCCGGGGGAGGTGATGCGCTTTACCGCTAACAGTACGGACAAACCCGTTCCGCAAACGGAAGAGGACGGGCGAGGGAGCCGGAGACGATGCAGGGCATCGCCTCGTGCTCGCCACCGGGCGGGGGTAAACGGGGCGGGGCCCGCGGACCCAAAGCGAAGTTCTCCACAGCACGCACGCAGTATCCTTCACGACCGCCGCCATGCACCGCTCGGATCACGGTCACAACCATAAACGGGCGAGCACCCGCTTCCCCCGGGATTCCACCAGGCAAAGACCGGGACGGGCGAGGCCTTCAAAGAGCGCCGTCGGCACATGTCCGGGTGCTTTGATGCTTGAAAAACCGGGGCGGGATGAGGACGGTGGACATCGCCATACAGGCGGAACGCTGGACGAGGTGATGAACATGAGCGGAGAAAACGGTGGGAGATCGGTGGAGGTTAAGAGCCTGCGGGAAGGTCTCACGGGTCTTTTGGAGACTATCGGCAGAGAGGAACCCCGGGAGCTGGCGCGGGAGCTCCTGGACGGGGAGGGGCGCCTCTCCGAGACCCTTCTTGAATCCCTGCCCGCGCTGGTCCAGGCCCTTCTGGAGTCGGCCCGGATAGTCCTGCAGAGGATGGAGGACCTGCCCCCCGAGAAGGCGGCGGCCATCCTGGCCCGATCCTTCCCGGGGACCGAGGGCGAGCTGGTGGGGGAACTGGTGAACTCCTTCTCACGCCTGCTCATCCGCCTGCACGAGGAACGACCGGACCTTCTGGTGGAGGAGCAGGCGCGGTTCTTCTCCCGGGCCGTCCGGGCGGTGGACTTCGGCAAGCTACGCAAGCTGCTGACCTACAGGGTCTCGGACCGCCTGGAGGCGCTGCGCAGGGAGATCGAGGTGCTGGGGGACCACCCGGTGGCCCTGGTGAATCTCTTCAGCGTGGTGGTCCCGGCGGCCAATCAGGCGCTGCAGGTCATGAAGACCCTGTTCAAGGTGCTGGACCTACCCGCCGAGGCGGTGACCTACGCCCTCTTCAACATCCTGGAGCAGCTGGACTGGAGGGAAGCCGCCGAGGTCATCAACGGCGCCGCCGCCTTCGTGGTCAACCTCCACCGCGGGAGCTACATACTGGGCGACGGAAGCCTGTACTCCGCGGCGCCCTTCTCCCGCATCGCCTCCGACCTCGCCGGGGGCATCGACCGGGAGCTCCTGGCCGAGGCCCTGGCCGCCCTGGGCGAGGAGGGGGAGGCCCTGGTGTCGTCCCTCGCCGAGCAGGCGCTGGGGAACCCCGAGCTGGCGTCCTCCCTTCTGGAAGTCGCCGCCTCCCTGGCCAATTCCTCCCTCCGCGCCCTGTCCGGCCTTCTGGAGACGGCGGCCTCCCTTCCCCCTGACGCGCGGTCCCGGATGAGGGAGGCCTTCACCCGCAACCTGGACGCGGAGGAGCTCACCCGCCTCTCGCGCTCCCTGGCGGCCTTCCTGCGCGGGGCGCGTCCGGCCGGGGAGGGCATCCCCTCCGAGCGAAAACCCTCACCTTGGCGCGAGGCGGCGGAACCCCTTCTCGCCGGCCTCCGGGAAAGGCTGGAAGGCCAAGCCATGGCCCGCCGGTTCAACGGCCTCCTCCACGACCTCAACCGCCGCCTCCGGGACCCCTCCGCCGGGGAGGGTTTCGCGAGCGCCTTCCTGGACTCCCTGGACCACCGGGAGCTGGAGGCCCTGATGCGCTCCGCGGCCTCCCGCCTGCGAGAGACCCTGTCCTCCCGCCCCGAGTTGGCCGGCACGCTGCTCAAAGGGTTGTCTTCCATTTTATACCAGGGCACGCGCGGCTGCCTTGCCGGGCTGCGCGCCGCCCGGGCGTCCCGGAGGGGGCGGGGGCGATGAACCGTCGGGCCTCCGCGGGAAGGGCGGTGATGGGCCTTCGCAACACCGCCAGGGCATGCAGTCTTCTCCGTCCCGCACACCTTTCCGGTGACGAGGGAGGTGATTGAGATGGCCGTTTCCGGGACCTCTCTGGAGATGAGGGAGATATACGACCCCTACGTGAGGAGCTGGAAGGAGGGGGGCGGCAGGGTGGTGGGGTATTCCTGCCTGGCCACCCCCGTGGAGCTCATCGAGGCCGCGGGGATGCTCCCCTACCGCATCCGGGCCCTGGGGAACCCCAGGACCGACCTGGCCGACGGGGAGATGTCCCTCTTCAACTGCTCATTCTGCCGCTCCTGCCTGCAGCTGGCCCTGGACGGGACCTACGACTTCCTGGACGGCCTCATCGAGACCAACGGCTGCGACCACCTGAGGGCCATGTTCGAGAACTGGCAACACAACAAGAAGCTCCCCTTCTTCCACTACCTCAAGGTGCCCCACTTCTTCCGGGACGATTCCCTGGACTACTTCCGCGGGGAACTGGAGCTCCTCCGCGAGCACCTGGCCGAGCATTTCTCGGCCGCCGTGGATGACGACTCCCTGCGGCAGGCGGTGGAGGACTGGAACCTGGTGCGGGAGAGGTGGCGGGAGCTGTGCGAGCTGCGGGAGCTCCCGGAGCCCAGGGTCACCGGGAGCGAGGCCCTGGCCCTGGAGCTGGCCGGCTCCCGCATGACCGGCAGGGACTTCGCCGGGCTCCTCTCCTCGTTCATCGAGGAGAGGAGGAGTGCACCGGGGCGGAAACCCAGGGCCCGCCTCATGCTCTGCGGGCCGGCCACCGACGAGGTCTCCTGGCTGGAGGAGATGGAGAGCCTGGGGGCCGTGGTGGTGGCCGACGCCCTGTGCTTCGGGTCCCGCGCCTTCCTGCACCGGCCGGGCGGGGGGAAGGACCCCCTGGGGGAGCTGGCGGAAGGGTATCTGGGGAGCATCTTCTGCCCCCGCATGTACAAGGAATACGACAGGCGCCGCCGCTACATACTGGAGACGGCGGAGAGGGCCGGTGTGAACGGCGCGATTTACCTGTACAACAAGTTCTGCGACCTGCACGGCACGGACTCCGTGCTCGTGCGCCGCGACCTGGAGGCCTCGGGCATCCCGGTCCTGGTCCTGGAGAAGGAATACAGCGCAGCCGCCGACCTGGGACGCGTCAAGACGCGGGTGCAGGCCTTCCTGGAGAGGATCGGAGGGGGTGTGTGAGGATGGAGAAAGGTTACGTCATGCGGCCCGGGGAGAACGGCTTCGAGCGGGCCATGGGCATCCTGGAGATGGTCTACAAGTTCACCGAGGACGTGAGCGACGAGGCGGTGGAGGGTGCGGCCAACTTCGTCTTCCCCGAGCTCAGGAACACCGTCCTGGGGCTCCTGGAGCTCCCCGCCAACCGGGGTCTGGAGATATTCTTCTTCCAGAAACTCCTGGAGCTCCTCCGGGAGGCGCAGCGGGCCCAATCGGAGGGGAAGAAGCTCATCTTCATCCCCTTCACCTTCCCGCCGGAGCTCTTCTGGGCCTTTGACTCCCTCTTCCCGCTGTGCACGGAGATCGTCTCCGGGATGATCGTCAACATCTGCTACGGCCAGGGAGAGCGCTTCTGGGACTACGCCATGAGCCTGGGCCTCCCCGACTCCATGTGCTCGGGAAACACCATCGGCATCGCCTCCCTGCTGGCGGGGCCGGGTCTCAAGCCGGACGCCATCGTCTACAACACCCCGGGGAGCTGCAACCCCAACGCCAAGATCCACGCCTTCGCCGCCGACTATCTGGGCATCCCCCAGTTCATACTGGAGAAGCCGGTGGACGAGTCCCCCCGGGGCCGCGAGCAGTATTACGAGTACCTCCTGCGTTTCGTGCGCGAGCTGGAGGAGTGGACGGGAGAGGAGCTCAAGGAGGAGCGCCTGCGGGAGGTCATGCAGCGGGCTTACCGGGCCGTGGAGCTCTACAACGAGTACTGGGAGCTGAAGAAGGCCCGCCCCTGCCCGGTGCCCAACATCTTCAGCATGACCCTCCTGGTGCTGCGCAGCCAGATGTGGGGCCGTGAGGAGTGCGTGGAGGTCCTGCAGCGCATGGTGGACATCTCCAAGGAGAGGCTGCGCAAGGGGGAATACACCGCCCCCGAGGAGGTGGCCCGCATCTACGTGAGCTACATCTACTGGCTCTTCGACTTCTACGGCTACTTCACCTGGATGGAGAAGAAGGGCATCTCCATCCTGGGGGACATCCTGGCCATCCACTACTTCCCGGACATCGACTACTCTTCCAAGGAGAGCATGCTGCGGGCCTACGCGGACATCGCCTTCGACTACCCCATGACCCGGCAGATGGGCGCGGAGTCCATCTCCCTGCGCTGGGTGGACGACATCTGCTACGCCGTTCAGGACCTGGGGGCGGACGCCTGCATCTTCGGGGGGGTGCACGCCTGCAAGCACACCCTGGGCACCATCTCCTTCTTCCGCCGCGAGTTGATGAAACGGCTGGGCATCCCCACCCTGGTCCTCATCGGCGACGTGTTCGACAAGCGGCAGACCCCCATGGAGATCTTCCAGCGGGAGGTGGAGACCTTCGTGGACCAGGTGGTCTCCCGCAAGAAGGCGGGGAAGCGCAGGGCGAGGTCCAGATGAGAAAAAGGCTGATTCCCAGGAACTGGAAGACCTTTCTCAAGGTGGCGGCGGTCTGGCAGCCGGTGACCGACTTCTGGACCCGCACCACCGCCTGGCCGGTGCTGGGGAAGCTCACCGGGTGGATAGTCAACCGCGACCACTACGAGGTGACCCTGGTGCCCGTCAACCGGGAGCTGGAGGAGAGCTCCACCGTGGTCCCCTGGCAGCTGGTGGCGGAGATGATACGCCGCTCCAGCCACCGCGTGATCATACCCCTGTGCATGTGCCGCCTGGGATGCCGGTGCCCCACCTTCCCCATGGGCATCGGCTGCATCTTCCTGGGCGAGGGGACCAGGAGAATCGACCCCAGCATAGGCAGGCCGGCGAGCGTCGAGGAGGCCCTGGCACACCTGGAAAAGGCGGTGGCCGCGGGCCTCATACCCCAGATCGGCCGGGTGGACCCCGACCCCTTCATGCTGGGCGTGCCCATGAGGGAATGGGACTGCCTCCTCACCCTCTGCTTCTGCTGTCCCTGCTGCTGCATCGCCATGCGCAACATCCACAACTGGGACCCGGACATAAGGGGCCGCATCCGCCGCCTGGAGGGCCTGCGCATAGAGGTGGGGGAGGACTGCAACGGGTGCGGCAAGTGCGTGCGGGCCTGCTTCACGGGGGCCATCAGGGTCACGGACGGCAAGCGCGCCGTGATCGGCGAGGAGTGCAAGGGTTGCGGCATGTGCGCCGCCGCCTGTCCCCAGGGAGCGATACGCGTGGAGGTGAGCGACGGCGACCTGATGAAGCGCGAGTTCTTCCGGCGCATCGAGAGCCGCGCCGACGTGAGGTGAAAAGCGGAGATCGTTTATATTCATGGAGTGAGTCTCAAGATCGCCGGTGTCTTAAAGGAAAAACCGCCGAGCCTGCGCCGGCAACGGCTATCATAGGGCTCGGGTAAAGGAGCGGGGTCATGAGGGGTTTTCCGGGTTCCTTCGACGATGCCTTCTGGGCGGGGATGTTCATCGGCTTCCTCGAGGACCACCTCCGCGCCTGTCGGCGGTGCGGCGCTGACCTCTTCCCGGGGGAGCCGGGTTACGAGCTTTCCCTGTGCCCGGAATGCCTCATCGAAAGCGAGGATGGCTACCTCGAAGCCGAAGGAGATTATTACGGCGAGGACGACCTCGAGGAGGACGATCTCCTTTGACATCCTTGCCCGGAAGCAACGCAGGCGATTCAGCGTAAACCTTGGGATTAAAGCGCACTATAAAATGCCGCCTAAATGAATTTTTCTGAACTAAAAACAGATTTTACCCGTGGAAACATCATTTCCTCCCGCAAAACTGGCCTTTGTGCAAAGCGGCCTCACTTGGGCCACGGATTTTTATCCGTGGAAACACCAGAGGCAAAAGCCATGGTGGCCGAGTTTATCAGGCTTCAATTGGGCCACGGATTTTTATCCGTGGAAACAACATATTTCCCTGAGACGAGTGGCATCCGAAGAGGAGCTTCAATTGGGCCACGGATTTTTATCCGTGGAAACCCTGCATCTTGGAGCAGGTTGCGCAATTCC
>FWWL01009654.1_pt1 | contig 11565 bp, 10 predicted proteins | sample 2228331 | NCBI WGS metagenome assembly FWWL01 (sample SAMEA103939775, study PRJEB20133) | metagenome
CCCTAGCACACCCGCGTGCCCTACTTGGGCATCGCCTTCAGGGCGTTGTAGATCGGCAAGGGCCTCCACGCCTCATCCACAATGCCCCACTGGGCCTTCTCCGAGCCCGGCGCCACCACCTTGAAGTTCAGGTTCCACAGGAACATCACGCCGACCCAGCCCCACTGCTTGCCCATCTGGAAGGCCCGGACGGTGAACTGGGCCTGCTCCTCCAGGGTGTTATCGGCCGCGTACTCGTAGTTCTTGACCGGCGTGGGGTTGGAGGCCCAGCCGAACTCCGTGGGCCAGATGGTCTTGTTCCCGTCGCCGTACTTGACCATGATGTTGCGGTACCCCTCCATGGTCCCTCGGAAGGACCAGGAATGGTGCTTGTTGTCGGAAGGCCCGCGGAAGATAGCCGTGGGGTCGCTCCAAGTCTGCCAGTCGGCGTCCGGCGGCACGTTGTAGCCGCTGGGGTGCGCGCCCACTGCATCGCAGTAGTTCTTGAGGCCGGCCTGGTACATTTGCTCCAGGTAGATGAAGTCGTCCACGGCCCAGGGCGGTGGCGCGCCAGTGGGGGTGAGGGCTCCGCTCACGACGATGGCGTTGGGGTCCTGGGCCTTGATGGCCTGGTAGGCCGCGGCCAGGATCTGAACGTAGCGGCCGGCGTCAAAGGGTTCCCGGCCCCACTCGTAGTCCATGTTCTGCTCGTTCCAGATCTCGTAGGCGTGGACCCTTCCCTTGTACCGCGCGGCCATGGCCCCGATGAAGTCGGCGTAGTCCTGGGGGTTGGCCGGCGGCCCCTCTACGCTGAAGTCGCTGGTGGGCGAGCGGGCCCACTTGGGCGCCTTCACCACGCTGAGGAGCACCTTGACGCCGGCGGCGTTGGCCTGGTCCACCAGGTAGTCAATGGACCCCCAGTTGTACTGTCCCTTGACCGGTTCGTGGCGGAACCACTCCACCTGCTGCTTGACCCAGCCGAAGCCCAGGTCCTTGATGGCGGCCATGACCCTGGGAGCCTGGTCGTTGTCAATCATGTGGGCCTGGAGGCCGTAGCCGAAGCCCGGGTTGGGCGGGGCCGGGGCGGCCGCCTGGGGTGGCCGCGTGGGCGTGGGCTGAGGCTTGGGCGCCTGCGGCACAGGGGTGGGCGTGGGAGGCTTCGGCGTGGGCGTGGGCGGCACCGGGGCCGGTGTGGGCGTGGGAGTCGGCACGGGCGTGGGGGTGGCCACGATCAGTTTGGCCACGCTCTGGTCGGCGTAGGTCTTGCCCCCGTCGGTGGAGAGCATCGCCAGAATGGTGTACTCGCCCGGCGCGGGCGGGACGACCACGTACCGGGGGTCGGAAAGGCTGGTCTCGCCCTGGGTCACGGGCTGCCCAGAAGCGTCCCGCACCTCCCAGCGCACGGTGAACTCGGCCCGGGCCTCTGGGGTGCCCGTGCTGCTGTAGGCCTGCAGCGCCTGCCACACCTGGCTATCCTGTTCGTCGGCCAGGAGGTGCTGCAGGGCCACTCCCCGCAGGTTGAAGGACGAAGCCAACCGCAACTTCCTGGCCAGGCTGGTCGCGCTCTCCATCCAGACGACGTGTTGGCGGCCGTCGTCGCCCGTGTAGGCGTACCAGTAGAGGCCGGAGCCCTCGTCAAACTGCACGCCACCGGTCTCCACGGCCCCTCTCAGGGAGAGGGGGACTTCCTCACCAGGGCTGATGACCGGCCGGTCCGTCGGCCCCACGATCTGGGTCAGGGGGGCCAGCGCGTCGGCCAGGGGCAGGTCCACCAGGACGTTCTCCACCTGGTCCAGGCTGCGGGTGGAGAAGGACAGTTGCAATTTGTAGCGGTTCACCTCCCCCACCGCCCAGGTGAGGAGCGCCTCTGCCTGCCCACCGGGGCGGTAGGCCCGCGGGTCCAAGGGGCCGGGGATCTTGAGGAGGTCTGCCGCCCGGCCCAGAGCCCGCCAGTCGTAGGCCCCGGTCTCCCAGCGGTCCTCGGCGATCTGCACGGGCTGGCCCACGCTGACGCTGAGGACCTTGCCGTACTGATGCAGCCGTTCCGCCAGGATGTTCACGAAGTCGGTGAACTCCTGGCGCAGGTCCGGGCTGACTTCCAGGTAAGCCACGTGGATGCCCGACCAGAGGTTCCGCACCACCAGGTCCGCCAGGGTCTCGGCGTGGCGGCGGCGTGCTTCAGGGTCCACCAGGAGGTTGTCCACCAAGTCCGATCGGATCACGCCATCCGGGCCCCAGTTGGCGATGGTGGGGATGACGGCGAAGGAGGCCACTTCGGCCTGCGGAGGGAGGGCAGGCCCTGCTCCTCCGATGGTCCCCTGGTCGTCGGCCAGGTAGAAGCCCGGTGGGTTGAGTTCGGCCACCACGCCCCGGGCGACCTCCGGGAGGGAGGCACCTTCGGGGAGGGCAGCCGCGATCTGCGGGGCGGCCGGCAGGGTCTGCATGACCACCAGGGAGGGCGGCAGGAAGTCCAGATGGGCCTCTATCACGTCGTCCTCTGGGATGACGTGGGAGGGGAGCCAGGTCCACTGTTCCCCATCCCAGGCGTAGAGGTCCAGGGTGGAGTAGGGTTCGGAATCGTTGGGGATGGGGATGGTGGCCACCACCTGCGAGGGCGGCGAGCCGCGCACTTCCAGCCGGTAGAAGGGGCTGCGCATGAGGAGGAACTGGTTGGGGATGGCGGCGGCCGCCTCCATCAGGTCCCGCCCTGCCTTGCCCTCCAGGAAAGTGACCCTCGGGACGGAGGTCAGACGGACCTTGACCTCGCCTGTCACGCTTCCGCTGGGGATGGTGATCTGGGTCCCGTCGGGGTCCACCACCGCGCCGCCTTCTGGCCCGATGGCGACGAAGCCTGCCTCAAAGAGGCGCTCGTTGAGGGAGATGGGGGGCAGCCACAGGGCCGCCAAGAGAAGGCCTGGGATCACCACGAGGTTGATGACCCAACCGGTCCACCTCCCTTCCAGTAGGCGTTCCAGGGCCCGGAGAGGGGTGGGAGTTCTACGTTGGTACATCGCGACTCTATCCACTCCTTTCGTCTCGTCGTTGGTGCCTGCTGGGCAGGGATGGTGCAACCTGCGTGCCGTGATGAGGGCGCAAAAAAGGCGAACCCACGGAGTGTAGGGCACCGTGGGCTGCCTGCTTCTCCAGCAGCGGGCAAAATTGTAGCATAGGGGTACCGGTTTGGCAAGTTGAGGAGCGGCGGACTCGGTTCCAGGGCATGGGGATGGGCTAGGTGTGTCGTCAGAGGAGAGGCCCCACCATCCCCAACCTCCTCGGACCCCGCAACCGCGCCGCCAACAGAAAGGCAAGGGCAGGGGATGCTATCCCCTGCCCCGCGCCTGAGGGGAATCCCTCCGATGCCTCGGAGGTGAAGGGAAGGGCTGCGGTCCTAAGCCAAGGACTTCAGGACATCCAAGACCTCGCGCAGGTCCGGCACCTGGCGAATGGGGTAGACCTTGGCGAAGCGGACCACACCGTCCTTGTCCACGACGAAGACCGCCCGCTCGCTGAACCCCTCCTTGCGCAGGATACCGTACTTGGCAGCGACCTCCCCGTGGGGGTAGAAGTCCGAGAGCAAGGGGAGTTTGGAAAGGCCCAGGGCCTTGGCCCAGGCCGCCTTGCTGGGGACCGGGTCCACGTTCACCCCCAGGGCCACTGCGTCCAACTCCTCCAGTTCCGCCTGGCGCAGTTCCAGGTCCAACATCTGCGCCCCGCAGACCGAGGTCCAGGCCAGGGGGTGGAACGACAGGACCACGTGCTTCTTCCCCAGGAAGTCGCGGAGCGAGACCTTGCTGCCATCGGCCGCCGGCAGGGTGAAGTCCGGGGCCTTCTCTCCCACGTTCACAGCCATGATGCTCCTCCTCCAACAAGGTCATAGTCTGTAGCACAGCACGCCAGGGCCACGCGGGGTCGCTCTGGCTCAACTATCCGTATGCGGCACCCCCAGTGCCGCCTGCTCTACGCACTGCCCCGGTGCTCGGGGTGGGCGCTTTCAGCGTATCCTCTCTCGCAGGTCTGCATCCCCCAGATTGCCCCACCGCTCGTAGTGGACCCGGGTGCGGTCAAAGTGCTGGTCCTTGTCGTGGGGGGCGAGTTCCTGGGCCGGGTACCCCACGGCCACCAGAGAGGCGATGCGCACTTCCTCCGGGACGGCCAGCATCTCCCGCAGGGCTGTCTCCACCGCTTCCCACTCCACGGTGCCCGGCGACCCCACCCAGACAGCCCCGAGGCCCTGGGCCTCCGCCGCCAAGAGCATGTTCTGGATGGCTGCGCTCAGGTCCATGAGCCAGGTGGGCGAGGCCTCGGGCCTCGCCGCCACCGCGATGAGCAACGGCGCTCCCTCCAGGAACGAGTGGACGTGCAATTCCCTGGCGATCCGCCGCCGCACTTCCGGGTTCCGCACCACCAGGAAGTGCCACGGGCGCTTGTTGAGGCGGCTGGGTGCGTACATGGCCATCTCCAACAAGGTCTCCACCGCCTCGTTGCTCACATCCCGGTCCTGGAACTTCCGCACGCTCCTGCGCCTTCGCATGGCTTCCAACACGGCTGTGTCCACCTGGATCCTCCTCTTCCTCGCCTCCAGCGGCTCAGGATAATGCCGCCGCTCATATCTTGTATATCCACATGTCTACAAGTATTATATATGAACTAGCAACACTTTGCTCTACGCTTTCCCTACGCTTTCCCTACGCTTGGCCGGGCACCCATGGGGGGAGCGCGTTTTGACGAAGGGGGCGGATGGGCCTATACTGGGGGCCATGCTCACCCAAGGATGCGCGCACCGTCTCAAGGGGTTTGTCCAGGCCCTTCTGCTCGGCTTCCTCCTATGGGGGGGTTCTGGCCTCCCTGCCGGTGCCTCGGACCCCTGTAACCCGCCCAACTTCATCCCGCGGGAGGTCTGCGACTTTGACACCTTCTACGGGGCGCCCCCACGGCAGATCCCCAGCGGGTGGACCGCCTTCGTCCTCTCCGGCGACCTCACCTTCCTGCAGGATGTGGATACGGTGTGGGGGGCACCCAGCCTGCGCATGTGGAGCGATGGCGGCACCTTCACTGCGGGCATCTACACCCAGGTCCCCGTGACGCCCGGGATGGGGTACCGGGCCAGCGTCGGTTGGGCTGCGCCCAATGAGCCCGACACCTTCGGCCGCCGTCTGGGCCTGGATCCCACTGGCGGCACTGACCCCACTGCGTCCACCGTCATCTGGGGACCCATGCACTGGGGGCCAGGGCGTATCCTGAACCGGGAGCCTCCAGGCCCCAACATTGACGTCAAGGCCCGGGCCGAGGGCCCGGTCATGACCGTCTTCTTCCTGACGGAGCACAACCGGAGCACTGGCAGCAACTACATTTTCGTGGATGTCATCGCCCTCTATCCGGATGAGACGGCACCCCTTCCGACGCCCACGCCGACGCCCGTGCCTCCCACGAGGCCGCCCACGCCGGAGCCCACGATCACGCCCACCGACACTCCAGAGCCGACGGCCACGCCCTCTCCCTCGCCCAACCCCTCTCCCACGCCCACGGCCAGCCCGAGCGCCACGCCGACAGCCTCCGCCACCCCCTCGCCTGCGCCCACGGCCACCCCTGTGTGGACCCGGACGCCCCGCCCTCCGACGCCCACGCCTCCGCCCGGGCCGGCCGGCCCAGACCTGGCCTTTCTGGGGGCCATCCCCCTGTGGGGGCGGATCGCGTTCCTCTGGGCCTTCCTGTCTGCGGTCTTCAACGGCCTCCTGTGGGCCTTCCGGCGCGTGAGGAGGGGGTGAGCGCCGAGGGCTCGGAGGGCGATGGGGGGTGATCCATTTCCTGAAAGCAGCGGGCCATGGCTCTGCCTCCTGGCAGGTCTGCCCTACACACCAAGGAGATACCCCATCTCAAGAAGTTTTTCAACACCCTCCCCCGCGTATTTGCAAACCCGCTTGAATAATAGTACAATGAACGTGTGCAAAAAGGACGGGCCGACGCGCAATGAGGGCCCCCACCCTGGCCTGGGCCTGGAAGGTCAGAGGCAGAGCATGCCCACGCTGCGACCCTGCGGAATCCGCCAATTGCCGGCCGTGTACCGGCTCTGGGGCCAGGGCCTGGCGGTGGACGTCCAGGCTGGCCTGCCTGGGGGGGCGATGCCCTTCTGGCCGGTCCTCGTGGCTATGCTGCCGGGCTCATCCACCCTGGGGGAGAACCTCTTCGTCCTGGAGGGCGAGGATGGCCCCGAAGCCTTTGTCCAGGCCCGGCGCCGCCTGGAGAGGCCCGAAGCCGACCTGGTGTACATCGCCCCGGCCCTGGAGCGCGCCCCGGACGCGGCCCCAGCCTGGAACGACCTCCTGACAGGGACCTGCATCGCCCTGGGCCAGCAGGGAGTGGAACGGGTCTACGCCGCCCTGCCCGAGACAGGTCCCGAGGTGGAAGCCTTTCAGCAGGCCGGGTTCGTCCTCTACACACGGGAGGAACTGTACCGCCTGGACTCGGAGGCCCGGCCCGATGTGAGGGAGGAGGCCGTGCCCCTTGTGGTGCGCTCGCCGGAGCACCAGTGGGCCTTGGACCGGCTCTACAGCGAACTGGTCCCCTGGCTTGTGCAGCAGGCCGAAGGAGGCGGCGGGTTCAACGGCTACGGGAGCCTGGCACGCCTCCAGGCCGGGACGGAGCACGTCCTCGTGCAGGGGAGCGACATCGTCGGGCTGCTCCAGTTGCGGCTGGTGGGGAACGCCTACCACATGGCCATCGTCCTCCACCCCCGGGCGTACCATTGGGCCCAGGCCGTCGTTGCCTTCGGCCTGGGGCGTCTCCGGCAAGGGCCGCCGAGACCTGTCTACTGCGCCGTACGGCACTACCAGGGCGGGCTGCGGACCCCTCTGGAGGAGAACGGCTTCCGCTGGGTGGGGACGCGGGCCCTCCTGGTCCGGCACACCCTGGCCAAGGTCCGGGAGGCCCCAGCGCGCCGGGCGGAGGGAACGGAACGCCAGCCCGAGGCGGCCATCCCCACCGCCTTGGGCTTTACCAAGCCAGACCTCTCCTCATCCCCTTAGGGAGCAGGGAGGAAGACCTCTCCCATCCCCCGGCCCCCTTCCTTCCCCGCACCGGGGAGGGAAGGGGGTGCCGCCGAAGGCGGCAGGGGTAGGGTGAGGTCAGAGGTTGAAACACTATCCTGTGAAGTGAGGTTGAAGCGAGACGAATTGAAGCAGCAGATTACCGACGATCTGGAAGCCTTGTTGGCGGTGCTGCCGCCACGGGTGCGAGAGGCCTTGGAACGGGCCAACCGAGGCGACCAGCTCCTGGAGGTGGTGCTGGACCTGGGGCGGGTGCCCGAAGCCCGCTTCCTGGACCACGAACTCACCCTCTCGGAGGCCGAGGTCACCGAGGAGGATATCCAATACGTCCTGGAGCGCATCAGCGACTTTGATGCCGACAACCGCGCCGGCATCGCGCGCACCCTACACCGTATCTCCGCCATCCGCAACCGCAAGGGGAAGGTGGTGGGGCTGACATGCCGGGTAGGCCGGGCTGTCTACGGCACCATTGACATCATCCAGGACATCATTGAGTCCGGCCAGAGCATCCTCATCCTGGGGAAGCCTGGCGTGGGCAAGACCACCCTCCTGCGGGAGGCGGCCCGCGTCCTGGCGGAGAAGAAGCGCGTCGTCATCGTGGACACCAGCAACGAGATCGGGGGGGATGGCGACATCCCCCACCCGGCCATCGGCCGCGCCCGGCGCATGCAGGTGGCCACCCCCGCCCTCCAGCACGAGGTGATGATTGAGGCCGTGGAGAACCACATGCCAGAGGTCATCATCATCGACGAGATCGGGCGGGAACTGGAGGCCGCCGCAGCCCGCACCATCGCCGAGCGGGGCGTACAACTCATCGCCACGGCCCACGGGAACACCCTGGACAACCTCCTCATGAACCCCACCCTCTCGGACCTGGTGGGAGGGATCCAGGCGGTGACGTTGAGCGACGAGGAGGCCCGTCGCCGTGGGACCCAGAAGACGGTCCTGGAACGGAAGGCCCCGCCCACCTTTGACGTGCTCATTGAGCAGCAAAGTTGGCATCGCCTGCGCATCCACCACAACGTGGCCGAAGCGGTGGACGCCATCCTGCGGGGCCGGCCTGTGGCGGCAGAGGTGCGCATCCGGGAAGAGGATGGCTCCGTGCGCGTGGAGCGGGAGGAACTGCCACCACCCTCCCTCCAGGAACGCCCTCCCCGGCGGGAACCCCGGCGGCGGGCGGCTGAGGGGCGCTCCCTGGCGCCCCTGCAGGTCTACCCCTACGGCATCGGCCACAACCGCCTACAGCAGGCCGCTCAGAACCTGCACCTGCCGGTGGTGATCACGCGCCAACTGAAGGGCGCGGACCTGGTGCTCACCCTGAAGAACTACTACCGCAAGCGGCGCCAACCCATCAGCGAGGCCGAGGAACGGGGCATCCCCATCTACGTGCTGCGGTCCAACACCGTGGCCCAGATTGAGGAAGCCTTGGCCAACATCTACGACCTGGAGCCCATGCAAGAGGAAGCAGAAGAGGATGAGGCCGAAGACGCCTTCGCCGCGGCCATGCGGGAGGCCCAGGAGGCCATTGAGCGAATCCTGAACGGCGAGCGGATGGTGGAACTCTCGCCCCAAGCCGCCCACATCCGCCGGCGCCAGCACGAGATGGCCCGGGCTGCCAACCTCTACTCCTACAGCCAGGGCCGGGAGCCCCATCGCAGGGTGCGCATCTATGCCAACCGGCGCATCTGAGAGGCTCCGGCGGCCGTACCCGGGGTTCTTCGTCACCTTTGAGGGGCCGGAGGGCTCGGGCAAGACCACGCAACTGCGGCTCCTGGCCGACTGGCTCGTGGGCCAGGGGTGGGACGTCCTGGCAACGCGAGAACCGGGCGGCACCCGCATCGGCGACCAGGTGCGGGCTATCCTGCTGAACCCTGAGCACACGGAGATGCTGCCGACCACGGAGATCCTCCTCTTCTCGGCAGCACGGGCCCAGGTGGTGGGAGAGCGCATCCTGCCTCACCTGCAGAAAGGGGGGATCGTCCTCTGCGACCGGTATGCCGACTCCACCGTGGCCTACCAGGGGTACGGCCACGGGCTGGACCTTGCGGTCCTGCGCACCATTACGGAGTTCGCCACAGGGGGACTGGTCCCCGACTTGACCGTCCTCCTGGACGTGCCCATTGAGGTGGGCCTGAGGCGCAAGGCCCAGGGGCTTGGAGCGGAGTGGAACCGCATGGAGCAGAAGGCGCGGGCCTTCCACGAGCGCGTCCGCGCCGGGTACCACGAGATGGCCGCCCTGGAACCGGGCCGGTGGCTGGTCCTGGACGCGACGGCTTCTATCGCAGACGTCCAAGCGGCCATCCGAGAAAGGGTGATGAGGGAGATCGCCGCATGAAACTGATCATGGCCGTTGTGAACAGCGACGACAGCCGCGATCTGGTGGACCGCCTGGTGCGGGAGGGGTTCCGCGCCACGGTTATCAGCACCACGGGCGGATTCCTGCGGGAGGGGAACGCCACCGTCCTGGTGGGCACGGAAGACGAGCGGGTCCCTCAGGTGATGAAGGCCCTCCGAGAGTGCTGCCACACCCGGACCCAGTACGTGAACCCCCTCCCCCCGGTGATGGAGCCTGGCGAACTCTACATGCCCTCGCCCGTGGAGGTGCAGGTGGGGGGCGCGACAGTCTTCGTCCTCAACGTGGAGCGGTTTGAGAAGTTCTAGCGACGTTGCGGTGGCAAGTCGTGTGGGTCGTTCAGGCCAGGTCTTCCGAGAAATCGTCCTCCGGGGGGCCAGCCAGGTCGGGCATGGCCTCTTCTATCTCTTCGGGGGTCTGGCCCGCCTCCAGCCGGTCCACCACCTCGTGGAACTCCTCGCCCAGGTCCTCGCCCGTGGCCTCGCTCATGCGACGCATCCACCGGGCGATGGAGCGAGGATCGTTCTCGTCCACATCGTCCAGGCCAGGTAGGTCCAAGTCGTCGGCATCGGCGCTGCCCGCGCCGCGCACTACCGTCACCCGGGAGAAGAGGCGCTGGAGGTCCGTCCCCCCGCACCGGGGGCAGCGGGCCTCGCCCGCCTCGGCCTCCCGGAACGTGCGCCAGAAGACGCTGACCCTGCGGCCGCAGGTCAGGCAACGGTACTCGTAGATCGGCATCGTTCGCCCCTCCCGCGTGTGTCGGTTGGCGCAGGAATTATAGCGCGGAGCGGCCTTTCGTTCAACTGGCACCTTTCCTCTATCCCCCGCCCTCTTCTCCCCGAGCCGGAGAGGAGAAGAGGGCGGGGAGGCAAGGGAGGGCCGAGGGAACGAACAAGTGCGCCTGTGGACGGCCCGGGGCGGGCATAAGGCCCTGGTAGATAGAGCGGACAGACAACCTTTCGGAGGAGAGGTTCCAGTGGAACAGGACCCGTGGATCGCCGAATTCTTCGCCAGACTGCGGACCCCCCCGCCCCAACTGGTGGTCCTCTCGGGCCCCTCGGGGGCGGGGAAGGACTCCCTCCTCCAACGGATGAAACAACTGGGCTTCCCCTTCCATTTTGTGGTGACGGCCACCACCCGTCCCCCCCGCCCCGGCGAGGTGGATGGCGTGGACTACCACTTCGTCTCGCGGGAACGCTTCCAGGAGATGATCCAACAGGGGGAACTCCTGGAGCACGCCTTGGTCTACGGCGATTACAAGGGCATCCCGCGCCGTCAGGTGGAGGAAGCCCTCCGGAGCGGCAAGGACGTCATCCTGCGCATTGATGTGCAGGGCGCGGCCACCATCCGCAAACTGGCACCGGAGGCGATCCTCATCTTCCTCACCGCCGCCACGGAGGAAGAACTGGTCCAGCGGCTGCAGGCGCGCAAGACAGAGGACCCGGAGGCCCTGGCGCGCCGCATCGCCACCGCCCGCGAGGAACTGAGGCGGGTGGAGGAATTTGACTACGTCGTGGTGAACCGAGAAGGCTGCCTGGACGAGGCCGTGGCCCAGGTGCAGGCCATCCTCCAGGCGGAGAAGTGCCGGGTGCACCCCCGCAGGGTGTCCCTGTAGGGGTTCGGTCAGCGCCCGGCCGAGGAGAAAGGGGGGGCAAGGGAATGGTGGCGCAGGTACGCTTGCATGGAGTGCGGCCGGCCCTCTATGCAGGGACCTGGTACCCTGGCACGCCCGAGGCCCTGCGGCGGGCGGTGGACCGCTACCTGGACCAGGCCCAGGTGGACCCCCTGCCCGGGGACCTGGTGGCCCTCGCCGCGCCGCACGCGGGGTACATCTACTCCGGCCCAGTGGCCGGCTACGCCTACAGGGCGCTCCAAGAGGCCAGCCGATCCTTTGACACCGTGGTCCTCATCGGCCCCAGCCACCGCTACTACCTGGACGGCTACGGCATCACCGCTGTGGAAGCCTACGAGACGCCCCTCGGCCAGGTCCCCTTGGACGCAGATCTGGTCCTCACCCTGGGGCGGGAACTGGGCATGGTCATGTTCCTCTCCCGGGACGAGGAGCACTCCCTGGAGATCCAACTCCCCTTCCTGCAGCGGGCGTTGGGCGATTTCCGCCTGGTCCCCATCATGATGGGCAACCAGTCCTGGGAGGCCTGCCAGGAACTGGGCCAGGCCCTGGGGCGTGCG
>FWWL01009655.1_pt1 | contig 11564 bp, 9 predicted proteins | sample 2228331 | NCBI WGS metagenome assembly FWWL01 (sample SAMEA103939775, study PRJEB20133) | metagenome
AAGTTCCGCCAGACATTGCATAATGGGGGACAAACACTGTAACCTTTCCCTTATGTTTTGAAAGGGCTCTTGCAATCTGAGTTGCAGCAATTGCAAGTCCACCTGGCGTATGAACAACAAGGTCTATTGGCATGTTGTCGTCAGTAAGATGGATAGCCCTAAGAACCTCTTCAGAGTCGTGTATATCAATATATCTCATTATTGGAAAGCCTAAAAAACTCATTGTCTCCTGCCTGTGAACAAGAAGAATGACCCTGCTTCCACGATTTTTTTCTATCTCAGCAATAAGCTTCATTCTTGCACTTTCAAGCATTTTTTGCCTGATAATTGGCTGTAAAGCTATAATCACCAAGAAAATCCAGAAAAATATAGTCGGATCAAAATGCATAACCTGCCTCCACGAGATAATTTAAAAATTAGTTTATCAGATTTTTCAAAAAATCTCTATAGGGAATGCTTAGATAAAAAACGGCTAAATTCCCATTCTTTCTAAACTACGATACTGAATCGTCTCAGCAATGTGATGGGTTTTAATGTCTTGAGAACCTTCAAGGTCTGCAATTGTTCTTGCAACTTTTATTATCTTTGAATGTGCCCTTGCGCTGAGCCCGAGTTTTTCCATTGCATTTTGAAGAAGTTTATGGCAGTCTTCGCTTAATTTACAAAATTTCTTCAGATGTTTGGCTTTCATGTGGGCATTAAAATATACTCCCTCGCCTTTAAATCTTTGAAGCTGTATTTTTCTTGCCTCAATAACCCTTTCACGAACAGTTTTTGAGCTCTCTCCTGAGTTTTCATCTCTGAGTTCGTTGTATTTAATCTTTGGCACTTCAATATGGATGTCAATTCTATCAAGCAGAGGACCGGAAATTTTTGATCTATAACGCATTATCATTGCAGGTGTGCATGTGCAAGGTCTTGTTTCATCTCCATATCCGCCGCATGGACAAGGATTCATTGCTGCAACAAGAAGAAATCTTGCTGGAAATACAACTGTTGCATAACTTCTTGCAACTGTTACAAATCCGTCTTCAAGAGGTTGTCTCATTACTTCCAGAACATTTCTTTTGAACTCAGGCAATTCATCAAGAAAAAGCACACCGTTATGGGCAAGAGATACTTCACCGGGCTTTGGAATCTGTCCGCCACCAATAAGTGCAATGTCACTGCTTGTGCTGTGGGGACTTCTGAATGGTCTTTGAGTAATCAATGCTTTTCCATCTGGAAGAAGTCCTGCTGCACTGTATATCTTGGTTGTTTCAATTGACTCTTCTATGGTCATTGGAGGCAGAATCCCGGGAAGTCTTCTTGCAAGCATGCTTTTTCCACTGCCCGGTGGTCCTATCATTAAAAGATTATGCCCGCCTGCAGCTACAATCTCCAATGCCCTTTTTGCCTGAAACTGACCTTTCACATCTGAGAGGTCTTCATACAAGCTTTCATTTTCATATGAAATATCGCTTTTAAATGGCTTTATTTCTCTGTCGCCCTTTAAAAACTCAACAGCCTCTGATAGGGATTCTACAGGATATGCTTCAACTGTTGTTACTACTCCTGCTTCGTGGGCATTATTTTTTGGAATTAAAACTTTTTTGCCCTTTTGTTCACTTAATCTTGAAACAATGCAAAGCGTTCCCTTTATTGGTCTTACTTTGCCCTCAAGAGAGAGCTCTCCCAATATTAAAAAATCGTTCAATCTTTCTTTAGGAATATGCCCTTCTGCAGAAAGTATTCCTATTGCAATTGGAAGGTCAAAAGACGAGCCTTCTTTTTTTAAGTCCGCAGGTGCGAGATTGACAGTTATTTGTTTGAAGGGAAAAGGGAATCCAGAATTTTTAAAGGCTGCTTTAATTCTATCCCTTGACTCTTTGACAGCTGTATCAGGAAGTCCAACAATGTTAAATTGGGGCAGTCCTCTTTCTGCAATATCAACTTCTACTTCCACAGCATAGGGCTCTATTCCTATCAAATGTGCACTTTGAACCTTGGAAAGCATTTCTCTCCTCAAATTTCTTGTTTATATCATTTAAAATTTGCTGTTTGGAGCGGTTCCATTTGGGAGCAATTAAAATCTCCTCAGGGGCTGTTGCAAATAATCTCTGAATAACAATGTCTGGAGAGAGTCTTTCAATAAAGTCAACAACGAAGTCAAGATACTCTTCATATTCAAAAACTGGGAAAGGTTCTTTGCTGTAACTTGAAGCAAGAACTGTGTTTTTTACAACCTGAAGCTGATGAATTTTGAGAAACTTTATTGGATGATGATTTATCTCATCTGCCATTGCAAGGGATTCTTCTCTGGTCTCTGTAGGAAATCCTACAATTATATGCGCACCAACAAGTATTCCCATCTCATGGGTATCATAAACTGCCTTAAGGAAAGTGGCATAATCATGCCCCCGCCTCACAAACTGCAAAGTTTTTTCATACATTGATTGCATACCATATTCAACAATAATCATATGAGTCTGGTTAAGCTCTTTAAGAAGCTCAAGCTTTTCATTATCTACGCAGTCTGGTCTTGTTCCTATTGCAAGTCCAACCACATCTGGATGGGAAAGAGCTCGTCTGTAAAGTTTCTCAAGCACTTCAACAGGTGCATAAGTGTTGGTATATGGCTGAAAATATACAAGAAAGGCTTTGGCTTTGTATCTTGCTTTTAAATATTCAATACCGTCTTCAATCTGTTGTTTTAAAGGTTTGGAAGGAGCACAGCTTGATGGTCTAAAAGAGGCATTATTGCAGTAAATACAGCCTGTCCTTCCAAGTGTGCCATCCCTGTTTGGACAAGTAAATCCCGCATCTACATTGACTTTGTAAACTTTTTTCCCAAAAACTTCTTTAAGATAGTCTCCGAAGGCATAATAATGTTTCTTCATAGTTTTTTCTAATACATTTGAAACAAAATAGTCAAATTTGTTTTACATAGATTTATCGTTTATCAAATGTCATGACAAGTGTTTTTTCTTGAAGGCATCCCCATATCCCGTCATTGCGAGCGAAGCGAAGCAATCTCGTCTTTTTCCTTCAATAAGGAATGGGATTGCTTCGCATCCTTCGGATGCTCACAATGTCGGAATAAGGAGTCCTTCGGTGAGGCTCACAATGAAAGATTAATATAAGATTTTATTAAAAATCGCTCAATTTAGGATAAAATAAAAAATGTTTAAGTGGATTTTTAGATTACTACTTTTTGGATTAGCTTGCTATCTTGTTTATGTCTTTATTTATCCTTTCCTCGTTGATGTCTCTTCGTTGAAAAAGAAAAATCCTGCTCTTACTGCAATGATGAAATTCAGAGTTGAGCAATACAGAAAAAATAACAAAAACATTCAACTGAGACAGTATTGGGTTCCACTTAGTAGAATTTCTCCCTATTTAGTAAAAGCTGTTCTCATAGGAGAGGATGATAAGTTTTACAGACATTCAGGTTTTGATATTGAGGGAATTAAAAAGGCAATTGAAAAGGATATAAAGGAAAAAAAATTAAAGTACGGAGGTAGCACAATCACTCAACAGCTTGCAAAAAATTTGTATCTTAGTCCATCTAAAAATCCAATAAGAAAAATTCAAGAAGCAATAATTACATGGAGACTTGAGCGAACACTTTCAAAAAAGAGAATTCTTGAGATTTACTTAAATGTTGCAGAATGGGGAGAGGGAATTTTTGGTGCTGAGTCTGCTGCTCGTCATCACTTTGGAAAATCTGCGGCAGAGCTTACAGCATGGGAGGCCGCGAGACTTGCTGCATCGCTTCCAAATCCAATTAAATACAGTCCTTCAGGCAATTCAAAATTTGTTGAAAGAAGAGCAAGGCTTATTTACTTTATAATGCAAAAAAGAGGAATTATAAAAGAAGAATACATTCAGCCTGAGAAGGATGAAAAAGAGCCAGTTCTTGTTGAGCCTCAGAAAGAAGTTGAAGCAGAACCTGCACTACAAAATGAGCCTATTGAGAAAGAGAAATCCGACCAGATTCTTGTAAAATAAGCTCTATCACTTCCCATACTGGCAGTTTTAAAAACTCTTCAACTGTCAAAGGCAGTTTTCTCTGCCAATTTGGATACTCTGTTGTCGTGCCAGGAAGATTTGTCTGCTCTTCAATTAAAAGTAAATCTTCAGGATAAAGCAAAAGATATTTACATTTTGTTTTTGAAAGAAATTTTATGATTGAATGAAGAATGTCAACTAAGGAATTTTCTTTTGTATTTAGCAGTTCAAGTATCATTTTTTTATCTCTTTCTCTCTCCTGCCATGCTTTTTCAAAAGTAGCTTTATCAAAAAGGGCAAGCTCCTTTCTTAACTTTAAATCTATCCCCATCCAGTAGCTCTTTAAAGTTGGCAAATCGTGGGTTGTTATGCTACAGAGGGCTTCGTCTGGATACTCATCTAACTTTTTAAATCCCTCATAGCTTTTTTCAAAATAGAAAACTCTCCATGAACTTATTTTTCTCTTTATGAGCTCCTGCCTCATCCAATCTTCAGCTGTTCCCAAGTCTTCACCAATTACTGCTGTTTTATTAATCCAAGATTCAAGGGCTATAGCTGAAAGGAGTTCCTGATAAGGATATTTTACATATGCTCCGTCTTTGGCTGAGAATCCTTCCGGAATCCAAAAAGCTCTAAAAAGTCCTAAGGCATGGTCAAATCTAAGAATACTTCCTTTCATGTTAGCTCTTAAGATTTTTATAAAAGGAATGTAGCCTTCCTGCCTAAGCTTAAATGGAATCATAGGTGGAAATCCCCATTTTTGCCCCTTTGGATTAAAATCATCAGGTGGAGCACCAAGTTCACAGTGAAGTGCATATATTTCCTGATGTCTCCAAACATCAAAACTCTGCTTTACTGAGCCAAAGGCAAGGTCAAGGCAGAGATTGTATTTCTTTATTGCTTCAAGCTCTTTATCAATGAGCATTTGAAGGTATTCATAAAATAGGATTTCTCTCTGATTTTCCTCATAAATTTTATTAATCAATGATTCATTGAAATTTTTAAACTCTTCACTCCAGTTTTGCCATTTATTTCCAAATTTTTCTCTCAAATAGCAGAAAACTCCAAAATATTTTAAATCCTGCCTTATTGCAGGGCATAGACTTTTTTTGTATTGTTCTAAGTCTTCAATTCTTTGAGCCTGATTTGTAAGTATTTGATGAAATTCTTCTTTTAATCTTTTAATTTTTTCCTGCCAGATTTTTTTGTATTCAAAAAAACTCTCATTTTTTTCGTCAATTGAAATAGCTGAAAGATACAAGGGTGTCTTGAACTCTCTGGACACAGCAGAGTAGGGACTTATTCCATAAAAGTCCTCTGGATCGTTAAAATGCAATGGATTTAGACTAATAAATCCTCCTTTTTTATAAACAAACTCTACTATCTCTTTTAAATGTAAAAAGTTTCCTTCCTTTTTATTTCCTCTTAAGCTCCACAAGTTAATGTGCAATCCCCATGTTCTTCTTTTGACGGCATCAAAGCACACTTTAGGAGCAACTATTAAGTGAGTTTTGATTGGTGACTGGTGGTTGGTTACAGATGAATGGTAGCTCGTGAATAGATGTAGTTTATAATAACCAAAAGACAATGTTGGTAATTGTATGCAATTGGTATCTTTAATTTCAATACTGAATGGCTTGCCTTCCATTCCAAGTTCATTATTTGGTAATATTTCAACTTTTGCTAAATCAACGGTTTTTAATAGTTTTATAATGAAAGGCTGATCTTCTACGACATAAACAGGCTCTATTATTGGTGACTGATGAGAAGGGATTAGTGGTTTATAAGAGATTATTGAAGATAAAATTGCAAGTTTTGTTTCAAGGGATACTTCAATTTTTTCGCCTTTGTAGTTGTAATAATATGGAAGTATACCTAATTCATCGGCAAGTTTGTTAATTTGGTTTGAATCAATCATTGGCAAAATGATTAACTACTGACTGTACTTTCTTCAAGGTAAAGCTCTCCTGCATCGTAATCATAAGCAAAAAGCTCAGCGTATCTTCCCCAATCTATGGCAGTTTCAAGCTGATTCCAAGCTTCCTCAGGAGTAAAATGATTTTTAAGAATATCCAAAAAAAATTCTTCAGATACTCTATGTTTTGATATTGTTGTAAGAACATGCATAATTTGTCTAATTAATTGAACACGTTGGAGGGCTGATTCTTTGAATATTTCCTTCTTTTCAAGAGCATCTGCCTCTGCCCATTTCATTCCCTTTTCTGTAAGAATAAAATCACCCTCTTTAACTTTACCAAATTCAAGAATCACTGCAGATTCAATTAGCGGAAAAATATCATCAACTTCCATGCTCAGTTCAGAACTTAATGCATATATGTCAATTCTTCCGGCTTTGTCATGTACAAGCTCAATAAGACCAGCAATTGCTCCAACCTTTGCATGTGGAAGAAACTGATATCTCTCAGCAGTAAGTAAAAATTGAATCTCCTCTGGTGGTTTTACAAGAGCTGTGTATATTTTATCTAACATGAATTTAAAGTCCCTTGAATTTCTATTACGGGGATATGGAAGTTCCACAGGAATTTCTGCCTTGATTCTTGCGGGATTGTGACTAAGAATTATAGCCCGTGTAGTCATGCTTACTGCTTCCTCAATGTTATGAGTTACAAGCACAATTGCCTTTGAAGGCAATTTTCCGTCTTTCCATAGATCTATGATGTCTCCTCTAAGGTTGTCTGCTGTAAGAACATCTAAAGCAGAAAATGGTTCATCCATGAGCAAAACTTCTGGCTCAACTGCCAAAGCCCTTGCTATACCAACTCTTTGTCTCATACCTCCGCTTAGCTCCCTTGGATAGGCATCTTCAAATCCGTCAAGTCCTACAAGGTCAATCACTCGGATAGCTCTTTCCTGCTTTTCTTCCTCACTTAAATCTAAGCCAGTCAGTCCCAGCTTAACATTTTCCAAAACAGTAAACCACGGGAAAAGAGCAAAACTCTGAAATACAACAGCTATTTTAGCATTTGATTTTTTTAGAGGCACACCCTTGTATAAAACCTCTCCTTCAGTTGGTTCTGCAAGACCAGCTATTATCCTCAATAGTGTTGACTTTCCAGCTCCAGACTGTCCAAGAATAGAAATAAAATCTCCTGAAAAGATTTTCAAGCTTATATCTTCTAAAACTGTGATTTCCTTGCCTTTCCCGACTTTAAATGATTTCTTTATGTTCTTTGTCTCAATTATGACTTCTCTTTCCATACTTAATCCATAGTATATTTTGTTTTAGCAATTATAAACAATCTTTTCCATACAAGTCTATTAATTCCCACTACAATTGCACACATAAAGCAAGTTGAGACAAGAAGTATACTAAAATTACCAGATTCACTTGACTGGCTTATTAAAGCACCTAAACCTTTGGTGCTTATTATCTGTCCTCCAAATGATACATACTCACTTACAATTGTGGCATTCCAAGCTCCACCTGATGCAGTTATAAGCCCTGTAACGAGGTAAGGAAGTATTGCTGGCAGAATGAGAACTCGCCATTTTTTAACCCCCCTAATTCCATAAGCCTTTGATATTTCTATTAAATCCTTTGGAATTGCAGATGCACCTGCAATTATGTTAAACAAAAGGTACCACTGTGAGCCAAGAAGCATCAAAAAAATTGCACCGATGTCAAGCCCACCGCCAAGCTTTATAAGAAATAGTAAGATTATCGGAAAAATAGCTGTTGCGGGCACGCTTGCAGCTATTTGAACTATTCCTTGTAAAAATTGAGCAGCCTTAGGATTCATTCCAATATAAACTCCTACAGGAAGAGTCCATGCTAAGGCTATGGCAAGTGCAACAGTAACCCTAAGAAATGAATAAAATGATGCTTCCACAATTGTCAGGATGTGGCTAAAGTTGACATTAGCAACAAGTTCCAAAGCTTTTGTAATTCCAAACAAAAGAGTAACTGATAAAACACAAATAACTAAAATACCAGAGAGCTTACTCAGCTTACCTTTAAGAATATTTTCAGTTCCAGTAAATTTTTTGTAGCTTATCTTTTCAAGCCAGCTGATGTTTCTTGATAGGAATTCCTCTATTTTTCTTAAAAAAACAGAGCCAGTAAGTAAGTTAAGAACAAATGATTCTCTCTCATCCTCTGGAGGGATAGATTCAATACGAAATTTTTGTGACCAAACAATTAAAGGTCTCCAGACAAAAATGTCAAGCAAAATTATGAGCAAAATCATAGTGCCGAGTCCGTATACAACATACTCAACATGTCCTTTTTGGGCTGCTGTTTGTATGTATGAGCCAAGTCCTGGAAGTCTAAAATCTTTGTCTCCCAGCACAAACATCTCACATGCCATGAGAAAAAACCATCCACCAGCTACACTCATCATGCTATTCCATATCAAACCAATTGCACTGAAAGGTAGGTCAAGTCTTAGGAATTTAGAAAATTTGTTTAGCTTGAAAACCTTAACCGCTTCCCTCATTTCTTTCGGTATCGTATTAATTGAATGATAAAAACTGAAAGTCATATTCCATACTTGACCTGTAAAAATCAGCAACACAGAGGCAATCTCAAGCCCTAATCTTTGTCCAGGGAAAAGAGCAATCATTGCAAGGACAACACCAGGTAAAAAAGACAGGACTGGAATACTTTGAAGTATGTCTAAAATAGGAATCATAATTTTCTCATGAATCTTACTACGGGAGGCAGTATATCCATACCATATTGAAAAAACAAGAGATAAAAGATAGGCAAAGAATATCCTTGCAATTGATTGAAGAGCATATTCGGGAATATTTTTTGGATTTAAATCAATCTCAATAATTCTATCGTATGGAGAACTCCAAGAAGATGCAATGTAAAGAATAAAAGCAAAAATTCCTATAATTATAAAAAAAACTGCAACATCAATTGTCCTTATTCTAAAAGTTTCTGCAGGAATAGAGATAGGTAACTTCATCGTGCCTCCAAAAGGGAAATCTTAGAATTATAAAACAAAATTCAGTTATTTTGCCAAAATAAACTTTAACTTAAATAGACATAGACGGTCATCACTTGCGAGCCTTCTGATACCAGTGATAACACGGTAACATGTGATAGGGCAGTCTATGAGTTTCTTTATTCATTTGCAATCACTCATCGTACACTTATATTAACTCTGGACAAGTAGGAGGACACAATTTTATTTTGATACTTTTTACAAAAAGTAATTTTAAAAGACTTTTTTTATACTTCTTTGATTTACTTCCTCAAACTTAACCTTAAAGCCCTCTTTTGAAAGTTCAGAAAAAATTTTTTTTCTCACTTTTTGAGGAATTGCTTCAGGTGGGATTATGCCACAGTATTCTGAATGAATTTTCTTTATAAATTTAGCCATTATACATGCTACCAATGCAGTTGGATAAGATACATGGGTTGTGCCAGGAGCCATCCTATTTAGCTCTTTTATTGATGGAGAGATGAGGTATCCTCTGATAATTTTTCTTTTCCCCTTTATTTTTCCTCTCCCCTCTACTACAACACCAAGAATAGCCTCTTGCAATATTCCTTTTTTAATTTTTTCAACCAATTCTCTCACCGATGAAACCTTGCTAATTATCTTTTTAAGAACCTCATAGGGACTCACAAATGTTCCATTAATTTTTAACTGTTTCTCACTCAAAAGACCCATATTATATAAAGCCATCATAAACTCCACATCCGAGCCACCGGCTTTTATATCAACATTTTTTACTTTAACAAATCTTGGAATTGTAGTTACCTCTTCTCCTAATACATGATAAGCTCTCCTCCATCCGATGGGCTCAGGATAGAGATAATACTCCAAGTTGCTAAATGGTTCAAATTGCTTGAATTTGCCATTTTCATAGACAACAGGAGCTGAAATAACATCTGAAAGCAGAATTCTCGGAGACCATGACCAAATCGTACCAGGCGGTTGTTGATCCTCAAAAACTCTTATTTTTATAGAGCTTAGGTTTTCAAAACGAGCTGTAAGTTCTCCTGCAATTAGATTGGTTAGTCCTGGGCTCACTCCTGTATTTATTAGACCAAGAATCCCTTTTTGTTTAAATTTTTCGTCGTATTCAAGTTGTTCAGAAAGCATGGGAACCTCAAGCTCTGAGGCAAGGTCTTGGTAATTTACCGAATACTTTAAAGCTAAATCTAAAAGTTTTCTATTTAAAGTAGGTGATGCAGAGTTTATAATAAGATCAACATCAGATATTATTTTTTCAAAAGATTTTCCGTCGTTGATAGAAATTCTGTTTAGACTTAATCTTTTTGTAAAGAGTGAATCTTTTAGTTTTGAGAGATTCTTTGTGCTCTTATCTATTGCTTTTACAAAAAAATCGGTTTTATTAAGAAAATATTTGCAAATAAAAAATCCAACTGCACCAATACCAATAACCGCAATTTTCATATTTACTCACCTTTAGAGAATGAAACGAGGAAGTCATACAGAATAAATTTTCTCTCAGGCGTCATATTGAGAATTGATATGCCGAAGGCGGGACTCGAACCCGCACGGGTTTCCCCACACGCCCCTCAAACGTGCGTGTCTACCAATTCCACCACTTCGGCTTCTTTTAATAATAACAAGAATTTCACTTTTGTTTCAACTACTCATAGTTTTCCCGACTTTACCAATTATTTTTTGTAAGTTATTGAAAAATAGACATTCTTATTTTTTAAAATCTTCATTTTTTGCAAAACAACTCTTCCGTGAGAAAGTTTTAATAGATTTCTCTATATTGAAAAGTCTTCTATTGGAGTAAGATTCTGTGGAACTTTTGCTTTAAGTTTCCTCATTATAAGTTTTTGTATTTCACTGAGCCTATGCTTTAGATAACAGTCTCTACCTCCTATGTTGACCTCTTTCACTACCATATCCCTTAGTGCTCCCCCTAATTTTTTATTCAGCCTTCTTTTTAGACCTAAATATTTTAAGGTCACGAGGAAAGTTCTTTAATTAATAATTCTGACAAGATATCTGCAGCTTTTTTTACTTCTTCGCTCAAAGGAGAACCAAATTTAGTACTGCAGGGTTGAATTCCTATAAGAAACACTTTACTGTCTATTTTTGATTTAATATACTTTATCAAAATTCCAAGAGCACTTTTATGGGTAAGAAAAGTTTGCAAGTTAATTTCATCTTCTGAGAAGAAGGCAATGCTTCCAGGCTCTGAATTAATTTGAACTGCGTCAATGAAAATTAATAAATCTGGGTTTAACTGAATAATTTTGTCCGTAAACTTCTCGGGGCTATCATCACATTTGAATACAGTTGCCTTTACTTTACCATTAATTTTTTCCGCTATGAAGCCTCCTACTGCATCATCTCCTCTTAAAGGATTTCCTAATGCTAAGATTAATACTTTCCCTTTAAGGTTTTTCAGAAAGGCTTCAAGATTCAATTTGCTCGGCAATGAGAGGTTTTATTTTTTTCTTTGATATCCCTAAGACTTGTGCAATCCCAAAAAGAATTGCCTCTGGACGAGGAGGACATCCAGGAATGTAGAGATTTACCGGAATAATTTTATCAACTCCTCCAACAACATTGTAACTGTCAAACCATATTCCACCTTCAGTTGCACAAGAA
>FWWL01009658.1_pt1 | contig 11562 bp, 7 predicted proteins | sample 2228331 | NCBI WGS metagenome assembly FWWL01 (sample SAMEA103939775, study PRJEB20133) | metagenome
TATGATTCCTATTCACTGGGGTGCTTTTACGCTTGCGTTGCATGATTGGACAGACCCTGTCGAACGTGCGGCTAGAGCGGCGCGAGAACGCAATGCGACTCTGGTAACGCCAAGGATTGGGGAGGTCGTCCGCATCGGCGCGACGGAACTCCCTTCCGCGGCTTGGTGGGAGCAAGATCGCTAGCGGTCGGTTACCGCGCCATCGTCGCGATTTGCGACAATGAGGGTGGGGTTGTTGGGAATGTGCTCTCTATCGTCGCATTTTGCGACAATGAGAGGGCGGTCGGTGCGATAGGCCGCGCCATCGTCGCATATCGGTCCGTCCGCTCCAATAACGTCAAAAATTGCCGCTAACGCTTCCTGAATCGCCGCAGGCGAAGGAGTGCGACGGTTTTTTCCACGATTCGGCTGAATCTTCCCCGACATAAACGTTCCCCCGCCATCCCTAAGGACGGCGGAAGCCGTTTATGCTTGTATGCGCCGAATAAGCCGAAAAAAAGAGAACAGAAATGAATTTTACATCATTTCGATCGGAGCCGTCCCCTTGTAACCTTATAAGTATAAGGAAAGCCGGAAGCATCTGGGTAAGGCTACAAGCGAGGAGAGGGTTGTTTTGAGGAATTTGTCGCTCCGCACGAAGGAGCATTTGTGGTGGGTCGCCTTTATCGCGCCCGCTTTTCTGATTTATACCGTTATTTTTCTGGGTCCCGTCATTTCCAGCTTTTATTACAGCATGACGAACTGGAACGGCTTCACGAAAACGATGGATTTCATCGGCTTCAGTAACTACGCGCATCTGTTTACGGATCCCGCCTTCATGAAGGCGTTGCACAATACGTTTGTTTTCGCGGGACTGATCGTCATCCTTCAAAACGGATTGGCGATTCCGCTGGCGTTGGCGCTCGACTCGAAGATCAAGACGAAATCGCTCTTAAAGGTGATCATATTCGCGCCCGCCATATTCAGCCCGCTCGTCGTCGGGTATACGTGGCTGTACATTTACGAGCCGGAAGGCTTGCTGAACTCCCTGCTCGGCGCGATGGGTTTCGAAGAAACGAAGCAAATCTGGCTCGGCGATCCGAAGTTCGCCCTGTACGCCATCGTCGTCATCGTGCTGTGGCAGTACGTCGGGTACTCGATGGTCATTTTCCTCGCGAATTTGCAGACCATTCCCGCTGACCTCTATGAAGCGGCTGATATCGACGGCGCGGGCGGCATGCGGAAATTTCGCTTCATTACGTTCCCCTTGCTCGCCCCGTCCATCACGATTAACGTCGTCTTGGCGAGCATCGGATCCCTAAAAGCTTTCGATATTATCTACGTGACAACGAAGGGCGGACCTTTCCAGGCGACGGAAACCATTACGACGCTTTTGTTCACGACGGCGTTCAAGAAGGACAGCTTCGGCTACGGCACTTCGATGGGTGTCATCATGTTCTTGTTAATCTTCCTCTTGTCCGTCATCCAGATCGCGCTGCTTAGAAGAAGAGAGGTGGGAGAAGCATGAGAGCGAGATCCGCAGGCCTCTATGCGCTGGAAGCGATCATGATCGCGCTGGCGGTCGTGTTCTTCATTCCGTTTTATTTTATATTGTCCATGACGTTCAAGACGCCGGAGGAGATGGCCGGATTTCCGCTGTCCCTTCCGTCCGCGCTCGATTTCTCGAACTACGCCGAAACGTGGGAGCTGATGCGCTTCGCCCAGGTTTTCGGGAATACGCTGCTGATTACCGGTTTGACCGTGCTCGTGCTGATCGTATTCGGCTCGCTTGCCTCTTATCCGCTTGCTAGAAAAACAGGCACGGTTTATGATTTGGTTTATATTTACTTTATCGCGGGCATCATGGTGCCTTTCCAGCTGGCTATGGTGCCGCTGTACAAGTTCGTCAACACGCTTCATCTTGTCAATACGTACCATGGCGCGGTTCTGATCTACGCCGCGATCAATTTGCCTTTCGCGGTGTTTCTGTTCACCGGTTTCCTGAAGTCTACTTCCAGGGAACTAGAGGAGGCGGCTTGGATCGACGGCTGCTCGAAAGTCAGGGCGTATTGGGTCGCCGTATTCCCGATCATCAAGCCGGCTACGGCTACGGTAGCCGTTCTGACCGCGCTCAGCACGTGGAACGATTTTCTCGTTCCGATGCTATTCCTGCAGGATCAGTCCCGGCGAACGATAACGATCCAGCTGTACATGTTCGTCGGCGAGCACGTCACGAATTGGTCGTTGCTGTTCCCGGGCATGGTGCTGTCGGTCGTCCCTCTGCTCATCGTCTATCTTTTTCTGCAAAAATATATCATTAAAGGCATCGCGGCCGGCTCGGTCAAAGGGTAAAGCAACGCTCAGTAACGGTGAAGGTAACGTACAAACCACTAGATAGGGAGCCGTTGTTCATGAAGCTGCGGGTGGTCCCGTTTCGCAATTGGAATCTGAACGCGAAGTTGATATCGGTATATTCGCTGACGATTTTCATCCCGGTCATCATCGTCACGTTATTGGGCTTTAACTGGTACAACGACAACTTGAAACAGAAGGTCGGGGAGTATGGCCTGAATCTGACGGACCAGGTCAGCAAGAGCCTGGATACCTACGTCCAGCAGATCGACCGCCTGTCCCTGACCTTCTATCTCGACGTGTGGGACAATTTGAAGTTGAACCCCGACCGAAGCAACCCGAAGGAAGTGTTCATGGAGAAAATTTCGGTGAACCGGGCGCTTCGGAGCCTGCTCGTCGTCATCCCGTTCTCCAACGTCATCGGCGTCTATTGGATCAACGGCGGCGAAGTGCTCTATTCCGAATACGGCAACGGGCAATGGATCGACCATAGCGACTTCGCGCGGCAGGATTGGTACAAAGAGGTGATGGAAAAGGACGGCAAAGGCGTGCTGGTTTCCCCTTATCCCTCCCATAACGGCTCTTCCAACGAATACGTGTTTTCCTATGCCCGCAGCATCGTAAACGTCAACAACCGGCAGTCCTACGGAGTGCTGCTTTTTGACATTTCCATGGACGGTTTGAAAGATTTGGCCGGCAATATGAAAAGCAAATCCGCGGGCACGATGATCATCCTCGACGGCGAGGGCAAGGTGGTTTATCATCCCGACGCTTCGCAGCTTCGCAGCGCTTTTCCTCTTAAGGCACAACAATCCTACGGATACTACACGGATAATATCGACGGCCAAGAAACGATGTTTCACTACTCGCGCTCGGCTTATACGGGCTGGACGGTTGTGAACGCGATCGAGGTCGAGCAGCTTTCGGACGAGCTCAGCATTTTGCGCAATCTGCTATTTTCGTATACCGGCGTCATGTTGATGGTCTCTACCATCCTGTTCGCGCTGCTGTCGTTCACAATCATCAAACCTCTCAAGGAAATGAAACGGCTGATGCGCCGGGTGGAAGTCGGGGATTACGAGGTTCAGTTCCGGGTTCGATCGAGCGACGAAGTGAACCGGCTCGGCCACAGCTTTAACGTCATGGTCGCCCAGATCCGGGAACTGGTGAACAAGGTGCTGCGGATGAGAATCCACCAGCAGCAAGCCCAAGTGCAAATACTGCGCACTCAGATTAATCCGCATTTTCTGTACAATACGCTCGAATCGATCCACATGAAAGCGGAGATCAACCGCGATTACGAGGTTGCGGATATGATCTCGATGCTCGGGAAGCTGTTCCGGCTTTCGCTTCGCCAGACGGCGGAACGGATTCCGCTGTTCAAGGAGATGGAGTACGTGGGCGTCTTTATCGGGCTGCAGAAGGTCCGTTTCCCCAAGCTGGAATATGACGTCGACGTCGCTCCCGATCTGATGCGGGCGGAGATTCCGCCATGGATCGTTCAGCCGCTCGTCGAGAACGCCATCATTCACGGACTGAATCCGTTGAAGGGCGACGGTTGGATAAATGTATCGGCCAAGATGGCCGAGGGCGATCTCGTCATCGAAGTCGCCGACAACGGCGTCGGTCTCAGCGAAAGCCGGCTGGCGTGGCTTCGTTCGATGTTGAGGGCCCAGGAATCCGACGAGGAAACGGGCGACCATATCGGGGTGAACAACGTCCATCGCAGAATTCAGAATTATTACGGCCAAGGTTACGGACTGCGGATCGATAACCGTCCGGACGGCGGGACGATCGCGGAAATCCGCCTGCGGGCGATCATGGAGGTGGACGACGATGCCCAAGCTGCTGATCGTGGATGACGAAGAGACGATCCGCATCGGACTGGCCAGCATGGTGAACAGGCTGCTTCCCCACTGGGAAGTGACCGGAAGCTGCGAGGATGCGGACCAGGCGTGGGAGCAAGTGAACGCTTGTCCGCCGGACCTGGCGATCATCGATATCGGCATGGCCGGAACGAGCGGGCTGGAGCTGGCTCTAAGGTTAAACACGGAGAAGCCCGAGATCAACAAAATCATGCTGACGGGCTACGATAAATTCGCTTACGTGCAGTCGGCGCTGCGCGCGGGAGTGACCGATTATTTGCTGAAGCCCGTTCAGCGCAACGAACTGGTGGACGCCTTCGGCAAGGTCGAAAGCCTGCTGGCCGAGCGCAGCCGGCAGTCGAAGCTTATGCTGGAGAAGGCAGTCGCGGAGTGGACGATTACCCAGAAATCCGGCAGCTTGAGCATGTTGGAAGAACTGCTGGACGCGGAGGGATTGCTCGAAGAGGATATTCGCTATGGAATCGTTCTAAGGTACGGCGAGGGCGTGGCCGGGACTGTCGATGCCGCAGGGAATGCGGAGACTGGCGAGAGGACCGGGAAAGGCGTGCAACCACCAAGGAAGTCTTGGCTGGCTCCTTACCTGAATGCGGAGGCCGGCGCGGTTCGGACCGTGGACGTGGTGTTGTCGAACGTCTGCGAGATGGCTTTCATCGCGGGGCGCGGCGTGCCGACGGCGATCGAAAGGCTGGAGCGCGGGGAACGGCCTATGGACGACGGGGATGCGGGGAGTTTGGTGCCTATCGGATTCGGCGAGCCCACGTACGATCTGCGGCTTCTGCCCACGGCATTCCGCCAGGCTCAGGAGATGCTGTACCGGAACGTTCAGTCTCCCGGCGAGGATGTTCCCGGCGCGGAATCGGAGCGCATGAACCGGCTGGCCGTCGCGATCGAGATGAACGATCTTAAAGCGGCGAACGGGATGCTCGAGCAGTGGCGACAGGAGCTAAGGAAGCCGGGCGAACGCCATCCCGTACGGGATTTCGCCCGCGTGTTCCGGTTCGTCGCTTTCTTCGTCGGCTTGCAAACTTCGAGAGCGCCGTCTTCCCTGCTGACGGAGCTGAGCGCGAATATTACGAGGCTATCGGGCCGGCTGCTGTTCACGGGCGACCCCGAGACGCTGCTGGAAGCCGTCGATCATTTTATCGGGAAAGTGTCCACATTCAAGCCGGATACGTTCGACAAACGGAAAATAATCGGCAAGGTGAGGGAGCTCATGCGGCGGGAGTTCATGAACCCGGACTTCTCCCTTGAACACGCCGCGTTAAACGTCCACCTGAACCCTACTTATTTGAGCGAGCTGTTCAAAGATACGACCGGCCGCAAATTCATCGATTATTTGACGGACATCCGCCTCGACGAAGCTCGACGATTGCTTCATGAGACGGATATGAAGATGTACGAGGTGTGCCAATCCGTCGGTTATACGAGCTCGAAATATTTCAGCACCCTGTTCCGGAAAAAGTTCGGCGTGACTCCGACGGCTTACAGGGACGGTCCAGGCAGCGAGAACGACCGGGCGTGACGACGCGGCGGAGCGGGGCGTTATACCGGTCCCGGGATGTTTTTTTGGGATTCGGTTCGTTATTTCAAGACGGTAAGGCAGGTTCCTTCCCCGGGCGGGAAAGGTTCCGAAAATAAGGGAAGAAACAAGAATTTTACGTGATTTCCATGTCCGTCTCTTTTTCTTAGGATGAAGAAGAATCAACCAACTTGGAGGCGAGACGATGAGAAGAAAAGGGTTAGGTTTATTGGCAATGGCGGTCCTGCTGGCCGTGGTGTTAAGCGCTTGCGGAGGGAAGAACGGCGGGAACGCGGAGTCAAGCGCGCCGGCGAGCGGGTCCGCGCCGGCTTCGCAAGCGGCGGCCGAATCCTCGGCTCCGCCAGCGGAAACGGTGGAATTGAAGGTGACGGGTTACAAGTCCGGAGCCGAGCTCGGCGCGATTCCGGAACTGAACGAGAAGTTCATGACGGAAAATCCCGGCATCAAAGTCACGTACGAAGGCATGCCGGGCGGACAGTTCAAGGAGTTCATCAAGACGCGCTTCGCGGCCGGGGACGCATCCGACGTCATCATGCTTCATCCTGCCTTGTCCGGAGTAAGCTTGTACGGCAAAGCCGGATATTTGCTCGATCTTTCGGGCGAACCGTGGATTTCGAATTTTACGGAAGCTTCTTTGAAAGCGGCTACATCCGATGGCAAAGTGTACGGAATTCCGAACGACATGATCGTCATGGGCGTGTATTACAACAAAGAAATTTTCGAGAAGCTAAACCTCTCCACGCCGAAAAACTGGGATGAATTCGTCGCGGCGGCGGAGACGATCAAGCAGTCCGGCACGTTGCCGATCGCCATCGGCAACAACGACGGCTGGATGACGCTGGCAGCGCTCTTCACAATGGCTCCGTCGCTCGTCTATGGCGCGACGCCGGATTTCGACGCCAAGCTGAACGAAGGCACGGCAACGTTCGCGGGATCGGCGGAATGGAACGACATGGTGAACAAATGGTTCTCGTTGCACGACAAGGGTTACATAACGGAGAACAACACGGGCGTCAGCCTCGATCAAGCCCAGAAAACTTTCGCGTCGGGCAAAGCGGCGATGTATATCGACGGCAGCTGGTCGTTGGCCGGCATCAAGCAGACGAATCCGAACCTGAAGGTCGGCATGTTCGCGATGCCTGCCAATGCGGCGGGCAAAGATATCGCAGCATCGGCGGCGGTTGGCACGACGTTCGCGATCAACAAGGATTCGAAGGTAGTCGACGCGGCGAAGAAATATTTGGAGTTCTGGAGCAAGGCGGAAAACCAGAAGATGTGGACGAAGAGCCAGCAGGGCTTCATGACGATCAACGGGGAAACCGGGGAGATCGACGAAGCGTTCAAGGAAATCGCCGATGTCGTCGCAAGCGGACGCAGCTATCCGTTCCTGGACCAAAACTGGCAGCAAGGAGGCGCGGCTACGGCCGAGATGATGTCTTCCGCGCAAGGCGTGTATCTGAAAATCATTAAGCCCGAAGAGATGCTCAAAAACATGGACAACACATGGACGGAAGCGGCTAACCTGAAATAACCGAATAATGCGAAGGGAGGATGAGCCTCGGCAAATGCCGAGAGGCTACTAATATATTGTGGGAGGTAAGAAGATGAAGATTCATTCGTTCCTCCGGGGGAACATCATCATTTGCCTGATTGCATCCTTGCTGCTGCCGCAAACCGCCATAGCCGAACCATCCGTGCAGGCGGAGCCGGTCAACCTTGCACTGAACAAAACCGTCGCATCGTCAACCAATTACGGAACGGAAGGATGGGACAGGACGTTCCTTGTCGACGGCGTCCGCATCGGCGTTAATACGGTGAACGGGGCCAAGGGCTGGACCAGTATGCCCCTCTCGAATCCGCCGGTCAATCCGGAATGGGTCGTGATCGATCTCGGGACCGCGGAGCGGATCGATAAGGTCGTATTATGGCCGCGCAACGATGAAGGGCAGCATGTGGGGCTAGGTTTTCCGGTCGACTTTACGATTCAGACATCGACCGATAACGCGACGTGGACAACCGTGGCAAGCCATACGAATTATCCGAATCCGTCCGACGGCGGCGGACAGCCGTTTGCTTTCGCCCCGGTTAGCGCCAGGTATGTGAAGGTAGAAGGAACCGTCTTGTTCAAGGACGACTTCAATCATTACGTGATGCAACTGGCCGAGGCGGAAGTATATCGCGCCGAATCGGTTCTTTCCGATCAGGAGGCGGTGGAAGCGGATCATGCGGCTTTAACGCTTGGAGACACTTCCTCTGTCGGGTATAGCATTCCGCTCCCGAAGACCGGCAGGGAGGGATCGGCCATCCGCTGGACAAGCTCGAATACGGACTATATGAACGAAGAGGGCAGGCTGCTGAAGCGGCCACCGGCCGACGGACCCGATGCGACGCTGCAGCTTCAGGCCGAAGTGACGAAAGGGGCAGCGAGCTTGAGCAAAACCTTCGACATTACGGTTAGAGCCCATAAGCCGAGGGAGCCGCAGACCGAAGACAAGTTTCAGATCGGGATTTTCTGGCCGCCGGTATGGGAGCATACGAACGATGCCCAGTACCAGGCCATAAAAGAAGCGAACGTCGATGTCATTCAAAATGTGATCGGCTCGCTCCTCGATACCGAGGAACGTAACTTAAAAATGCTCGATCTGGCGGAGCGGCACGATCTGAAATTGTCCGTCGCCGACCCGCGGGTGAATGGCACCGACCAGGACATTGCCGACATGGTGGCGACGTACAAGGACTACTGGGCGACATTCGGATACTATATCAAGGACGAACCCAGAATCGGACAGCTCGTCGAGGCCGCGGGCAAATATCACAAGCTGCTCGGACTGGATCCCGAAAAAACGCCTTATGTCAACTTGAATCCCAACATATACGGAGATATCTATGAGAATGATTATGTTCGCGAATGGGTCAGGAAGGTCGGCGCGGACCGCTTGCGCTATTTATCCTATGACAATTATCCTTTCGGCTTGAACGACACGTTTAACGAACACTATTATGACAATGCGAACATTATTCGCCGCGTCGGATTGGAAAACGATGTCAAGACGGCATCCTATTTGCAATCGATCGGGGTGGTGAACGGTTACCGGCGGCCAAGCCCCGACGACATGAGATTCAGCGTCTATTCCTATCTGGCCTACGGCTTCAAATATGTGACCTGGTTCACCTACTGGACGCCAACCAACCGGTCAGAGACGTTCACGAACGCCATCATCGATCCGGACGGCAACAAGACCGATCTGTACGAGCCGTTCAAACAGCTGAACGGCGAGATGAAGCAGCTGGGTAAAACGTTGATTCATCTGGACGCGACGGAAGTATACCACAGCGGCAGTACGACACCACCCGGCGATGTCGAACGGATTCCGGACAACTTCTTCTGGCAGCCGGTCAATGGCGACGATTCGATCATCGTGACGTACTACAACGATAAAAGGATCAGCAAGCCTTACGTCATGGTCGTCAACAAATCGCTCAAGGAGAGCAAGACCTTAGCCTTCCGGCTGGCGCCGTCCGTCACGAGCGTCGCCGAGATTTCCAAGCAGGCAGACGAACTGCTCCCGACCAACTTCAATCCGGGCACGGGGGACATTTCCGATACGTTCCTGCCGGGGGAAGGCAAGCTGTATGCGCTTAACGACGATCTTCCTCCTTATGTCGGCCCGCAGGAGCCGGTCATCCTGCCCAAGTCGCAGACAGACGTATCGCCCTTCTCGAATCTGGCGCTCAACAGGCCGACGAAAGCGTCTTCGGACGTGGGCAATTGGGGCTGGAGCAAGCAAAATGCGGTGGACGGCCAAACGGTCGGGGGAGGAAGCAGCAACGGCTGGAGCTCTTTCCCGGTCAAAACTCACCCGAGCGCGCCGGAGTGGATCTCCATCGATCTGGAACAGGAGCGCGATGTGAAGCAAGTCGTGCTGTGGCCGCGCAGCGACGGCACGAACGTAGGGGCCGGTTTCCCGTACGATTACAACATTCAATTGTCGTCTGACGGCATCCATTGGACTACTGCCGCAGAGCGGACCGATGCTCCGGTTCCGGAGACGGGAGAGAAGATCGTGCTGGACTTTCCGCCTGTTAAAGCACGCTATGTAAAGGTGGAAGGAAGCCGGCTGCGGCTCGAGCCCAACGGGGAGTATGCCATGCAACTGGCGGAAATCGAGGTTTACCAGCAAGCGGACAGCCGCCTTCACCTGACGCCGGATGCGCCGCATCTGTTAGTCGGACAGAGGGTCCAGGTGGAGGGCGGGGTTTGGCAGGACGACCAAACGCTGCAGCCGTGGTCCGAGGCAAGCTTCCGTTCCGCTAATCCGAGGATTGCGGTTATCGACGATCATGGTAGGATCACAGGGATATCGCCGGGAACGACGACGATATCCGTCACGGCCGCGACAATGGATGGCAAGCGGGAGCAAGGCAGCGTCGAGGTGACGGTCGCCCGTCTTGAAGATGGATGGAACGCCGATTTCATCGGCGGGGCCGATGCGACGATCATTGCGGACCCGACCGCCGGGGGATACGAGATCAGAGCAACGGGTTTGGGCTGCGGCGCGAACGGCGACAGCCTGCTCTATCTAAACCGCAAGCTGCACCCGGGCAAACGTAATGAAATCACGGCCGTCATCGAGTCCGTCGCGATGCCCGATCATCCGGAGGGGCTCAATAGCCGCGCGGGCATCCTGTATCGGAAGCCGGACGATAAGCGCGAACCCTTTGCCTCGCTGTCGGTATCGCCCGACGGCCGGCTGACGATAAGCTACCGCGCCGCAACCGGCCGGGCAGTCGAGACGATCAAGGGCGATTATGTACAGTTTCCGGTTCAGTTGAAATTCATCAAGGACGGCGACAAATTCACGGGGTACTACATGAATCGAAACGGCTGGACGCCTGTTTATCTGGACGCGGAGCATTCATCGGTTGCGATTCGGGGAACCGACACGTTTAAAGGCGGCATTGCCGCCTATTCAGGGGTTAACGATCTGCCGAATCATGTCCGGATATCCGGCATAACGGTCCGGTAAGGGTGCGGCGGAGCGAATGATTGCTTCAGCCCGGCTCCTGTCCGACGGCGCTGGTAGTCGGATATAATCGGCGGAAGCCCTGAAGCGGTCGCCTATAGCTCCCTGGCGGCGCGGAAGATCGACGAACTGTTCGTGACGTTCGATTGGAGAAGTTGACGTACGGGTCATTCGGATTCGGGAAGAAAAAAGATTATAACGGGAAAACGGGGCTGTCCCATAAGTAATTATGGGCAGCCTCTTTTTGGCTTTTATCGAGTATACGTAACTACAGCACTCCAAATTGGATTTCACTAACGATTCGGTATACCATTATCATGGTAGATTACGCGGCTCAAGCGGCAAGATACGTTTATGAAGCTTTGACTGCGGCAGGATAACATTCGGCGGAAAGGCATCGCAGGAAAGCCGGCTGCGGATGGATGATTCCGTCAACCTCTCCAAAGGCAAGTTTGTTAATCAAATTCCGACGCCCATGAATATGAAATTCGGGGTGACGGTCAAATTGCTCATCGAATTCATTAAAGGCCATCCGAACGGCAAACCAACTCAAGCGATACACCCGCTGCCGCTCGACCCTCTCCACTTGCAAACAAATAAACAGGCGGCCGTAACTTGGTTCGGTCACTCAGCCATTTTGCTGCAGCTAGATGGCAAAACATTATTCATCGACCCCATGCTAGGCAAATCCCCTTCCCCGTTCCCGCTAATCGGAGGGCACCGTTTCAGCAAGCAACTGCCGATCGAGCCGGAGGACCTTCCCCCTATCGATGCGGTCCTT
>FWWL01009659.1_pt1 | contig 11554 bp, 9 predicted proteins | sample 2228331 | NCBI WGS metagenome assembly FWWL01 (sample SAMEA103939775, study PRJEB20133) | metagenome
ACCTGTCCAGGGGCATATTCAGTGTTGCACAACGAACAGCGGTAACCGACAAATTCACTCATAGATTTTTATCCTCAATCAGAAATTGAATTATTCATTTTCAAACGGTACGCCCAGTGAAGCCGGTGGAGAAGTACGCAACGCTCGAAGGATATTCGCCAGCCCCTTACGGGTTTTCTCCGGTAAAGCCGCCAGCGTCCGGTCAACCCATTCGGCATTCCCGATATTGACCAGCAAAAGCGTCAAAATCATCAGCGGAAAAGGCGCCACCTGCAAAACCTGTGAAGGGATATTCGGCAAACTGGGTTGAAGCACCAAGCCCAGCCACTGCAACAGACCAAACAGATAGGCGCCAAAAGCCGCCCGCAATGGATTCCAGCCGCCGAAAATCGTCAGAGCAAGAGCAATCCACCCGAACCCATCCAGCCCCGAAATGGTGCCTTTCCATCCGGCTTTGACACTCAAGGAAAACATCGGACCAGCCAGACCTGCAAGCATACCGCCAAAAACCGTGTAAAAATAGCGCATTCGATTGACATTGGCCCCACGCACAAAAGCCGTTGCCGGCTTTTCGCCAATTCCCTGCAGCATCAAGCCCGGTTTGGTTTTGAAAATGTACACATAGGAAACGATGATCAGAATAAAACTGGCGTAAACCAGAATATCCTGTTGGAAAAAGATAACGCCGATAATCGGAATATCCGCCAGGCCGGGGATTGGCAATGAAGGAACCCGCGGCCCCTGCAAACCCATGAACGGATTACCAAGGTAATAGGCCAGATCCCGGCAAGTCAGCGCCAGAATGAAGCCAACCGCCACTTGAGACTGCTTCAGCGTAATACTGCTAAATGCCACAATCAGCGCCACCAGACCACCAATCAAAGCCCCTGCCAGAAAACCCAGAAATAGACTGTTGGTGGTAACGGCAACGGCAAATCCCGCCATGGCGGTCAACAAAATTGTGCCGTTGAGAGACAGGTTAATAACCCCGCTGCGTTCTGCAAAGGTTTCACCAATTGTTGCAAAAACAATCGGTGCGGATGAGGCTAAAACGCCAGCCAAGCCAATCAGGATGATTTGAGTATCCATGTTCATGACCTCATTAAGAGCGTGTCAAGCGGCGGCGGACGCCATCCATCAATAACACAAACAAGACCAGCGAACCTTGCAGCACACCGGAAAGGGACGAGTCCAACTTCAACACAATGGGTAATTGAATACTTCCAATGTTCAATGCCGCAAAAAACAGGGCAACCGGCGCTGCCCATAAAGCCTGATAGTTAACCAGCATGGCCACCATCATACCAAGGAAGCCATAGCCGGAAGAAATCGAAGGAATCAAGCGGTGATACACAGCCAAGACTTGGGTCGCACCGGCCAAGCCGGCCATCAAACCGCACAACAGAAAAGCGAGGAGCATATAGCGGGTGGTGGGAATACCCATCAGATAAGCCGCCCTGCCATTCCGCCCAACCGCCTTCAAACGCAGCCCAAAATAGGTGCCGCGCAACAGAATATACACAATCACAATTGCAATGATTCCTAAAGCCAGGGATAATGGGCTGAGCCGAAAACCCGTTAGTGTCGGTAACCACAATTCTAAAGGAAAAGGCTCCGTACCGCTCATCGAGCCGACACCGGGACGCTTCCACGGCCCAAAAATTAGCCAGATGGTTAGCGCCGTTGCCACAAAATTCAGGCCCAGTCCGCCAAAAATTTCATTGACATTTCCAAAAATCTTCAACAGGGCAACCAAACCTGCCCAGAACATTCCCCCTAAAGCCCCTGCCAAAAACCCAATTCCCATGATCAAGGAAGGCGGCAGGTCGGTGGGCTGTAATACTCGCAACGCCCAAGTGGTAAAAATGGCTCCCAGCGTGATTTGACCCTCGATACCGATATTCCACAAACCCGCTGTGAAAGTCAACAACAAGCCTGCCGTTGCCAATAGCAGCGGCGTCCACGCCACCAGAATATCGGCGATTTTTACCGGAGAGCCCAGCGCGCCGGCGATAATGTTTTGATACACTTGCAAAGGATCAGCCCCTGAAATCAGCATCACCAAGGTAGTGAACGCCAGCGCTAACAAAACCGCCAATGCCTGAAATGCGATGCCGCTCCAGCGCGAGGATGTCTTCATCATGGTCATACCGTCACCTTGTGCATGGGGATTAGAAACCTTTACCACCGATTAACTGACCCAACTGTTCAACGGTTGTGGATTCGGCATCCAACGGTGGAGATACTTTTCCTCCATAAAAGACCAGAATTCGGTCACTGTATTGCAGAATTTCCTCCAAATCTGCCGAAGTAAAAATAATGCTTGTGCCTTGTTTGCACCGTTCTTTCAATTTTCCCCAAATCCAAATAGCCGATTCAATATCCAAACCACGGGTTGGGTGTTCCAGCAAGAGTAAATTAACCGGGTGACGCAGCATGGCCAACAAAGCGCGCTGTTGATTGCCGCCGGAAAGTGACTCAACCGTACTGAAAGGTGTGCCTTTGATGTTAAAATCTTCAATCCGCTGGCGAGTGGTTGCCAGGGCTTTATCAAAATTAATAAAGAAGCCGCTTTGTTCTTCCGCCAGGATGAAATGTTCGGTCAGAGAAAGGCCAGGAATCAACCCTTCTTCCATGCGGGAAGCCGGGACATAGGCAATCCCCGCTTCCAGAAAAGCCCGGTAAGGCTTGCCGGTCAGGCGTTTACCGCCCAGATTAATTTCACCGGCTACCGGCCGAATCAAGCCGGCACAAGTACGCAAAAACTGCACCTGCCCGGAACCTTCCATGCCTGCCAAACCAATTACCTCTCCGCAACTCACGGTCAAATTGATATCCCGAATTTGCAAACGATAATCCTCAATGGTCACATGGTCGAGATGGAAGGAAACATCACAGGTTTCGTACCGTTGTTTTTCCTCGACACTGATCACCCTGCCAAACATCAATCGGACTAATTCATCCGTAACATACGGTGGATCAACCTCTCCCACCAGTTCCCCTTTACGAAAAACGGCTATCCGATCACACAGGAACTCAACATCTTCCAATTTGTGGGACACAAAAATGACCGACATGCCCTGCGCGGCTAATTTCCGTAAAGTTTCGAACAGTTTTTCTTTTTGAGAAGCGCTGATACCCGTTGTGGGTTCATCCAAAATCAGAACCCGCGCACCCAGCCACAATAAACGCAGGATTTCCAATTGTTGACGTTCGCCCACGGTCAGCGTGTCAACATAGGCATACGGATCAATACTAAAACCAAATTGGCTTTGTAATTCGTTGAAGTCGCGCACAACCTCACGCCGATTGGGGAATAACCTGCCATCATGGCCAATCAGAAGGTTGTCCACCACCCGCATCGGCGGAAAATCAAGGGGATCTTGATGGAGCATACCAATTCCCAGCCGAATCGCGTCGGAGGGAGAACCGATTTTTACCGGTTTTCCGTCCAGCCGAATTTCCCCCGAATCGGCTTGAATGTAGCCGGAAAGGATTTTCATTAATGTACTCTTACCGGCTCCGTTCTCCCCGAGAATACCCTGAATTTTCCCGGATTCTACCGTCAAGGTGATGTCATTATTTGCATGAACTGCTCCGAAGCGCTTGTGGATGTGAATGAGTTCAACCTTCATGCAGATTTTTACCTTCTGAACCTTTTTACGTCGGATCCGATGAGTATCTCGAATATGGGGCTGCCGCACTTGCGGCAGCCCCCATCATGGATGAACATAGGATTAGTTGCTGGGAACGCTTTGACCTTCCATGCCTTCCAGCAACTGCGGCAGGTACCAGATCTGCAGATCGGTGGCCACTTCACCCTCAGCCAGGAACGGCGTGCCATCCTGGTAATTCAGCGGGCCAACAAACAGATTCAAACCGTCCGCCAGTTCCGCAATGAATTTTTCCACATTGGCTTTGGCATCTGCACTGAGCGCATCGCCAAACACGAAGCCAACCGCGGAAGTGTCGTGGTTGTTGATATTCGACCAATCCGGCCCGACCCATTCAAAGTAAGATTTGAAAGTGCCGGCTTTGACTTGCTCAACAGCCCGCAGGTAGGCAGGTCCCCAATTGAAGTAAGGCACACCCAGGCATACTTCCGGCGCTTCGGCGCAAGCGCCTTCATAGTCGTACGGAATTGCCCACACTTCTTTTCCGGCCGCGCGCGCCTTGCTGGCCTGTACCAGCGCTTCGGTGGTGTCAATACCGGAGATGACCACATCGTACCCACTGTTCAGGAAATCATCCGCCACCTGGGTTGGATCAGCAGTGAAACCGGGAATATTGAACCAGAAGCCAATCCAAGTTACTTTGAACTTGAGGTCATCCGGGTTCTTACCAGCGTACTTCTCATAACAATATCTGGCGCCCAAGTACGCTGAGGCCGTCAAACGGCGGGTTTCATCATTGATCAACGGACCAAGGTAACCAATTTGACCGGTCTTGGTAGTCAACGCAGCGGCACAACCGGCAATCATCTTGCCGTATTCCATCTTCCCCATCGTGTTGCCAAACTTGGGGAATTCAATATAATTGACACCTTCCTTCCAGGATGTATCGCCAGAAGCATGGATAACCGCCACATCCGGATGACTGCGAGCGAAATTGATCGCTCCGTCTTTCATATCATCCGAGTTGAAGATGATCAACTGAGCGCCTTTGGAGAGCAAGTCCTCGGCTAATTGTTCGGGGGTGGTGCCGGGGCGGTCGGCCGGGTTGACTTTGTCAATATAGATCATCTTAACGCCGGGGATCTTCTTTTCCACATACAGACCGGCATCGTAATGCGCCTGGCTCCAACCGCGGTCGTTGTAAGGCCCCACCAGGAGCATTCCGATAATAAACTCTTCCGGTTCAGCCGGCGGTTGGGTAGGTTGCGGTTCGGCTGGCGGTTGAGTTGGTTGAGGTTCGGCTGGTGGTTGGGTCGGCTGGGGTTGGGCCGGTGGTTGGGTCGGCGTGGCCGCCGGCTGGCAAGCGGACACCAACAGGGTGAGCAATAAAACGAAGCTCAGGACAAACCAGATGCGTTTGGATTTCATTTTCTCCTCCATTGTTCAATTCAAAAGCGGTTAATTTGGGGACAGTTTACGGGGACATCAGCGGTAATTCAAATCCTCTTCTTCCACCTACCTCCTTTCTTTGTCATTGAAAAAACGCAGGAAAACAAGCTGGACCACCCCATTCAAGGAAACGTCAAGGGCCGGGGGGCAAGCCCTAAACTACCCTATTATTTTACACGAAATAGGTACCAATAGAAGAAGAAAAATTCTCCAAACGCCAAAAAGGAACGATTGTCTATGGAACCAATAAATCCTTGTTGGAGCGGGTCTGCCTGATAGAGTCAGGCAGACCCTTGGATTTGCGGTTACGGAACGATCCAGGTACCGGTTTCACCCTTCAGGGCGCGGCCGATATTTTCTGGATTGGTGATCAAAGCCTGCTTACCGCCAGCTTCGAGGAACCAGATGATCGCTTGAATCTTTGGCGCCATGGAACCTTTGGCAAAGTGAGTTCCTTCAGCCAGATACTGTTTGGCTTCCGCCAGCGTCATGCGGTCAACCCACTTCTGATCGGGTTTTCCGTAATTCAGCGCCACCTTCTCCACTGCGGTTGAAATCACCATGAGATCGGCATTGATCTCACGCGCCAACAGGCTGCTGGCATAATCCTTGTCAATGACCGCTGCCACACCTTGCAGGTCACCCTGTTCGTTGCGGATGACGGGAATGCCGCCGCCGCCAACGGTGATGACCACCACACCGGCATCCAGCAAAGTTTTGACGGCTTCGAGTTCCACTACTTCCTGCGGAATGGGGGAAGCTACCACGCGGCGCCAACCGCGGCCGGCATCCTCCACAACTTTCCAGCCCATTTCCTTTTCGCGGCGTTTAGCCTCGGCTTCATCCATGAAACCGCCAATCGGTTTGGTGGGATTCTGGAAGGCCTTGTCATTGGCATCTACCCGCACCTGAGTAACCACGGTAGCCACCGATTTTTGGATGCCCCGCCGGCGCAGTTCGTTTTGCAGATTCTGCTGCAAGGCGTAACCGATGGCACCCTGTGAATCGGCACCACACACATCCAGCGGAACCTCATGCATGCCTTCCACTTTGGCTGCAATCTCGGAACGGCGCAGAATAAAGCCCACCTGCGGTCCATTGCCATGCCCAATGGCCACATCCCAACCAGCCTCGATCATATCGACGATATGGTATGCGGTTTCTTTGGCGGCTTGATACTGATCTTCAACCGATACTTTGGAATTATCCTTGATCAGTGAATTACCGCCAATTGCTACTACTGCAAGTTTATTAGCCATATTTCTAAAAAATCTCCTCTCTCAAAGTTTAAGTGAAGGTTTAGCCCATCGTCAGCGCCATGACGGCCATTTGGGCGTGCATACGGTTTTCGGCTTCATCGTACACAACCGATTGCGGCCCGTCCATCACCCCATCCGTTACCTCGATGTTGCGATCAGCGGGCAAGGGGTGCATGTAAATGGCATCCTCTTTGGCCAGAGCCATCTTGCGCTCATCCGTAATCCAGTGGGAGTATTTCTTGATGATCTCCGCACCTTCGTTGGCGTCCGGTGTATGAACCATTGCGCCCCACGATTTGGCGTAGATGACATCCGCATCCTTGAAAGCCTCCTCCATGTCATCCACTACTTCAAATCCGACTTTGTACTTTCGCGCCTGTTCTTGAGCCATCTCCATTACTTCCGGCATCAGGCGGAATTCGGGCGGATGCGCCAGAACGACATCCATCCCAAAGCGCGGCATCTGCACAATCAGGGACTGGGGTACAGACATGGGTTTCTGGTACGAAGCCGCATAAGCCCAAGAGACCACCATCTTCTTGCGGCGCAGATCACGGCCTTTCTTTTCGACGATGGTCATCAGGTCTGCCAGACACTGGAAGGGATGCCAGATATCGCACTGCATGTTCAGCACCGGCACACGGGAATATTTGGCAACTTCGCTGATGTACTTGTTGCCTACCCCCCAATCCACATGACGAATGGCAATCCCATCGAAATAACGGCCGAAAATCTCGCCAATTTCTTTCGGAGTGTCACCATGGGCAATTTGAGTGGTTCGGCTTTCAATGAAAGCCGCATGCCCGCCAAGGTGCGCCATGCCAGCCTCAAACGAACCACGCGTGCGGGTGCTGCTGAAGAAGAACAGCATTGCCAGCACTTTATCACGCAGGTAGGCGGTGGACTCATTCAAAGCGCGCTTGCGTTTCAGGTCAAACGCCACATCGAGGACGGTTTCAACTTCTTCTTTGGAGAAGTCGAGATCCCCGATCAGGTCACGTCCGTGCAAAAAGGTTTGCATATTTCCTCCAAATATCCAGTGGTTAGGCTTATTCCATCTTACCCAGAACCAGCGCAATCAACGCCATGCGCATGACCACCCCGTTGTAAGCCTCCTGCCAGTAGCGTGACCAGCGGGTAATATCCACATCGGTGGGGATTTCATCCATGCGCGGCAGCGAGTGCAAGAGGATCGCGTCGGATTTGGCCTTGGTGGTCAGTAGTTCGCGGGTGATTTTGTAATTCGAGGGGGTCATTCCCACATCTTTACCGGCGCGCTCGTCGCGGGCTTTGGTGTAGTCCGGCTGAACCACCGGCTCAACCAGGATGACATCCGCCTCCGCAATTGCCTGCTCGACATGCTCTACCTCACGGAAATTCAGACTGTAGGATTTCAGTTCAGCCTTGAATTCCTCGGTCAGCGACATTTCCGGCGGGGAAACAAACGTAATCGGGCAGTCGAATTGGGTTAAGGCGTATCCCAGCGAATGCATGGTGCGCATGCGCATATCCCCTACCGCCAGCCACTTCAAACCATCAATACGACCTTTTTCGCGCAGAACGGTATAGAGGTCGGTCAGGATTTGGGTAGGATGCTCACCCCAGCCGTCACCACCGTTGATGATCGGAACCGATGCCCATTTGGCTGCCTCGTGCGGTGCGCCTTGCTGGAAGTGGCGCATGACGATCACATCGCCGTAGAATTCCAGCATTTTTACAGTATCCTTGATGGATTCCTGATACCAGTCACCGGCGCGGGTCATTTTAGCATCGGCAAAACCGGTCACATGCCCACCCAGACGATGCATGGCGGCTTCGTGAGCCAGGCGGGTGCGGGTGCTGGGCTGATAGAAAGCCGTCACCAGAGTTTTATCTTTGCAGAGATCAATATTCTTGCGCTCGCGGGCAATGTCCTCCATTTTCCGCGCTACTTCGAAGACATGAAAGAACTCCTGCCGTTCGAAGTCCTTCAACGAGAGAATATCACGACCAGCAAAACTACGCATTGCATTTACCTCCAGTTTGTTTTTTGAAATGGATGTTCCAAATGAACATGATTAAACGCTTGAATTTGATATACGGTTAACACCGTAGGGATGTCTTTACACCTGCAGCGCTATGAAATCACCTCCTCTTCATCACACATGATTGGCATTTGGACGGCTGCCGACTCGCCGTACCAGATGGAAACGAAAATAGCCGGGCAGGAAGTAACTGTGAGAATAATCCACGACCCGCCCGCCATCGTCATAAAGATAGGCTTCAAACATCAGCAAAGGATCGCCGCGTTGAATTTCAAGGGCTTTGGCAATCTCGGAACTCGCTGAGGTTGCATTGATCTCGGTGTAGGAGTTCATCAGGTTCAGATCGCCGCGTTTCAGCAGAAAGTCCAATACCGAGCCAGTGAAGCCTTGTTCTAACTCAGCCGGAGAAAGCACATTTTCAGGCAATATGTCAATCAAGTAGGCGACCGGGCGATGTTCGGTGGTGATCACCCGCTCCACCTTGATGAGCGGTGTTCCCTTTTCCACATTCAGGTTCTCTGCCAGCATCGCATCCGCTTCCAGCCGGATAATTTTCACCTCCCCCATAAAGACTTTGAGGTTGATTTTTTCAGCCAGACTCTCAATGCTTTGCAAAACCTCCAGACCGGTTTCGATCACCTGAACGTGGCTGACCACAAACGTGCCAATTCCCTGTCTTCGCCGGATTAGGCCCTGTCCTTCGAAGGCGCGCATCGCCTCCCGCAGCGTAGCACGGGAAACACCCAGTTGTTTGGCAAGCGCCGGTTCGGATGGTAATCGTTCACCGGGTGGGGTTCGCGCAATGATTTCCGCCAGCTCAACCTGCAGTCTCTGAAATGGATGCATCATGGTCTCCATTTTTTCCTCTCTATTTAGGATTCGACGACCGGCAGGAAGCGGAAATGAATCACATCCACCAACCCGCGGTCGGAGATACGCAGCGCCGGAATCACCACCAGCGCCAGTAAACTGAGTTGCATATTGGGGTTATTCAAATGACAGCCACAGGCTTTGAAGCCCTGCAGCACGCTATCCGCTTCAACGGCGACTACTTCGGCAGGTTTGTTCGACATTAGACCGGCAATGGGAAGGTGTACCATACCAATGATCTCCCCATCCTTGATGACCACCTGCCCGCCACCGACCTCCGCCAGATGATTGGCCGCCTGCGCCATCATGGCTTCGTCCGTTCCAACCACAATCATGTGATGGCTATCATGCGCAACCGTTGTGGCAATGGCACATTTCTGGTCAAAACCAAATCCCGAAACCAGCCCCACCTGCACAATCCCGCTGGCGTGATGGCGTTCAACCAGAGCAATTTTGGCAAGGTCAACTTCTCCATCCAGCACGACTTTTCCATTGACGACATTGACTTCACGCTTGATGTGGCGGGTGGGCGCTTGATTTTCAATCACACCGATAATGTTCGCCGTAGCCTTCCCATTTCGCGGTTCTTGCACAATCAAATCAAAATCCTGCGCCGTTAACGGGCGTTTCAATCGTACAGAGTGAGTTGCCCATTCCGGGTAAGAATACGGAAGCGGCTGAACCAGCAATTCTCCCTGGCGGGCAATCACCTTCCCTTTGGCAATGACCAAATCGGCATGAAAGTTGACCAAATCTTTTACCAGAACCATATCCGCAAACCGGCCGGGAGCAATCATGCCCAAATCCCGACTCAGCCCAAAGTGGACGGCGGTGTTAATGGTCGCCATCTGAATCGCCTGCATCGGTTTCAAGCCCTGCGTAATCGCATGACGGAGAACTCGATCCATGTGACCTTCCTGTACCAGAGTCGCCGAATGAGAATCATCCGTACAGAGAATGAAATGGCGCGGGTCCAATCCCATTTCCGTAACGGCTTTGACCTGAGCCGCTACATCATGCCAGGCCGAGCCGTAGCGCATCATCACCTTCATCCCTTGTCGTATGCGCTGTACTGCATCCTCCAGGGTCGTCCCTTCGTGGTCATCCTCAGCGCCGCCAGCCACATAACCGTGAAACGGCAGGCCCAGATCTGGCGAAGCGTAATGACCACCAATTACCTTGTTAGCCTTACGGGTTTCTTCCAGTTCAGCATGCACATTGGGATCACTGTTGAACACGCCGGGGAAGTTCATCATCTCACCTAACCCGATGATCCCATCCCACTTCATTGCTTCGGCTACTTCCTGCGGGCCAATCGCAGCGCCGGGAGTTTCCAACCCGGGAGCTGAAGGCACACAGGATGGCATTTGCACGAATACATGAATAGGCTGATGGGCAGCCTCATCCGCCATCAGGCGCACTCCTTCAAGTCCGAACACATTGGCAATTTCGTGAGGATCAATAAACATACCGGTTGTTCCACGAGGCGCTACTGCACGCACAAATTCGGTGACCGTCAGCATACCCGACTCTACATGCATGTGCCCATCCAGCAAACCTGGGCAAAGGTAGCGGTCCTCTGCTTCGATAATCTGAGTGTGTTCCCCTATCGCATGCTCTGCCGAATCACCCACAAAAGCGATTCTTCCATCCAAAACGGCAACATCCGTAGATGGGATGATCTCTCCGGATTGGACACACACCCACTTGCCGTTGCGGACAACCAGATCAGCCGGAATGCGCCCCATCGCGCAATCCACCAACTTTTGGGTGTTCTCAGCGGTTAACGATTTCATTCTTTACCTCCGGTAAGAAGGCAACCTGTCTCTCAAAAGAAACAGGTTGCTGCTAACTGGTTAATAAGCGTCTTGCCCGTTGGTTGTGCATTTCAATCTGACGCATCAGGTCAATCGTCTGCAATTCACCCTTGCGGACGATCAAACGACCATGTACGACGGTGTAATCCACCGTGCGCGGTTGGCAAAATACCAGCGCTGCCAGCGGATCGTGCAGCGCCCCTGCGTAATCCAATCGGTTCAGGTTGAAGGCAATGAAATCCGCGCATTTGCCGGGCTCAAGCGAGCCAATGTCGGTACGTCCAAGCACAGCCGCTCCGCCCCGCGTAGCCAGTTCTAATGCCTGCCGAGCAGTCATGAGGGGCGGCGCCGCCTGCTGACTGAGAGAAGCCCCTGCCACCCCCGCTCCCAGACGCGCCAGCAGCAAAGCCTGGCGTGCCTCAGCCAACATGTGCGAACCATCGTTGGAGGCTGAACCATCCACGCCCAGGCCAACTTTTACTCCGGCTTGCAGGTAATTCATCACCGGCGCAATTCCCGAA
>FWWL01009663.1_pt1 | contig 11547 bp, 9 predicted proteins | sample 2228331 | NCBI WGS metagenome assembly FWWL01 (sample SAMEA103939775, study PRJEB20133) | metagenome
ATAGGCGACCTGCTCCGGCGTCAGGCCGTCCGGCGCCTCATCCACCTGGCGGTGACGGATGTGGTGGAGACCACCGCCCGACGCCTCCGGGAGCACGGCGTCGCCTCGTCAGAGGAGGTGCGCGCCCTGCCGGAGCCCATGGTCCAGTTCAGCCTGGCCCTGGAGGCCAGGAACCGCGAACTCAAGGACTTCCTCATGCGCAAGGTCTACCGCCACTACCGGGTGAACCGCATGGCCGCCAAGGCCAAGCGCCTGCTCACAGACCTCTTCCGGGCCTACGTGGAGGACCCGAGCCAGTTGCCCGAACCCACCCAGGCGCGCCTCCGCTCCGAGAGCCTCCACCGCGTGGTCTGCGACTACATCGCCGGCATGACCGACCGCTACGCCCAAGAGGAGTACCAGAAATTGTTCGATCCCCTGGAGCGGGTGTGATGCCTTCCTCTTTCACCTCCAAGCCGGGGAGGGGAAAAGGGGTGAAGGGAGCAGGGGGAAGTGTGGAATGGACAGGACTCGGAAGCGAAAGGCCCCACCCGCCGGGCCGGCAGGGTGGGGCCTCCGAACGCGGGGGAACGGCTCCCTCAAGCGGAGGGTTCCTCTGGCTCCTCGGCCTTCACCTGGGCGTTCATCTGAAGGGTCAGTTTGGCGAAGAAGGAGTCGGCCGGCGCGTCGTCCACTCCGTATTCCATCTCCAGCACCTTGGCCTGCACCCGCAGCGAGGCCGTCTCCAAGGCGAACTCCTTGCCCGGCGCGGCCAGGATGACCTCCCCCTTGGTGGACTGGCGGGCGCGGATGGCGCTGTCGTGGTAGGCATGATCGCTCATCAGGACCTTGGTGACCGTCTTGATGTCGTTGCGGTCAAAGAGCCAGACCTCAAACGCGCAGACCTTGTCCGGGGCTCCCGTACCGATGACCTCGGAGATGGAGACGCCGCACTCGCCCAGGAACTCCCCCGTGGGGGACTCTATGCTGAAGGACTCGTCGTAGGCGTCGTCGCCCAGGGTGTAGGTGGTCAGGAAGACCCGCTGGGGCCGTTCCCGAAGGGGTTTCGCAGTGGGCTCCGGGGGGATCTCCCACGCCTCGGGCGGCCTGGCGGAGGGCCGCCGGCGCAGGAGGGCCGGGACCTGCCTCCGCCGCCAGTAGGAGAACCCCAGGGCCGCGCCCCCCAAGATCAGGATCATGGCGAGGAAGATGCCGCAGATGGAGAGGATGCGGCTCCATGCCGCTCCTGTCCCCCCTGCGGACGCGGGAGTCGGCGTGCTGACAGGGGTCAGGGGGACGTTCAACGCGGCCGAGAGTTCCTGGATGCGCCGCGCCTCCAGGGAACGGCCCGCGGCCTGGTGCTCCGCGTGCAGCCGCCCCAGGACCTCCCTCAGGCGCGCCTCGGGCCACCCTTCCAACCGCCGGCGGGCAGCCTGGGCATCGCTGGTGAGGGCGTAGGAATCGGCCACCATGGCCACGTATTCATCCTGGTAGCCCGGGGCCAGGTCCGTCGGATAGGCATTGACCCACTGCACGGGCCACCACCACCACCCGATCGCCAGGCCCAGCGCCAGTCCGACGACAGCACCGAGCCCCAACCAGATCAGCGCTTTGCGGTCCACCGGCCCCATGTTCCTCTCCTTTCCTGCGAGCAACCGGGTCCCCGGCTGGGCACCAATTCAATTCAATGTTACCATAACTTGCCCCTGGCGGCAAGCATGATTCCCCCAGTACTGGACCTCAGGAGGGTATCCGCCATTTCGGCAGCAATGTAGGGATTAGGTTTTTCGGCACGCCAGGAGGCGCGCCCTACCGTCTACCGCGGCACGGACGGACGTAGGTCACGCTTGCAGCGTGACAAGTGTTCCGCAGCCGGCCTACACGGGCACTACAGGGTCCTTGGTGCAGGCCGTCAGGACTTCCGCTCCCTCGGCCCGGAGGACGGCCATATCCTCTATGCGGATGCCGCCCCACCCCGGAATGTAGACCCCTGGCTCCACGGTGAAGACCATCCCTTCCCGCAACGGCTCTTCCGAAAGGGCCGAGAGCCTGGGCAGTTCGTGGACTTCCAGCCCCACCCCGTGTCCCAGCGAGTGGCCGAACTCTTCCTTGTAGCCCGCTGCGTTGAGGACCTCCCTCGCCAGGGCATCGGCCTCGCGGCCAGACATGCCAGGGCGGATGCCCTCCTCGGCGGCCTGCTGGGCCCGTAGCACCAGGTCGTACAGTTCACGGAAGCGGCCGTCCGGCTCGCCCAGGATGACCGTCCGCGTCAGGTCGGAGCAGTAGCCGTCCACCACACAGCCCATGTCAATGACGATGGGCTCGCCCTTGCCCAGGGGCCGGTCGGAGGTGACGGCGTGAGGCTTGGCGCCGTTGGGGCCCGAGGCGACGATGAGGTCAAAGGAGACCTTCTCGGCCCCTCGTTCCCGCATGGCCGACTCCAGCCGCCAAGCCACCTCCTTCTCCGTCATCCCCGGCCTGAGGGTCGGGAGGACTGCCTCCAACACCTCGTCGGCCAGGGCCACGGCCCTGCGGATGGCCTGGACCTCTTCCGGCTCCTTCACTGCCCGCAGGTTCTCCACCAACTTCTGGGTGGGGACCCACTGGACCGCGCCCACAGCCCCTCGCAGCTTCTCGTACAGGGCCACGGTGAGGTGCTCGGCCTCAAACCCCAGGCGCGCGCCCTCTCGCACATGTTGTTGCAAGATGGATGCCAGGGCTTCCTCCGTTCCCCCTTGCATCTTGGCCAGGGTGTAGGCCGGCGCCTGCTCTTCCACCTGCCGGTAGTACCGAAAGTCGGTGGCCAGCAGTGCCTCCTCCTGAGAGATCAGGAGGTAGCCGGCGGAGCCGGTGAACCCGCTCAGGTAGCGACGGTTCTCCGGGCCGGAGACGAGCAGCCAGTCCAAGCCCTCTTCGGCAAGACGTGCCCGGATCCGCTGGAGACGTCCTGGGATCATGGATTCCTCCTTTTTCCTGTACAATGATTTGACATTGCTGTAGGGCATGCCGTTTGGCGTGCCATGCCAGCGCTCCGTCCGTTCCACGTCACTGTCTTGTGGAGGCGCGTGGCCGTGTGCCCCTACCGGCGGCATGGATGCGCCGCGCTGCAAACGCTGGAGCCCGTAGGGGGCCAGCGCCTCTGTGCCCCTGGCCCTACTCGCTCCCCGGCTCCGGGACGGTCTCCCCTTCGGCCGCGGGTTCCACCTGGGCCAGGGGGAATGTCTCCTGGCACTGGGTACAGACGGCCTCGTCCTTGCGCCCCTCGGTGAGGAGCCCCCCGCAGGAGGGGCAGGGCGCCTTCAGGGGGCGCTTCCAGACTACGAAGTTGCACGTGGGGTAGTTGGCACACCCGTAGAAGAAGCGCCCCCGTCGGGAGCGGCGCCGCACCAGGTCCCCGCCGCACTGGGGACACTTCGCCCCCGTCCGCTCCAGGAAGGACTTGGTGTTGCGGCACGTCGGGTAGTTGCTGCAGGCCAGGAATTTGCCGTACCTCCCGTACTTGACCACCATGGGGTGGCCGCACTTCTCGCAGACCTCCTCCGTCTCCTCCTGGGCCTGGATGTGGGGCATCTCCCGCAGAGCTCGCTCCAGTTGTTGGGAGAAGGGGCCGTAGAACTCCCGCACCACGGGGACCCACGCCTTCTCGCCCGCGGCGATGTCGTCCAGGAACTCCTCCATGCGGGCTGTGAAGCCCACATCCATGACCTCCGGGAAGTACTCCACCAGGAGGTCGTTGACCAGGAAGGCGATGGGGGTGGGGTGGAGCCGACCATTCACCCGTTCCACGTACCCCCGCGCCTGGATGGTGGACATGATGGGCGCGTAGGTGCTCGGGCGGCCGATCCCCTGCTCCTCCAGGGCGCGGATGAGGGTGGCCTCGGTGTAGCGGGGCGGCGGTTGCGTGAAGTGCTGCTCCGGCAGAAGGCGCAGGAGGTCCAGGAGTTCCCCTTCGCCGAGGTCGGGGATGCGCCTCGTTGCGCCTTCCTCCCCCTCCTCCTCGGCCAGGTTGTACACCTTCAGGAAGCCGGGGAAGCGCAGGGTGGACGACGCGGCGCGGAAGAGGTAGGGACAGTCGTCCAGGGTGAGGCCCGCCTCCACGTCCACGGAGACGGTGTCGTAGACCGCAGGGGCCATCTGGCTGGCCACGAAGCGCCGCCAGATCAGGTCGTAAAGGCGGTACTGGTCCCGGGTGAGGTACGGCTTCAGGCTCTGCGGCTCCCGGAAGACGGAGGTGGGGCGGATGGCCTCGTGAGCCTCCTGGGCGCGCTTGGCCCGGGTCTTGTAGACGGGCGGCTGGGCCGGCAGGTACGCCTCGCCGAACCTCTCCCCGATGTAGCGCCGGGCTTCCTGTTGGGCCACCTCGGCCACGTTGGTGGAATCGGTGCGCATATAGGTGATGAGGCCCACGTTCCCACCTTCCCCGCCGATGGGCACGCCTTCGTAGAGGGCCTGGGCCACAGCCATCGTCCTGCGGGCGGTGAAGCCCAGGTACCGCGCCGCTTCCTGCTGCAGGGTGCTGGTGATGAAGGGCGCGGAGGGCTTGCGTTGCCGCGTCCCCCGGCGCACGCTCGCCACTCGGTAGAGGCTGCGCTCCAACTCCGCAACGATGCGCTGCGCCTCTTCGCCGGAGCGGATGTCCACTGGCTCCCCGCGGATGCGGTGCAGGCTGGCCAGGAAGCCGGCTCGCTCCTCGGAGCGCGCCTCGGGGGGGAGTTGCTTCGCCAGTTCGGCCTGGATGGACCAGTACTCCTCCGGCACAAAGGACTGGATCTCCCGCTCCCGCTCCACCACGAGCCGGACAGCCACCGACTGGACCCGACCCGCCGTGAGGCGGTTCCGCACCTTGCGCCAGAGGATGGGGCTGATCTGGTAGCCCACCAGCCGGTCCAGGATGCGCCGGGCCTGTTGGGCGTCCACGAGGCGCATGTCAATGTTCCGGGGGTGGGCAAAGGCTTCCTCAATGGCGTCCTGGGTGATCTCGTGGAAGACGACGCGCCGGACTTTCTCGCGGTCAATGTTGGCTGCGGCGATGAGGTGCCAGGCGATGGCCTCGCCCTCGCGGTCCGGGTCGGTGGCCAGGTAGACCTCGTCCGCCTCGGCCGCGGCCCTGGCCAGTTCCTGTACCACCTTCCGTTTCTCGTTGAGGACCCGGTAGTGTGGGGCGAAGTCATTGTCAATCTCCACACTCAGTTTGGACCGCAGAAGGTCCCGCACGTGGCCGATGGACGCCTTGACCTGGTACCCCTTGCCCAGGAAGCGGCCCACCGTGCGCGCTTTGGCCGGCGACTCCACGATGACCAGCCGGGCTTTGTCCCCCCCGCGGGGTCGGCTTCCGGTTTGCTCCTGGCCCTCCGTCGGGGCCTTGTCAGCAGTTCCTCTCCGTGCCATGCCGTACTCCCATGCTCAGAAGTTGGAACTCCCCTCCTATCCCCCCAGCCTCCTTTTCCTCCCCCTCCGCGGAGGGGAAAGGGGGTGCCGCCGTGGGCGGTAGGGATAGGAGGGGCGTGACTCTCACAGGTACTCCTCCTGTCCCCGTTCCCGGAGACGTTCCACCAGGAAGCGCACGTCCTGGGTACGGTCCTTGGGGCAGATGAGGAGGACGTCTCCCGTGTCCACGATGACCAGGTCCTTCACGCCTACGGTGGCCACCAGCCGCTCTCCGGAGCCGTAGATCAAGGTCCCCGTGGTATCCAGGCCCACATGGGGGGTCCGCACCACCACGTTGCCCTGCTCATCCTTGGGCAGGAGGTCCGCCAGGGCCGCCCAATCGCCCACATCGCTCCAGCCCACGTCCAGGGGCAAGACCAGGACCTGGGTAGCCCGTTCCATCACCCCCACGTCAATGCTGACCGGGCACACCTCCCGCCAGACCTCTTCCAGCACCTCGGAGGCCTGGGGGCCGTCCAGGGCAGCCGCGATCCGCATCAACTGGCGGTGCAGGTCCGGGAGGAGCGCTTTCATCTGGTCCAAGATGGTAGCGGCTTTCCAGATGAAGATGCCGCTGTTCCAGTAGTACTCCCCGCTTTCCAGGTAGGCTTGGGCCTGGGGGAGGGGGGGCTTTTCCACGAAGCGGCGCACCCGAAAGACCGGGAGCCCGCGCGACGTAGCCACCTGCTCGCCCCGGTGGATGTAGCCGAACCCAGTGGCCGGGTGGGTGGGCTGGATGCCCAGGGTCACCAGCACGTCATCCTGGGCCACGTCCCTGGCCGCGAGGAGCGCTTGGCGGAACCCTTCTGGGTCGCGGATGACGTGGTCCGCGTGCAGGGAGGCCATGACCGCGTCGGGGTCCCGCCGCAGGATGTGCACCGCGGCCAGGCCCACGCAGGGGGCCGTGCTCCGCCCGGAGGGCTCCACAAGGACGTTCTCGGGCGGGAGTTCCGGAAGTTGCTCCCGCGCCAGGTCGGCGTAATTCCTGCCCGTGACGACGAAGATCCGCTCCACGGGGATGATGGGCATCACGCGGTGCACCGTCTCCTGGAGCATGGTCTCATGGGTCACCAGGTCCAGCATCTGCTTGGGCAGGTGTTCCCGGCTCCGGGGCCACAGTCGGGTGCCTGTGCCTCCGGCGAGGATTGCAGCATACATCGTTGTACACTCCCTCCAGCGGTGATGTGTCGGACGCCTCCTCAGCCGATGCCGTAGGAGGGGGGAATCTCCCGCGCCAGGACGTAGTGCATCCCGCCGACCTGGCGCACCATCCCTTTCAGTTCCATGAGGGCGAGGGTGCTGGTGACCACGGCGATGGGCAGGCCGCTTTCCAGGCCCAGTTCGTCCACGTGCCGGGGCTCCTCGGAGAGGAGCGCCATCAGGCGCGCCTCGGTGGGGTTGCTGGGGAGGATGGCCCGGGCCTCGGCCTGTTCCACGGCCTGGCGCAGGTTGAGTTCCTCCAGGATGTCCTCCACTCCCAGGACGGGCCGGGCTCCATCGCGGATGAGTTGGTTGCACCCCGCGCTGCTGGGGTTGAGGATGTTGCCTGGCACGGCGAAGACATCCCGCCCCTGTTCCGCGGCGTAGTCGGCGGTGATGAGCGCGCCGCTGTGGGCTCCCGCCTCGGCGATGACCACGCCCAGGGAGATCCCGCTGATGATGCGGTTGCGCGGGGGGAAGTTCCGCGCCTCGGGCTTGGTCCCCAGGGGGTACTCCGAGAGGAGCGCCCCGTGCTCCCGGATGGCCTCGGCCAGCCGGCGGTGCTCCGCCGGGTACACCTGGTCAATGCCGCACCCCAGGACGGCGATGGTCCTGCCCCCTGCGTCCAGGGCGGCCTGGTGAGCGGTGGCGTCAATGCCGCGGGCGAGGCCGCTGACCACGGTGACGCCGTTGCGGGCCAGGCCGTAGGCCAGCCGCCGGGTCACCTCCTTCCCGTACACGGTGGCCCTGCGCGTCCCCACGATGGCCACCGCCCACTCGTCCTGGGGCAGGAGCGTCCCCAGCAGGTAGAGGAGAGGGGGTGCGTCCGGGATCTGGCGCAGGTTGGCTGGGTAGCGGGGGTCTTCCAGGGTCAGGACCTCGGCGCCGGCGCGGGCGATGCGGGCCATCTCCTCCTCCAGGGAGATGCTCTGGCGGGTACGCACCAGATTCTCAATGGAGCGCCGGTCCAGGCCCGCGTCGCGCAGTTCCTCCACGCTGGCGTGCCACGCCCGCTCCAGGCTGCCGAAGCGCTCCAGGAGGGCCCGCTGCCGCACCGGGCAGATGCCTGGCGTCAGGTTGAAGGCCACCCAGTAGGCGATGGACATGCCTCTTGCTCCCTCTGGCGGGGGCCGCACGTGCCTCGGTTCCCCTCTCTGGGTTGGTGGGCTTGCGGCTGGCGCTGGCGGCGGTCGGGCCCGCCCCTGGGGTGGGAGCGGTTCATGGTTCCTCCCCACCGATCGCAGCCTATGGGGGGCTTCTTCGGCCACCCCTCCTGGATAGCCCACACAAGGTGCAACCGCAACCCCCGCGCCTCACTCCTCGTCCGGCAGAAGCCCCGGCGGCAGGCGGACCAGCATGCGCCCTTCCTCCAGGTCCACCTCCAGGACCACGCTCTCCAGCGCCGGGATCAGGATCTCGCCCAGGGGGCTGCCCTGCAGGACGTAGACGTCGTTGGCTCCGGTCTCCAGGACCTCCACCACCTCGCCCAGGAACTGGCCGGATTCGGTCCAGGCCTCCAGGCCCAGGATTTCGTGCACGTAGTACGTCCCTTCGGGCAGAGGCATGGCCTCTTCTACGGGCACCTGGACGAGGACTTCCCGCAGTTCCTCGGCCTCGGTGCGGGTGTCGTAGCCGGCCAGTTTGAGGAGCACCTGTCCCCGGTGGAACCGGTACCCTTCCAGGCGCACCGGGCGGGCTTCCTCCCCCAGGTACACGGTCTTCAGGAGGGCAAAGCGTTCGGGGAAGTCCGTCAGGATGGTAGCGCGGACCTCTCCCCGGATGCCGTGGGGGGCGACGATCTGGGCGATGGCCAGGTACCGAGGCTGTGGTCGCTTCTTGGGCATCTCGCTCCCAACAAAAAGAGGGGCGCGGAGAAGGCCCCACACCCCCACCTGCCGATGTGCTGCAAGCCCTCACCCGATCCGCAGATCGGTCTGCTTCCCGTGCTTCACGCTGGTCACCCGCAGCAGGGTACGCATGGCGTTGGCCACCCGGCCGTCTTTGCCGATGACGCGGCCCATATCCTCCGGGGCGACCTTCAGCCGCACGACGATGGTCCGGGGCGTCTCCCGTTCCGTCACCTGCACCCGGTCCGGGTGGTCCACCAGCCCCTTGGCCATGTACTCCACCAGTTCCTTCAGCATCTCCCCGTGCACCTTTCAGGTCAGCGGCCTAGGGTTCGGCCCCCTCCGCCTCGGGTGCGGCCCCTTCCCGTACCTGCGGGGGCAGGAGGCCCTCCTTCTCCAGGAGGCGTCGCACGGCGTCGGTAGGCTGGGCCCCCACGCTCAGCCAGTGCTGGACACGGTCGGGCTTCAGTTCTACCGTGGGCGGGTCGGTACGGGGGTTGTAGAACCCCACGATCTCCACGAACCGGCCCTTGGCCGGGGCCTGGGAGTCGGCCACCACGATGCGGTAACTGGGCTGCTTCTTGGCCCCTACTCGTCGCAATCGGATCCTCAGCATTCCTCTCTCCCTTGTTGTACCTTGACCTTGTGTTGAGATAGCCCGTGCGCCTTGGAGGCGCGTCTTCTACCGGAAAAGCGACATGAGACCGCCAAGGCCTTTGTGCCCCCGCCCGCCCGCGGAGATCTGCTTCATCATCCGCTGCATCTGGCGGAACTCCGCCAGGAGCTGGTTCACATCCTGGACGGTCGTCCCAGAGCCGCGGGCGATGCGGCGCTTGCGGCTGGCGTTGAGGATGCGGGGGTTCCGCCGTTCCTCCAGGGTCATGGAGTTGATGATGGCCTCAATGCGTTTGAACTGGGCGTCGGTGACCTCTGGGGCCAGGTCCTTGGCCACACGGGACATGCCCGGGATGAGGTTCAGGAGCTCGCTCAGGGGCCCCATCTTCTTGACTTCCTGCAACTGGGCCAGGAAGTCCTCCAGGTCAAACTCGCCCTTCATCAACTTGCGGCCCATGGTCAGGGCCCGTTCCTGGTCCATGGACTGCTCGGCCCGCTCAATAAGGCTCAGGACGTCGCCCATGCCCAGGATGCGGGAGGCCAGGCGGTCCGGGTGGAAAGGCTCCAGGGCATCCACCTTCTCGCCCACGCCCAGGAACTTGATGGGCACCCCCGTCACAGCGCGCATGGAGATGGCCGCTCCACCGCGGGCATCGCCATCCACCTTGGTGAGGATAAGGCCTGTCAGGCCCACGCGGCGGTTGAACTCGTCGGCGACGCGCACCGCGTCCTGGCCGGTCATGGCGTCGGCCACCAGAAGGACTTCCACTGGGCGGGTGACGGCCTTCACCTGCTCCAGTTCCGCCATCATCTCGTCGTCAATGTGCAGGCGGCCGGCCGTATCCAGGATGACCACGGAGTGGCCACTCTTGGCCGCGTGTTGGAGGGCATGGCGACAGATCTCCGGCGGCGGGACCCGGTTCCCCTCGCTGAAGACCGGGATGTCCAGTTGCCGGCCCAGCACCTCCAACTGGGTGATGGCAGCGGGCCGGTAGGTATCGGCTGCCACGAGCAAGGGCGTCTGGTGGCTTTCCCGCCGCAGGAGGAGCGCCAGTTTGGCCGCCGTGGTCGTCTTGCCGGAGCCCTGCAGTCCCACCAGCATGAGGACGTGAGGAGGCGGCCCCGAGAGGTTCAGCCGGCTGGGTGCCCCCAGGACCTCCATCAGTTCCTGGTGGACGATCTTGATGACCTGCTGCGCGGGGGTCAGGCTGCGAGCGACCTCCGCGCCGATGGCCCGCTCCCGGACCCGCGCCAGGAACTCCTTGACGACCTTGTAGTTGACGTCGGCTTCCAGCAGGGCCAGGCGGACCTCGCGCAGGGCGGCATCCACATCTGCCTCGGTGAGTTTGCCGCGCCGCGCCAGGCCTTCAAAGATGGATTGCAGTTTCTCCGTCAGGTTCTCAAACACGCCTCAACCTGTTCCTGCTGCTTGACCCCGGAAGGTCCTTGGCCATACGTTCTTCTGGGCCCTTCCCCGAGCCCCCTCCTCGCACGTGGGGAAGGGGTTCGGGGTCTGTCCCCGCGGCCACTGGCGTCGCCGGGCACAGCGGTCCCCGACGTCTCATCTATTGTAAGGATTTTCGGGGCATTGTCAAACCGGGAGGGGGCTTGCAGTGCCGCCCTGCAAAATCCCGATTGACTGCCTTCCCCGCATCCGGTATAATGAGAGTGGGAATGGAAACTGCCGCAGGCGGGTGTTGCGGGCCTGGCGCCCTCGCGGGCGCAGGAGACGTCGGATTCCCGACGATGGGCGATTGGTCACAACCTATCTTCATCGCGTCGGCGCTGGCTGCGCTCGGCGCGATCGCTGTGGCTCTGTGGGCCGCTCGGGCGACCCATCGGTGGCGGGGATGGATCCTGGTCGCTGGGGGCGTTGTGCTGAGCGTAGGGGCCGGTCTGCCCTTCCATGTGGCCGTCCCCTGGCCCCACTCGGCAGGGACTTCGCTTGCCGCCCTCCTGGCCCCGCTGTTCTTCGCCTTGGGCCTCCTGGACCTCGTGGGGCTGCTCCGACAGGCTTCCGAGGCCTCGGTGGTGCAGACCCGCCGCGTCCAGGAAATGGAAGCCCTCAATGCCACCGCCATCGTCCTCCAGCGCGCCACCACCGAGGAGGAGATCTTCTCCGCCGTCGGTGCGGAGTGCGCGCGCCTGGGGTACTGGACCTTCGTCCTTTCTTTCAGCGAGGACCTCCTGCACGGCACCCTACGCCACGTCGCTTCCCCCGAGCCGGGCGGACTGGAGCGTATCCAGAGCCGCGCCGGGCTCCGCTCTCTGGACCTTTCCTTCCCCCTGGCCCGGCTGCCCGAAGCCTTCCGCAACGCACAGGCAGGACAGGCTTCCTACCTGGACTGCCTCCCCGGGGCCAGTGCCTCCGGGCATCCCTTCTTGGACCTCCTCTCCCACACGGGCCAGCGAAAGGCCCTGCTGGCCCCTCTTGCCCTGGGGAGCGGGCGCGTGGTCGGCGCGCTCCTGCTCCTCTCCG
>FWWL01009667.1_pt1 | contig 11542 bp, 11 predicted proteins | sample 2228331 | NCBI WGS metagenome assembly FWWL01 (sample SAMEA103939775, study PRJEB20133) | metagenome
CGGACGGAAGAACAAGTTCGGCTGGCGGCTCGTCGCTGGCGCCAGTTGGGCGTGACCTACATTGCCTTTGGCAGTTTCGGCACCTCAGGGCGCAACAACAGCGTCAACATGCTCTCCCGACGAAGTCTGCAAGTGCTTCGTGCCTTAACTGAGGAAGCCGAAAGCAACGGTCAACGCCTCCACATCTTCGGCATCGGTAGCCCTGCTTACCTGCTCCGCCTTGCAAACTGCGGCATTGCTCCGTCCAGTTTTGACAGTATCGGCTGGTGGAAGGCAGGCGGGTTTGGGTTTGTGCTTATGAATGACCGTTCACTCAGGATTACGCCCACTCATCGGCAACGCGCGGTACTTAGCCACTTGGGGCATCATAAGGCTGTTTCAATGCACGATTGCCCCTTTTGCTGCGACTTGGGTGCGTTAAAGAAAGTTCGCATTCTCCGCGTGCTACACAATTTGATGGCGTTCGTGGAAGCAGTGCAGAGGTTGAATGGTGGCAACTAAACAAGGGCTCTTGGCGAATGGGGCTTGCAGCCCTCAGGTTTAAAGGTTTTGGGTTGGGGAGAAAGATATGCCAGAATTGCTGTTAAAGTCACCTTAGATGTGCTGAATGCGGGAAACCCTTGAATAAACGCAACGAGGTGAGTGGATATGCCGCCAGCAGTCAAAAGCCTTCAGCGACGGCTGGAAGCAGTCATCGTCCAACTGCCCCCTGACAAACTGGCACTCTTGGTTGACTTCGCTGAATATCTTCGCGACCGCGAGGAGTGGGAAGCAACTTGGGAGTTGTTGAGCGACCCGGCGATGCGCAGGGATGTTGAGGAGGGACGCCAACAAGCGGCACAGGGAAAAGGACGACCCTGGCGGGAGGTTCAAAAGCGTGTTCACCGTCAAGTTAACACCGCAGGCTGAAAAAGCCTATTTGCGCCTTGACCCCAAAACACGGGCTCGCGTTGACCGTGTCTTTGAGCGCTTTGAGCGCGGAGAATTCCATCATCCAAATATCTGCGCCCTAAAAGGCGAGTTGGCAGGAAGCCTGCGTTATCGTCTGGGCAAGTGGCGCATCATCTTCCGCATTGACTACCAACATCGTCTGGTCTGGATTGAGGCTATCACAACGCGAGGTGGCGCCTATCGTTAGGCAGTCAGTTCTTGCCGATCGCCTCAACTGCTGTCGCCTTTAACGGTTGAAGCAGTTCCCTTGCGCGGACACTATAGCAAAAGGATGCAGCGTAGCAAGTAATGGCTTCGCCTAAAGTTCTCGCTGAAGCAACTGGGCGTTCAAGAAACTATTGGACGAAGAGGTTGCCGCTCAAGGTAAGGTGGCTGCTCAATGAAGCGAAAACTGCCCTTTCACATCCAGCACAATACAACGCCAGAAGTAGTGCAAAGGGTTCTCTTCTCAGCAGCAGGGGATCCTGTCACACCTAATTCACTCGGCAAAGTGCTTCAGAAATCGCAAAAGGTCATTAGTAACTTGATTGCCCCAGAGTTGCGGAAGTATGGCGTTTTAGACGGTTGGCGGTTGAGCGAGTTGGGGCAGCGGTTGTTGGGGCTTTCCCAGACCCATCCCGACCTGTTGGCGGAAGCAGATGCGCAAAAATTTAAGTTCCGACCCAATCTTGACGGGAAGGTGGTTGTGCGCTATCATTTTGGCAACTTCAGTCTGAAAGGGCTACAACGCAAGAAGTTAGTAGGTGAGGGAAATGGCGAAACAAGGTAAGGCTGTTGTTTGCCTTAGTGGGGGGTTGGATAGTTGTGTCACCACGGCGATTGCGGCACGCGAATACGAATTAGCACTTTTTCATGTCAACTATGGGCAACGAACAGAAGTAAAGGAATTAGCCTGTTTCCACGCGATTGCCGATTATTACGGAGTGAAAACGAGGTTGGTGACCGACTTGCCTTTGCTACGGGACATTGGTATGTCTTCACTCACAGACCCCTCACTGGAAATACCCGATGGCAAAGTGGACAGAGGAGATGTTCCTAACACTTATGTCCCCTTCCGCAATGCAATCCTCTTGTCACTGGCTGTTGCTTGGGCGGAAGCCATTGGAGCCAAAGCTGTGTTCATGGGGGCAACTGAGGTGGAAAGCCTCTATCCTGACTGTCAGTTCCGCTTCTTCTGCGCCATGCAGGAAGCGGTCAAGTTCGGTGCCAAGCATCCTCCGTCCATTATTGTTCCCCTCGTGAATATGACTAAAGCCGACGTTGTGCGTAAAGGCATTGAATTGGGTGCGCCTTTGCACTTGACATGGTCGTGTTATCGCAATAGCGATATAGCCTGTGGACACTGCCATAGTTGTTTATTGCGGCTGAAAGGGTTTGCTGAGGCGGGTATTGTTGACCCAATCCCTTATGAGCGCTTGCCAGAATTTGTAGCAGGTAGGTGAGCAATGTGAAGGGAAGAGCAATTGTGTTGCTAAGCGGTGGAATGGATTCCACAACGCTGCTCTATTATGCCTTGCAGGAAGGCTATGACATAGAGGTGCTGGTCTTTGACTATGGTCAGAAACATCGTAAAGAGGTTACCGTCGCCCTATCACTGGCGAGCGCGATTGGCGTCCCGGCAACAGTTATTCACATCCCTGACCTCGGCAGGCTTGGCGGTTCTGCGTTGACTGACCCACGCATCGCTATCCCCGCTCAGTCGGACAGGCGGCAACCAGACACCATTGTTCCCATGCGCAACAGCCATTTCCTTTGCTGGGCAGCGTCGGTTTGCGAGGTCAAAGACATTCACCACATTTTCATTGGAGCCAATGCTGAGGATTACGCCAGTTATCCCGATTGCCGCCCTGAGTTTTACGCAGCGATGCAGGAAGCCTTGCGACGTGGCAGCCAAAGGCTTAAAGACCTCGTAATCCACACGCCTTTCATCCATTGGCGTAAAGCCCAAATTGTGGCACTGGGCTTACAGTTAGGCGTCCCCTACGAACGCACTTGGTCATGCTACAATGGTGGCATCATTCCTTGCCGTATTTGCGACGCCTGCCGTGAGCGAGAGGCAGCATTTGAGGAGAACGGGATGGTGGATCCACTCATCTTCGTGACAGCGAGGTGATAATCATGTCTACTATTTCAGACATCTTTCAAAGTTACAAAAGCGCACTCATTCAGTCTCGGGACAAATACATGGAACTTTATACTGAACGCGTGGAAAATGGACGACAGTTCTATCAAGACTTCTTCCATCGTTTGATCGTTCCTTTCCGCCCTATGTTCGCCAATAACGCATCTCGCTCATTCATCACGCGTCAAGTGGAGCGATTTTTCGGTACGACTCAAATTGACTTTGTAGCGATTGATGGAACATGCCAAAAAGACGCCTTTAAGGATTTCATTGTGTTCTTTGGTGGGGCTTACGGCGCGAAGGGGCGCGTTTCCCTTGAAGGCGACCCACCGAAGGTCAAGTACGAAAAGTGGGAGATGAACCGTGATGTTTCAATGGTCGCATGGGTTCCCGTGCCATTTGCTGAACTTGCTGATGTATCAGGCGCAGACATAGAGGAAACCTTCATGGTGTCTGATGCTGACCGAATCAACCTGTCCAGCATACACACCAGTCTGATGCAACTGGCAGAAATCTATCTTGCCTATAACGTGGCAACCAGTTCGACGATTGACGCGCCCAAACTCATCATGCTTGACCAGTCTTTGAGTGGCATCATGGCAGCGGCTTCGCATGGAGTTGACACAGGTCTTATCGGCTACCCTTATGACCGTCGCCAACTCGACCACGCGGACGTGGCGATTGCTTTTGCCCATCCCTTCAATCCCGAACTGGGTGTGCCGTCCACCAAGCGGTTTCGTCGTTACACGGCGATTCTGGCGGAATTCCACAAGCGGAACACGCGGCATCTCAAGTTGAGCGAGTTGGAGTCGGCATTGGGGCTCACGCGGGACGACTTGCGCGAACCAGGCAAGTTCCTTTTGCGAGAGGACGCGCCGCTTTGCACTTATGATAAGGCGACCCAAACTCTTTCAACCGTCGTGGATTGCCGTGAGTCTTGGGCTTATACGGTGAGCCTGTTTCAAAACATCTGCACGCGCCTCTTCTTGCGAAAAGACCAATCAGCGTTGACCTACGAAGCACCAGACCCCGAAGACCCTAAGAAGAAGAGAAGGCGTTGGATGTCCCCTGACGATATTCATTTTCTGATTGCTGTAGGGCTACGGGCGTTGGTAGAAGTGTGCTGGGAAAAGCGCATCATGCTTGTCGGTGTCGTGAAGGACTCTGAATCACGATATCTAACACGAAATTACCTTGGTGTCATGAAGCATTTGGGTGTCTACCCTGAACTCCAAACGCTTAGGGTTGGTTTACTGCCATGGACAGACCGCATCTACTTGGAGACTATTCCCGTTTACTGCGATGATAATTTGGAGGCACCGTGGGCATCTGTTGAGTTTGACTCAATTTTCATGACGCTGCATTTAGGGCAAGACGAGAATGGCGCCCCTCAAATAATGGGTGTGCGAACCCGCAGGGGGGAAATGGTTGCCCCAGAGCGGTTGTTCCTGCGGTCACTGGCGCAATTCTTTTTGACCCGTCACAAGAAAACACCTTTAATGGGGCATGTCGTTTTCCTTGATCGTTTAGCCTTTCCCGCATGGGACAAAAACGCTTTTGGGGAGGTCACTATAAGTTCTCCTTCACTCGGGACTATCCAACCTATCGTTTATAAGGACAAAGACGCTAATAACATCGGGCAGACGATCATGATGTATCTGCTGAACACGCTCACGCGCAACCACTTTCCTGAAGTCATCGGCTATCCTGACCCACTCCACAAAGCCGATTGGGGTGCGAAGTCGATGGGCAGGCGTGTGAAGGGAATGATTGATAGCAGCGAAATACCATTCCGCTCCAAACCGATTGCCAAGACCTTGCGCCGTGTCCGTGACGAATTCAGACGCTAAAGAGAACACAGGAGGGAGCCATTATGGACTTTGTGCCTGGCATGATAGGAACACTCATTCGCTTAGAGGAGGATGAGAATTCTCGTTTCCGCTTTGAGGTTTGGTTTGACTACACGAAACGGGCGATGAACCTCATTCGTGAAGGTGCGATGCTCGCTGTGCCTAACTTTGCATCCACCAACGACGAACAGCATCTGTCCATCCTAGAAGTTGTCTCTATTTTACCGATGCATTATGCCCTTGGGGATGATACAAGAGGCTACCCTGGCTTTATTGTTGAAGCTGCTAAGAGCGCCGTCAATGATTGGGAAGAGCAGGAAACCGAATCCACTGAAGATGTCACAAAGATTCGTTGTATCGCCATTCCAACGAATCTTGAGGTTGTTCTATCCACTCGCACAACAGATGGGAGACTAAAGTTGCAAGAGGAATCTAACCTGCCAATGGTGGGATCAACCGTTCACTTGCTGGATACGGCGTTTACAGAATACGTCGTCAACTACGGCATCCGTGAGGACGAGAACACAATTATCGCAGGCACACTTATTCGTGATCCTGATGTGCGCATCCATGTGCGGGTGGAGGATTTGCTGCGGACACACTTTGGTATCTTCGGTTTTACAGGCGCAGGCAAGTCGAACCTTGTCAGCACATTGGTTAGCCATATTTTAACAAGAAGCCACGAGGCAGTCAAAATCGTGATATTTGATCTAATGGGGGAATACAGCACCCTGTTGATTGACCACTTGACACTAATGCCTAATGCCTTGCTCGTTGCGCTGGGTGAAGAAACCCTGCCTGAGTCGGTGCTTGAATACTTAGCCAAACCAGATGACGTGCTCTTGAATCAAGCGGTTCGTGACCTCACAAACACGACATTGCTTCCTCGTGCTTTGATGCCTAACCGCCATCAATTTGCCCTGCCGTTTCGGGAGATCTTGAGGGAGAGGAAAATTCGGTTTTGGCGTGACCGTGTGCCAACGGTGGATGAATTCATAGACAAGGTGCGACCGCAGGTGGTGCGTGGCAATCTTGGGGGATCACGCGAATTAGTGATTGAACTGCTTACACATTTGCAAAATACTTATCGGGGACAAGCGTTCACGGTGGAAATCATTAATATGATGTTGGACGCAGTGAGACAAGCCCGCGAGCAGGCGACGACAAATCCCACCCGCGAGGGTTTGGACAATCTGTGTGAGGCACTCCAAAATGACGGAATGCGTTACGCGAATATGCGTCCTATCCCACCGAACGCCTTTATTTCCATTCCAGAACTGATTGACCGTTTAAACGATGCAGAATCGTTTGGACTTTACATCATTCAATCCCACAATCCTGATGTGCTTCGCCACTTTGCATGGATGTTGGGCACCTTTACCTTTGAGCAACGGCGGCGGTCTGGACAGATTACACCGCTGGTTAGTTTTGTGTTTGACGAAGCAGATGAGTTCATACCCCAGCAGGCGCGTGAGACATACGCTGAATCGTCAGACATCGCCATGACGCTGGCACGGCGCGGGCGTAAGTTTGGGTTGGGCATCGGTATTGCCACGCAGCGCGTCCGTTACTTGAACACAAGCATTATGGCGCAACCTCATACTTACTTCGTTAGTAAGATGCCACGCAAAACAGACCGTGAAGTTGTTGCTGAAGCCTTTGGCGTCTCCGAAGATATGTTCCGCCAGACTTTTAAATTTAAAAAGGGTGACTGGCTGTTGATGAGTTATGATGCGACAGGCTTAGAGGCAATCCCTATTCCAATCCACTGCGATGATGCTAATAAGCGGATAGAGAGATTCCTTGAGCAGATCAGTAGAGAGGTGGCAGCAAGTGAGGCGGGAACAAGGTAGAGTCGTCCTTTTCGGCAAGCACAGATTACGCGTGCCCGCTCTCTTTGCCGGTTACCGATTGGGAGACTCTCCAGATGCGGGCTTGCGCTTTTTGCCTTGGGATATCACAGAAACCGAGGCATTACTTATTAACGCTTACGATTTAAACCGCCCCCGGTTTAGAGCGCTCCTTAACGATGGTTGGGACCCTGCCCATCACCTATGCTTCGTTAATAAACCCCTTATGATTGATTCTGGTGCTTATTACTTTCTCAAACACGAAAATGTAACAATTTCTCCCAATGAAATTCTTGAACTTGAGTTAAAATCTCGTGCTGATGTAGGAGTAGTGCTTGATCATCCATTTCCACCTAATGCTCCAAATAAAATAGACAGGATTCAAACAACGCTCAAAAATACAGAAGCAATGCTGAAATTACTTAGACTAAAAAAGTCAGACATGGAGTTAATGCCTGTTATTCATGGTCATACACCACAAGAGATCAACGATTGCATAAACCACGTAAGGCGACTGATGGACACTTATGGCTTTGGCGATTTGACGAGAGTCGGCATCGGCAGCATAGCACCCCTCGCGCAGCACGGCAATATACGCCTTGCAGTTGAAATCATTCACACTGTCCGAACTTATCTTCCTAAAGCACATATCCACTGTTTCGCCATGGGTTCTGCTTTACTCATGCTGTTAGCTTTCTACTGTGGAGCGGACACAGTGGATTCGCAAAGTTGGATCGTCAGTGCTGCCTTCAAGTTCGCCCAATTGCCCGGGCTTTATTTTGTGCGTTTGTCAAGACGGGTCTATAAAAATCAGGAAGATTTTGAATTTGCTAAGCAGCGATTTGCAAAACACTTGAAACGATTGCACAATGAAGAAGGGTTTTTTGTTAAAGATTGGTTAACTGGTGAAGTAATCGACCTATCGTCAGATACCGTCATTGAGCAATATGTTGAAAGTCTCGTAGATATAAAGAGTAATGAAAATATTCATAATAGAGCCTGTCACAACTTATGGGTTTATAACTTTGAGGTCCGCCGAATCCGTAAAGCCATTGTGGAAGACCGTTTTGAACAATTTATTGAAGCCCGTTTAGCAAATACCCGCTACAAGGTGGCATTTGAGTATGCAAAAGAAAAGAAGAGAAAAAGATAAGGCAGTTCACCGCCTCCTTATTCTCAGTTGCTCTGCCCGAAAGCATCAGGTTGCGGGCGAAGTGGCGGCGTGGGATCTTTACGACGGCGTGGCGTTTCGGGTTCTCAAGCAGTTGCAAAAGGAAGGGCGCTTCCCTGAGGATGTAGATATTCTCATTTTATCGGCACGGTATGGATTGATTCGTCCTCACGATAAGATCACCTTTTATGACCAACGAATGAACCGCCGTATCGCTGAGCATCAAGCGCCTCACAATTGCGCATTGTTGCGCCGCATGATGAGTGCTGGAAAGTATACCGAAGTTTTTGTGAATGTGGGGCGAACATATCTCTTGGCATTGCACCCTTTTGCAACATGGGTGTCTCCAAGCGTCAAGATAGTTGTGGCTGCTGGCGGTATTGGTCGTAAACTGCGACAAATGAAACAGTGGCTATTGCGGAGCGCCACTACTTGCGACAATTGAGCCGAACGGGCGAAGCCGTTATGGTGGACGATTTTCGGGAGACGGTGACCATTGTGCAAGTGCGGCCGCGAAAAAGCAAGCACGGGGGCGCGGAAGCATGACGGGCGTAAACTGTTGAGGAGGTGAAGCCGCATGCGAGGGCGTTGGGTGGCAGCGATGGCAGTGCTGATGCTCTTTCTCCTTTGCGCTTCGGCGCAACAAACGCCCAGCGATGTCGCCTTCGGCGGCGAGTATTTCTTTCGCTTTCGCGCTGCTGTCGGTGGGCTAACGCCTGAGGCGCGAGCAGTTGCTTTGCAAGAACGCTTCACTCAGGTGTTCATCTGTTTGATGACGCACCGCCAACCTCTTATCGTTTCTGTGCAAGCCCGTGGAACGATGAGGGTCGTCGTGGTCTCGGGCGTCCCTTTCGCAACGGTTACCCCTGCTGACGCAGCAGCGAACCGAATGAGTGTTGAGCAATTAGCGCGGGTGTGGCGGAGCAATTTGGAGGAGGGTTTGCGCGCTATTTTGTCGCGGTGACAGTAAAACCGTTGAAGCGATCAGCCTTTTAGCAACGCGGTGGCTTCGCGCACCCAGTCCCAATTTTCGCGGCGGAGGCTTCCATAGCCAGTGATGATGATGCCGTCCACCTTTTGCTCCTTGCATGCTCGCGCCTGTGCGAGGAAGGCTTGGCGATGGGGCACGAAGCGCTCTGAAGGGTGCAACCGCACCCAAAGTTCCACTTGCTCGCCGAAAACTTGTCGGTTCAAAACCAGATAAGGCGGAAGGCGTTCGGGGGCGACATCTTTCGCATCCACTTCAACAGCATGGACCAATTCCCGCAATCGCTGTCGGTCTAAGCCATATTGCCACAGCGAAGCGGGGAGCAATCGTCCCTCCACATGGACGCGCTTGTCGTGCTTGTGGGCGATTTCTTCCACCAACAGCGCCAGCAGAGAGGAAACAACATCCATGCGCATCTGCATCACTTTCTTAGCGACCCCTTCCACCAACCCTTCCCACAAATCCCATTCCAGCGGGGCTTGTGACAGGTCAGTGGTTGACACGAAGAACTGCTCCAGTTCGTTCTCCAGGAAAAACCGCACCCGTTCAATTTCAATGCCTTGTTCCTGAGCAACTTGGCAACAGTGCTCGCAGAAGCACCGCGAAAGCATGAAGTCGGCAGCAGGCGGCAGGTGAATGTCACTGAGCATGTTGCTAACCTTTGTCAAGGGAAGGTAACCCAAGTTTTCCAACTCCACAGTGTCCACAGGGTAATTCGTCACCAAATCGCCCACCATGCAGACCAGTAATTGACGAACTTTGGGATTGGCAGGGCAAAGGGCATGAAGTAGGCGGTCGCCAAGGGGGTTCTTCACTGTCAATTCAGGGTAACGCTTGCCCAGCAAAGGGTTGTAGCAGCAGGAGACAGTGACAGAAACCTTCAGCCCCGCTTCTTTTGCTTTTTCGGTGGCTATCTTCAGCGGGTTGGCGCCAGCGCACCGTTCGCTGGGGATGGGTGCCACAGGTAACCCCGCATACCAACTTCGTTCGGGCAGGAAACACACGGCACCTTCGTCCGCATAAAAGAGCCGGCAGGTTTCGGCGTTAGGCAGGAGAAGCAATTCGGCGGGGTTTGTCACGACGAAACTGAGCCCGTCTACCCCCCACTCCTCTTTGAAGCGGCGGAAAGTGGTTGGCAGTCGTTCAGGATCAAACTCCCAGACGAAAACGCGCAAGAAGACTTGCATGGCGTTCCACCTCCGAAACGCCGTTTTGCCCACCTCTCATCATAGCACGGTTTTGCTCTTTCAGGCTTGGCGGGAGCGCATCAGTTTTTCTGTCAAGAGCACCAACCACGCAGCGGACCAACCGTGTCCGACTGCCCAGTAGCCGTTGCCGAAGGGCTCAAACATTTCTGCTACCAATCCGGCAGGTGTGGTGTGGTGGACGACGGTGCGCCAACATTTTTCCGCTATTTGCTGCCACTCTTTGTTGCCCGTCACCTCAAAGAGGGACGCTGCGGCTAACCCTAACCACAGGGTGGCAGGTGTGCTTGCCATGCCCCACGCGTAATGGTCCCCGGCGAACCTCCAAACGGCTAAGCCCTTCTCAGGCGTCTCTTTTGCCAAATGGTGAAGCACCCAACGAACGGCTTTCTCCGCAATTTGCCGCTCTTTAGGATTCGTCAAGTCCAAGACGGAAAAAGGCACAAGCACCCCTAAAGTAGACGCATCAGGGGTTGGATCTGGGTGACCGTCAGGCGTGATGCTCCGCAGGAAGCCTTCACCAGTCCAGAAGCGGTTCAGCAAAGTTTCCTTTAGGCGCTGCGCAAGAGCATGCCAACGGTGGGCTTGCTCCGTTTCGCCAACTCGTTGTGCCAAACGAGCACCTGCTTGAAAGGCGGCAGCGAAAGCCGCTTGCGTGTAAGTGAAGTGCCCGCGAAAGGTCTCCCACAAATCCATGCCTGTCTTGTGCAAATAGCCGACAAGGTGTTGCTCCAAAAAAGTCAAGGCTTTGTTCGCCATGAGCCAGACAGCGAGGGGAAGGTCAATGGCAAGGTGCCGATACACCTGTTCTGCTGCCCAGACGACGGTAGCGGTCTCGTCTATTTGCAAACTGTCGTGGTCTTCGCTCCATGCTGGCGCTAAGGTGCCATCTAACCAGTAGCGTTGGTGGAAGTAACCATCGGGCGATTGAGCGCGGGCGCACCAGTGGAAGAAGCGTGCGGCTTTCTCCGCCATCCCGATGGTAGCAAACGCGTGTGCGACAAACGCTGCGTCACGACACCAACAGAAGCCGTAACCACCACTTGCTTCAAAGGTGGGGTCAAATTCTGGCGCTGCTACGGGAGCGCCTTGTCCTTTGTCCCAAGTAAGGCGCATTGTCCACAAAGCGGCTTCCCATACTGCTCGCGCTCGCTCCCCGCTAAATTCAGCGGACGGGGAGGCAACGGTAAGGCGCTTCTGCCACTGGTGCCACTCTTGACGATGCCGAAGGAGATGGCGCTCAAAAGGTTCTGCCAAAACTTTCGCCAACCGATGCAAAACTTCCCGTTTGCTCTCCCCAAAGCCGATCACCATCGTCCGCTCCGTTGAGCCGAACGGCGGGAGCGAGAGATGCCAACCGATGGAGAAGGCAACCTTCCCAATTTCCAGCGTTTGTCCTCCAAGC
>FWWL01008807.1_pt1 | contig 11531 bp, 11 predicted proteins | sample 2228331 | NCBI WGS metagenome assembly FWWL01 (sample SAMEA103939775, study PRJEB20133) | metagenome
AGACGTCGAACATTTTACGAACTTTGCAGTGTTGGCGGTGGAGAAGAAGGCGGCTCAACCGACAGCGCCTGCCGCAGCGTTCAGCGACATTCAGAATCACTGGGCGGCGGATGCGATTCAACAACTGGTCGGCCTTGGCGCGGTCAAGGGCTACACGAACGGCACGTTCCGGCCTGACAAGACGATCACGCGGGCGGAATTCGCGGCGATCGTCGCAAAGGCTTTCGGTCTGAAGCAGGCGGCAACGGCGGTCGAGTTTGAAGATACGAAGAACCATTGGGCCAAGGACGCGATCGCGGCAGTCGTGGCTAGCGGCGTGGCGTCCGGATACGATGCGGCCCGGTTCGGGCCGAACGATCCGATCACGCGGGAGCAGATGGCGGTCATGATCATGCGAGCCGCGTCGGTGGCGAAAGCGTCGAAAACGGCTGCGTTCGCGGATGAGGCTTCGATCTCCGCTTGGGCCCGGGAGGCAGTGGACGCCGTACAAGCGGCGGGCATTATCAAAGGCTTCCCGGACGGAAGCTTCAAGCCGCAAGGGAAAGCAACCCGCGCGGAGGCAGTAGCGATTATTGCCCGGTGCTTGGACAAGCTGAATCCTTAAACGCTGCCGATTGAACTTCGGACGCGTTCGGCGGAAAGCCCGACCTGAGATGATGAACATATTCAGCAACCCCTGCACAGACAAGGTTTATGCAACCGACGTCTGACAGGGGTTTTTCCGTCATTCCTGACGGTAATTTTTTTCAATCCCTCACTTAGGTCAGGTGTCCGATTCTTCCTCATCCCCTAAAATGGGTTTGGCAGGACAAAATTCGACAGAAGTCTGATGATGATGGGTATTCATGTTTTGAGTATGCATTGCAGAGAGGAGCAACGAAAACATGTCGGAAAAAATGCGGAAAACAATCAAGTGCACAATACATTTTTAACAACCCGAATGGGGTTGCGGTCGACAATTCAGGTAACATGTAGCCGATTCGGGAAACAACCGGATCCAGGTATTCGATCAGGAAGGTAATTATGAATATCAATGGGGCATACAGGGCAGCTAAGAAGGCCAGTTTAATTTTCCAAGCGGAATAGCGGTTGACAGCGAATTCCAGGAAGAGTGGGGCTCGGAAGGCAGCGGCGAAGGCGAGTTTGATTCTCCGAACGGCATCGCCGTCGATGAAAACGGAACCGTATATGTAAACGGAAGGGAACAAACATCGTGTTTAGGTGTTCCGAGATGACATACCAACTATGTTTTTGAAACTCAATTTGGAAGTGAAAGCTCGCTGGAAGGACAGATCTCTTTCCCGCATGTCATAACGGTCGATTGCAGCATGTGGAGTTTATTGACTGATTCATTGAAGAGATATCGATTTGTTGCTCAAGAACCAAATCAGGCACGTTAAGGTCAAGTAACGCGTAAAGGAAGGGACTTAGATGATCGATAACCATCTGCTCGAAGTTCAAACGCTGCTTCGGAACAACGGCATTCTGATCAGCTTCTCCGGCTGGCTTTCCCAGCAATTAATCGAAGAGTACGGTGAAGCCGTAAGGAAGTATCTGGAAGCGGAAAATAAGCCGAAAAATGAAATCTCGCACATTTTTTCCATCTATATTGAGCAAACGCAGAATATCAAAAATTACTGTGCGAGCAAGAGCGTTTCCCCCGCAAGCGACCGGATTTCCCAATCCAGTATCGTCACGATCGGTAAAACCGAGCAGGGGACCTATATCTGTTCCGGTAACTTGGTGGAAAACGATGACTTGAACGGACTTCTCGCCCGCGTAGAGTCGGTCGTGAAGCTAGACAAGGACGGGCTCAAGCGTCTGTATAAGGAACAGTTGAAGCAGGAGCTTCCGGATGGAGCGAGCGGCGCCGGTATCGGTCTCATCGACATGGCGCGGAAAGCGACGCAGCCGCTTGAACATTCCGTCACGAAAGTCGATGAGTTTCTATCATTTTTTATATTGAAGGCGGTGGTTTAGCAATGAGTCAATTAAGACCTATAAGCATTGAGAGCACGCGAACCTCGCCGGAGGTTCGGTTCGATCCGGAACAGGGCACGCTTCTCATCCGCGGCCAGTCCTATCCGGAGAATGCGTTCAATTTCTATGAGCCGCTGCTCCAATGGGTGGACGAATATTTGGAGCAGCTCTCCGCAGAAGCAATCGTCCGTTTCGAGCTCGAGCTTCCTTACATCAACACGTCCAGTACGAAATGCTTCATGTTGCTTCTGGAGAAGATGGAGGCGGGGCACCAAAGCGGCAAAAATATTGCGGTTTATTGGCGCTATGACGAAGACAACGAAAGCGAGCTGGATTGCGCCGAAGAGTTCAAGGAGGATCTCACTCTGCCGTTTCACATCATTGCTAAAGAAGAAGCGTAAAGCGCGTAAATGAGAGGTGAGAGGTTGTTGTTCCAGAAGCGAAGTTCTTTGGATCGGAACCAGCCGTTATACGATGGAAGTGTTTTCAAAGTCATGCTGCTTGCTGCTGTCCTGCTTGTTCTTTCGACTACGCTGGTCGGCGCCTTATCCTACTGGATCACCCGGAACGAAGTCGTCAAAAAGCTGAAAACGAATGAACTGAATACAATTGCGAAATCGGTGTCTTCCCGGGTCGAAGAGAGAATCGCCCGGGCTGTCGAAACTTCTACGATGCTGGCGGACGATCCGATCGTTGTCGAGTGGGTGAAGGGAGGAGAGAGGGACTCCCGATTGGGCGAAGCGATCCTGAAGAAGTTAAAGAACATCCCAGCTTCCTTGGATTATACGATTGCCAGCGTTATAAGTGCCGGGACGAATCAGTATTGGTCGGACAGGGGCCTGCTGCAAGTCGTCAGCCCCGACGATCCGGATGACGATTGGTTTTTCAGGGAGATCGCTTCCGGACAAAAAACGACGGTGGACATCGACTGGAACGACAATCTCAAGGATACGTTTGTCTTTACGAATGTCCTGATCGGAGATGTCGGCGAGCCGCTTGGAATCGCAGCCATGGGTATGAGCCTGAAGGCGCTGTCCGGCGACTTCGCTGCATACAGCTATGGGGAAGACAGCTATTTGTGGATGGTTGGCGAGGACGGCACCATTTTTTTGTCGGACCGGTTCGAACAGACCGGCCGGAACATCTCCGAGTTTTTATCTTCGGCAGCGCAGGACAAGCTTGCCCCTGCGGATCCTGGGCAGGTGCTGGTGTTGGAAGCGAAAGACAGGGACGGGCGGCTGACGGACATGATCAGCTATCCGATGCGTACGATGGAGACGCGTCTTCTCGTCCTCGTACCGCGGAGCGAAACAGTCGGGTTTTTAGATACGATCCGGGTTCAAACGACGGTCGCTGTCATCTTTACGCTGGCTGTCATCGTGTTTTTCTTCTATTACATCTCGCGGAAGCTGGCCGATCCGTATAAACGCGCGCTTCGGATCAACGAAGAGCTGGAAAGCGCCGTGTCTGACCGGACCCGGGAATTGGCTGTCCGCAACCGTGAGATGACGGACAGCATCGTTTATGCGAACAGAATCCAGCAGTCGGTGCTTCCGTCTGCTTCCAACCTGGAGCAGGCGTTCGCCGAGCATTGGGTCGTGTGGAGGCCGAGGGATGTTGTCGGCGGAGACTTCTACTGGACGAGGCAGGTCGGCGAAGTCCGATGGGTGGCGGTCGGGGATTGCACCGGACACGGCGTTCCGGGGGCGCTGATGTCAATGCTTACGATTGCGTTGTTGAACCGGATCGCCGATCAAGGCGGGATCGACACTCCTTCACAGGTTCTCAGCAAGCTGAATGTCCTTCTGAAGCAAATGCTTCGCCAGGAAGACCGGGAGGGACTTTCCGATGACGGGCTCGATCTTGGACTCTGTTTCATCCAAAGGAACGTTGTAACATTCGCCGGAGCGGGCATGGCGATCTACATTGCGGATGCGGTGGGCGTGCAGAGGGTGAAGGGTGACAAAACCAAAATCGGTTACCGCAGAACGCCGTTCGATTGCGAGTTCACGAATCATCAGCTCCGCGCGGAAGCAGATGCTGCCTATTATCTGGCTACTGATGGCGTAACGGATCAGAACGGCGGAGCCAAAAACATCTCCATGGGCAGAACGCGCCTCATGAGATGGATTGAATCATTCAGCGGTTATTCTTTGCCAGAGCAGCGGATTCTTTTCGAACAGAAGCTTGCGGAATATATGGGCGCCGAGCCCCAGCGCGACGACATCGCTATGCTTGCTTTCAGGGTGGCGTACACGATGGGGCGGCGACGAATTTCTGATCCTTCTTCCGGATACGGACGCTGAAGCGTGCAAATCGAAAGTCCAGCATTTGATAGAAGCTTTCGAAGACTCGGAACCCTCGCCGATTAAGATCAGCATGGCCGTCGGAACGGCAACGCTCACCCATCCGGAGGAAAATTTCTCTGAGCTGTTTCTCCGGGCAGAGAAAGAGATGTATAAGAGAAAGCTGATTGAAAGCCGGAGCGTCCGCAAAAAATTGATCGAAGACATCTCGGAAACAATGTACGCGTCGGGAATCGAAGATCCCGCCCATATCGCGAGAATTACCGATATGGCATTGGGGCTTGCGGAGCGGATGGACATTCCTCGCCATTCTCCGCAGATGGGAATGCTTCAGAAGTTGGCCTCTCTGCATAATGTGGGTAAAATCGCAATTCCGAAGGATATCCTTCTGTACCCTGGGGAATTGACCGCTTACCAGCGGGAGGTTGTGCAAACCCATAGCGAAATCGGTTACCGGCTTGTATTTTCGCTGGGCGAACCGGCATTGGCGGAGTCGATCTTGTCCTTGCACGAGAGATGGGACGGAAACGGTTATCCTCACGGCATCATGAAGGATCAAATCCCCGAGCCGGCGTATCTTTCCTGAATACCTTTCATTTTTCACCTTAAAGGCGATAGTTTAGCGATGAAAGAGTTGATCGATAACAACAAATAAATCCGAGAGGGTGCTGTGTATGAAAGGACTCGTATTTACGACATTTTTGGAAATGGTGGAGAGTAAATTTTCATTGGAAATCACTGACCGGATTATTGAAACTTCCGAATTGGCGTCCGGGGGTAGCTATACAACGCTGGGTACGTACGATCATAACGAAATTATCCGGCTGGTCGCACAGCTTAGCGAACGGACAGACATTCCAGTTGCCGATTTGGTGCGGACTTTCGGCGAATATCTGTTTGGGCAGCTTGTCGAGATGCTTCCACAATTTGTGGAGGTGAGCCGTACTTCATTTGATTTCTTGCAAAAAGTAGACAGCTACATTCATGTCGAAGTACACAAGCTGTATCCCGATGCCCAACTGCCCCGTTTTGAGTACGTTACGCCGAAACCAGGGGTATTGGAAATGACTTACCGCTCCTCACGGCCGTTTGCCGATCTGGCGGAAGGGATGATTCAAGGGTGTATCCGGCATTACGGCGAGAGCATTGATATTGTACGGGTAGATCTACCTGAAAGCTCCGGCACGGCCGTACGCTTCATCCTGACGGAACGGGTGTGAGTGCATGAGTGAAATTGATCTCCTCCGCAGGCAGCTGGAACGGGAAAGAACGGCCCGCAAAGAAGCTGAAAAAATCGCCGAGCAAAAAACCCGGGAAATTTATTATATGAATCAAGAGTTGCGGCAGGTGAACGAAGAATTGGCTCACCGCAACCGTGAGATGACGGACAGCATTGTTTATGCGAACCGCATCCAGCAGTCGGTGCTTCCGTCCGCTTCCAACCTGGAACAGGCGTTCGCCGAGCATTGGGTCGTGTGGAAGCCGAGGGACGTCGTCGGCGGGGACTTTTACTGGACGAGGCAGGTCGGCGAAGTCCGATGGGCGGCCGTAGGAGACTGCACCGGGCACGGCGTTCCGGGGGCGCTGATGTCGATGCTCACGGTTGCGATGCTGAACCGGATCGCCGATCAAGGGGGGAGCGACACTCCTTCACAGGTTCTCAGCAAGCTGAATCTCCTTCTGAAGCAAATACTCAGTCAGGAAGACCGGGAGGGACTCTCCGACGACGGGCTCGATCTGGGACTCTGTTTCATCCATGGGAACGTTGTGACATTCGCCGGAGCGGGCATGGCGATCTACATTGCGGATGCGACGGGCGTGCGGAGGGTGAAGGGGGACAAACCCAAAATCGGATACCGCAGAACGCCGGCAGACTGCGAGTTCGCGAACCATCATCTTCGCGCGGGTCTGGATGCGACTTATTATCTGGCTACTGATGGCGTAACGGACCAGAACGGAGGAGTCAAAAACATCTCGATGGGCAGAACGCGCCTCATGAGATGGATTGAATCATTCAGCGGTTATTCTTTGCCAGAGCAGCGGATTCTTTTCGAACAGAAGCTTGCTGAATATATGGGCACCGAGCCCCAGCGCGACGACGTCGCTATGTTTGCTTTCAGGGTGGCATCCTCGAATGTCGGTTAGGGGGGCATCAAGCGATGGCTGACAATGAACTGCTCTCCAGGTATGAGGAACTGTCCGTCCGGTACGAGAAGCTGCAGCGGGAAATGACCAAGATGCTGCGCATCAGCGATGCGCAGAGCCTGACTCTGATTCGGGTAAAGAGCAGAGCCTGACTCTGATTCGGGTCAAGACTGCTCTTAAAGCTCTGCTTGACAACACAGGACAAGGGTTTCTGACATTTGACCGTAGTCTGACGGTTCAGAAGCAGTACAGCGCGGAATGCATAAAAATTTTCGGGCGAAAAATCGGCGGTCTGCCGTTTGCCGGTTTGCTCTATTTGAACGAAACCGGTGAACAGGATAAGATCGAATCGTTCCTGCGGATAATTCTGGGGGAACAAGACGAATTTATACGGGATATGTGGAAGGATTTGCTGCCGAAGGAACTTCCCATCCATGGGAAAACGGTTCAACTGGATTACAAAATGATCGCCGAGCCGGGAGACGACCCGTTCTGCATGGTGATCCTAACCGACATCACGCACGAGCGTAATCTGGAGACCGAGGTGGAGCGGGAGAGACGCGTCCTCAGAATGGTCGTCAAAGCGGTAACGAGCAGCGGCGATTATTCCGAGATCATATCCGCATATCTTCGATTCAGCGTATCGCCGCTCGACCCGTTTCTATCGGGAGAAGCTGATAGGGCAGAGGCGTTCGCGGAATTATACCGAACTGTCCATACGTTCAAAGGAAACTTTGCCCAGCTTGACTTTGTGCATATTGTGCCGAGGTTGCACGAGTTGGAGACGAAGCTGTCCGACTGCAAGCGGGAACTGCTGGAATCGCCGCCGGAGTCGTTTGCGCAATTCATCGCTTCGCACCGCTTGTCCGAATGGCTTGAGGAAGATTTGGCTCTGCTCAAGCAGGTATTGGGGGATGCCTTCCTGCGGCCCTCCAATGTCTTAATGATCGAGGGGGGGAAATTAACCGAACTGGAGCGCAAAATCGTCGAACTGCTCTCTCCGAAGGAAGCCGGGACGCTTCTGGCCGAACTAAGGAGATTGCGCTATCGCCCTTTTACCGACCTGTTGATGCGGTACCCAGAGGGATTGTCGAAGACGGCGGCTAAGTTGGGCAAGTCGATCTATCCTGTCGAAATATCGGCAGTAGACATTCAGGTCGCTTTGGAGCGCTTACGACCTTTCGGGCAATCGCTTGTCCATGTGTTCAACAACATGCTGGATCACGGTATCGAAGAGAGTGAGGAGCGGACGCTGTCGGGCAAAGATCCGCTCGGCCGCATTACCTGCGCGCTTACACGCGGACTGGACGCCTTGCGGCTGATTGTCGCCGATGACGGCAGGGGAATAGATGCGGATGCAATCCGGAAGCGGGCCATCTCTATCGGTATATATACTGAAGAGAGTGCTGCGAAGGCTTCAAATGAAGAAATTCTCCAGTGCATTTTCCTCGACGGGTTTTCTACTCGGGACGAGGTCACCGGCTTATCGGGACGGGGGGTCGGACTTTCTGCCGTGAAGCGGGAAACGGAAAGGATCGGGGGAACGGTCCAGATCAGCACGAAGCCGGGAAAAGGCACTGCATTTATTTTTGATCTGCCGATGTCAGAATAGAGGAGAAGAATCAATGGCGCGAATTGTCATTGCGGATGATGCTTCGATCATGCGCAGTCAACTGAGAACAATATTCGAACGGAGGGGCGATACGGTCGTCGCTGAGGCAGAGAATGGGCAAGACGCCTGCAAGGCTTACGTCGATCATAGGCCGGATTTAATTACGATGGACATCAATATGCCGGTGATGACGGGAATTGAGGCGGTGAAGCGGATTAAATCCGATTTCCCCGAGGCGAACATCGTCATGATCAGCACGGAAAACGAACGCAGTTTGCTGTACGAGGCGATCAAAAACGGCGCCAAGTATTACATCCTTAAGCCGATTGAGGAGGAGAAAGTGCTTCAGGTTGTCAATCAGATGTTCGGAACCGGAAAAGCGGAGGTCAAAACCGAAACAGTCCCGAAAGTCCTGTCTGCGGAATCGGCGCCGACAGAATCGGCTTCACCGGAAGATTTCCGCAGTGGATTGCCTTTCGCCGTCATGTTCACGGAAGGTAAAATCGTCGTGTATCTCTTCAGGCAAATTACCCCGCGGTATGTGCCGTATCTGAAAGAGGCGATCACCGGCTTGTCCTATATAGACAAGCTTAAGCTAGTATTTGATTTCGGAGATTTGAACGGTTTAACCGACGAGACGATCGGATATTTGACTGAATGGATCGGACATGTGAGAAGATCGCGGGGGGCCGTCGCGCTTGTCACGGAGAATCAAGCGCTTGGGCGGCAAGCTTCGCTGCGGACAAGCGCAAGCGTTTATCTCAATCTGGAAGCTATCAAGTGGTAGGGCAACCTCCCAAATCGCTGGCTAAGGGTTCTAACCTACTGAAGCACCGTGCTTGCAGGATATTTCCTATTCTGCAAGCACGGTGCTTATTTGTGTTCATGGAGGCTGCCGTCCTTGGGACGGCGGTACACGTTTGTATCGAGCAATCAGATGAGTATGAGGAACCCAAAAACTTATTTCAAAAACTTTCTCGATCCCTCACTTAGGTCAGGTGTCCCAAATGGGAGGATTCATTACAATAGTGTGGACAAACGAGTAAAGTGAGTCAGGGATCATCCGATATGACAGGGGGGCCGGGATCCATGACGTAAAAAGGAGCAGGTTGGATGAGGTGCCCGATGATTTTGCTTGTGGAGGACGATGAGCATATTCGCTCGGTGGTCGCTGGTTACTTGGAGAACGAGCGTTTTCGGGTTATCGAAGCCGATTGCGGCCGCGCGGCCTTGCAGTGCATGGAGCAGGAGCTTCCCGACCTGATCATTCTGGATATCGTGCTGCCGGATATGAGCGGGTTCGAGGTTTGCGAAGAGATCCGAAAAAGTAGCGACATGCCGATCGTGATCCTGAGCGGCAGGGATAATGCGGACGATATTGTTCTCGGATTCGAGCTTGGTGCCGACGATTATATCACGAAGCCGTTCGATCCGCAGGTATTGGTCATGCGGGTGAAGACGAGGCTGCTCCGCATCAAGGCTGCGGAAGCCGACGGCGTTGAAGCTGCAGCGTGGGGCGAGGCGTCCAGCCGCTTTACGAGGTTGCTCACGAATCGGGAAGCGGAAATCGTGACTTTGATAGAACGCGGGTTCACGAATGAGGATATTGCGCGGCAGTTGTCTTTGTCCGTAGGGACGGTGAAATGGTTCAATTCCCAGATTTTCAACAAGCTGAACGTCAAAAGCCGCATGCAGGCGGTTGCCAAGCTGCGCGAGATGAGGTAGCCGGTTTACGAAGGTTCATAACGCAGGAGGAACGAACAAGTGGACAAGGAAATCAGCCGCCGTCAGTTTCTGAAAGGAGCGTTCATGTTTGGAGCTTCCATCCTAATATCGGGATGTGCGAGTACGGTCAAAGTTTTATATGGCTCTCAAGTTAGCTCAGCATAGGTGATTGTGTCGGTAGACAGACAAGAATGAAGCCGCCGATTGAACCCTTCTCCTATGAACTTCCTGCGATTGAACCGATAACAAAATTCGTCTAAATAGCACTGTAAATGTCTGGAGTCCAGTCCGTGGAAGGTGCCTTTAACAAAGGATTTGAGATTTGAAATAATGGTGTGAATCCACTTCAGATGATCGGGATCTTCCTTGGCATTAAACTTCTTGGCCTCAATGTTATAGTTGTCTTTCAACGTTGGAAAATACGATGTCCGTCAGATTGAAGTGTTGATTTTACTTCTACATTTTCCGTTACAAACTCTTCTACCGTCTCTTTTTTCATGTTATCGATGACTTCCATTTTAACAAACAGCGGATGCCCTTTCTTATTTTTAGATAGGGCGACAAGTACCTGGTTTTTATCGGTGCCACGTTCGCGTTTGCCATTCTCAGTCGGGGCACCGATATAATAATCATCAATCTCCACAAGGCCTGACAGCATGTACTGCGCATCCGATCAGCCATCGCCTTGCGAATTTTATGAAGCATCAACCAGGCGGTCGGATAGCTCAATTCCAACTCGCGAGCTACGAAAGTCGCCGAAGTTCCGCGTTTATCCTGAGCTTCCCAATAGATCGTAGTAAACCATTTGCGGAGGGGTGTGTGCGTTTTCTGAAAAATCGTAAGGTGATCATGGCACGCTTTTTCCGAATTAAATTTCTCCTGAAATTTTGCAAAAGTCATTAGGTCTTGTTTAGCCATTCTCAATCATCTCTGAACATATGTTTGTCTCTATTATTTCAAACGTACGTTCGCGTTTCAATCCTTGTCTGAGCTAACTTGAGAGCCATATTCTTTTATTGGGCGTTAGTAGACTGAATATGTGCGTTCGGACAAGTAAGAACTTAGGCTCCGCTTGCTCGAACCGATGGTTGCCGCAGACACAAAAAATATGGAATGGAAAGAGGTAGTTTCATGTCCTTTTATCGGCGGTTATGGTGCTCATGATGCTGGTTGCTTTAATTTTCCCTGGTGCAGCAAGTGCCGCTTCTTCAGCAGTCATTTTGTAGGACAACATCATCTCTAAAAAGGCGATACCGATTATGCAGCACTTGGCACAGACGATACGGTTGAATTATCAACTACGGATACGGCCAGTACCTTGACCCTAAACTTTAATACTGCATTGGTTGGTTCTACAAACGACACCCAAGCCTGGGTTCTACCAGAAGTGACGGCATCACCATCGGTAGGGGAATCCACAGCGGATGCTTGAAGAGGCCAAATGGATTGACAGCATTCCAAATATATTTCGAACTTAAAGAAAGGCGAGTGAAAGAAACGATGATCAGACGTTGTATCTCTTTGTTGACGGTATTATTTCTTTTAGCAGGAATCATCCCTGCTTTTGCATTTGCGGCTACTCTTGACAATTGGAGTACCCGGAGTCCGTTGCCCACGGGTGAGCATCTTAAAGGTGTCACCTACGTCAACGGCTCGTATGTGGCGGTGGGGGACAGTGGAACGATATTGACCTCCAGTGACGGAGCGAGCTGGACGAGCCGCACGTCGGGCACCACGATTACTCTTCTTGGCGTCACCTACGG
>FWWL01009675.1_pt1 | contig 11530 bp, 8 predicted proteins | sample 2228331 | NCBI WGS metagenome assembly FWWL01 (sample SAMEA103939775, study PRJEB20133) | metagenome
CTTGCCGTCGATGCCGTCCTTGGCCCATTCGATGTCCATCGGGCGGCCGTAGTGCTTTTCGATCGCCATGGCGTAGCGCGCGAGTTCCAAGACCTCGTCGTCGCTCAAGCAAAAGCGATACCGTTCGGCTTCGCTCGTCGGCACGTCCTTGACGCGTCCGCCTTCTTCCTGGCTGGCAAAAACGAGCTTGTGCAGTTTAGAGCCGAGCGCACGCCGGATGATCGGTCGATGGCCCTGCGCCAGCGTCGGTTTGTGTACGTAGAACTCGTCCGGGTTGACCGCACCTTGCACCACCAGCTCACCCAGGCCGTAAGAGGCGGTGATGAACACCACGTCGCGAAAGCCCGATTCGGTATCGAGCGAGAACATGATCCCCGAGGTCGCATGGTCGGATCGCACCATGCGCTGCACCCCTGCAGAAAGCGCCACCGCTTCGTGCGAAAAGCCTTTGTGCGTGCGGTAGGCGATCGCGCGGTCGTTGTAAAGCGAAGAGAAGACTTCTCGGATCGCCGCCAGGATGTTGTCGATGCCCACAACGTTCAGTAGCGTTTCTTGCTGCCCAGCAAACGACGCATCCGGTAAGTCTTCGGAAGTCGCGGACGAGCGTACCGCGTAGCTGCCGGTGCCTTCAGGGTCCATGCGCGCAAACTCGGCGCGAATCGCCTCCTCCAGATCGCGGGGAAATGGCGCAGACTGGATCGCTTCACGGATCGCCGCACCGGTGCGCGTCAAAGCGGCGATGTCATCGACGTCGAGATTCGCCAATTGCTTACGGATGAAATCCCGCAAGCCGTTGCTGTCGATGAAATGCCAAAACGCTTCCGCAGTGGTGGCAAACCCGTCCGGGACACGCACTTCTGCCGGCAGGCAGCCGATCATTTCTCCCAGCGAAGCGTTTTTCCCTCCTACCTTGTCCAAATCGGACATGCGCAGTTCGCGCAAAGGAATGACGAAGCGGGACATGAGCAGATCTCCAGGTCTGGGCTACAATCGACATTATACGATGGTAACACGAAGCCATGAATTCGCCCGAAGCTTTAACAAAAACACGCACGGTGTTTTTCGTTTCCGACGGCACCGGCATTACCGCTGAAATGGTCGGACAGAGCCTGTTGGCGCAGTTTCCCGAGCTGACTTTTCGCGAAGTACGCTTTCCGTTCGTCGCTACCGTCGACAAAGCAACCGACGCGGCGCGCGCCATCGCCGCAGCGCACCAACGCGACGGCGTACGACCAATCGTTTTCACCACCATCGTGCGGCGCGATGTGATCGATGTGCTGCTGCAAACCGATGCCCATGTGATCGACCTTTTTGGCACGTTCGTCGGGCCACTGGAGCAGGAGCTGGACATGGCCAGCACGTGCAGTGTGGGGCGCTTTCACGCGGTACGCGACCTCATGCAATACCATCGCCGCATCGAGGCGATCAACTTCGCGCTGGCGCACGATGATGGCATCAGCCGCGACGGAGCGCTCGCTGAAGCCGACATCATCCTGGTGGGAGTGTCGCGCTCCGGGAAAACCCCAACCAGCCTGTACCTGGCGATGACCTATTCGGTCAAAGCGGCGAACTACCCGCTGATTCCCGAGGATTTCGCCCGCAAGCGGCTACCCGAAGCGCTGCGTCCCTACCGCGCCAAGCTTTTCGGCTTGAGCATTTCGCCCGAACGTCTGGCACAGATCCGCCAAGAGCGGCGACCGAACAGTGAATACGCCTCTTTAGAAAACTGCCGGCGAGAGGTCGAAGCAGCGATCGAGCTGATGCGTCGCGAGGGCATTCCCTGGGTCGATTCCACCAACAAATCGATCGAGGAAATCGCGGCGCTGGTGTTGCAGCATTTGGAAAAGATCCGCAAATATCAGGACTTATGACAAGGAGTGTTCGATGACAAAGCGCACGACGCGCCAAGACACCAATGCCACCGCAAAGCCACGCGCGCGCCGCCCCGCGGCGATGCCCAAAGCAAGCGAGCACCTATGCTGGCTTGCTGCCGGGCTATCCCAGTCTGGAAGCCGTGTGGAGGACCACTGGTGGGAAGGGCAGCTCGAAGCGCTGGTGGATCAGCTGCTCGAAGAAGGCAACGAGCGCGAGCTCAACGAGGCGATCGAGCATCTGTTTCGCAGCGACGACGCCGCCTATGGCGAGCTAATGGACGTGGTGGAAAGCGAAAGCGCACTCCTGCGCGAATCCGACGGCGTGACGCTGCTTGTGGCCGCGCCGATTCTCGCCTGGTCGCGGTTTTCTGTGCCCGCCAAAAACATCCCCAAGGCAGCGCTCGAGCATCTGCGCACGTCCCTCGCCAACGTCATCTTCGCCCCCGGGGTCCAGTTCGCGATTGCCGATCATATTTTCAGCCCCGACCAGCTGCCTGAAGGCTATGTTGCCACGCGCCGCTTCTTGGCCGAGATGGGCGCCGCGGCGCGTGCCGAAAAAGATTACGCCGTGGACGGCAAGCGGCTGGCGCAAACCGTGCCGTTTCTTTCAGACATTCGCTACCTACTGATCGCAGCGTTCGTTCCCCATGGCGCACCGGTGTTTCGTTGGCAAACGCCCGAGACCAGCCGCGATCAAGCCTTTGCCGAATGGCGTAAGCGCGTCCACCCAGTGTTCGAGCGGCTTTTGCCTGGCTGTGGGCTGGAAGAGGAGCCGGTGGATGCTTACTTCACCGCAACGATGAAAGCATCCCGCAGCGCCCGCGTGTTTGCGATCGGCGCCGCGGTGGCGTTCTTGGCCACCGAGTACGACATTGCCCCAGGGGCCCTGCGCGCGGTGGTAGCGTTTTGCGCCAGCGACGAAGAAGAAGAGTTTCGCATCGGATTTGTCCATAAAGCCACTGGCCGGGTGATTCATGGCGTCCCATGGGCGCTGATTGGTACCGACGAAGACGAGGGTTCGGCGCGCGAACAAATCGTCAAAGCGCTCAAAGCGTTCGGAATTGATGACATCGAAGTGCTGCATCGCACCCTGCCGCTGGAGTACTGCGAAGATTGTGGCGCACCACTCTTTCCCAACAGCAAAGGGGAACTCGAGCATGCCGAATCCCCGGCAGAAGACGAGGAAAGCGAAGACCCCCTGCCGCGGCAAACGCCACCGCGGTATTTGCATTAAAGCCAGTTGGCGGTACGGGGGGGGGTGGAAACCCTGAAGGCCTGAACCCTAGGACACCAGCCGATGGCCGGGGCGCTGTGGCTCTACGCGCTGGCGTTGGGGTTATTGGCCGGCACCGGCGGCTGGCATGTCCAAGGAAATTTTCCTTCCGTTTCGCTTTTCCCTGTCACCACGATCGGCGCCGCGGCGTTGCTCGCGCTCATCGCGCGGTGGTACCGCGTGGGGCACAGCGCTTCTGGACCCTGGCGGCTTGCGAGCGCCGCCGGCATCTTTCTCAGCGCCGCGGCGCTGGGTTTTGCTTTGGCCGCCGAGCGTAGCCGCAGCCACCTGCCACCAACGCTTCCCACTGCGTGGTTCGATGCGCGGGCGCTGACGCTAACCGCGTGCGTGCTCAGCCGCCAACCGCTCGCTGGTCCCCCGCAGCGAGCTGTGGCGCAAGTGCGCGTCCCTTCAGGCGGCGATACCTTCCCTCCTCCACTTTTTTCGTCACCTTCGGACGCTCCCAAAGAATTTTACGCCCTGCTGCACCTGGGGCAAGTCAGCAACCAGCCCTGGCTGCCCGGCGAATGCTACCGCATCGAAGCGCGCCTGCGCCCAATCGGCGGCTACCGCGTCCCCGGGGCGTTCGACGCCGAATGGTGGGCGTTTCGCCATGGTCTGGCCGCACGTGCGACGGTACGGACAGCAGAACGGTTGCCCGAAACACTCCATTCCTTCCGGGCTCGTCTCGAGCGCGTGCGCATCGCAGCGGCTGAACGTTTGCACGCGCTGGGTTCGCGACACGAACGCTGGCTGCTGGCGCTGGCGTTGGGCGAGCGCAGCGGCTTTGACGAAGAAGACTGGGCGTTGGTGCGTCAAACTGGCACGGCGCATCTCATCAGCATCTCGGGGCTACATGTGATGCTGGTCGCCGGGCTCATCGGGGTGATCGCTGCATGGCTGTGGCGACGCCGCCACGCTTTGACGCTGCGCGTGCCGGCGCCAGTCGCGGGAGGCGTGGTCGCGATCGCTGCCGCCTGGGGATACGCGGCGCTGGCCGGGTTCGGCATTCCCGCAGTGCGCGCGGCTATGATGTTTTCGCTTTTGGCGCTTGCGCTGGTGTTGCGCTTGCGTACCGGGGTCGCGGTGCCGCTGGCACTGGCGCTCATCGCGGTGCTCTTGTGGGATCCGTGGTCGGTCGGCGAGGCAGGATTCTGGTTGTCGTTTTTCGCCGTCGCGGTGCTGGTTCTGGTGAGCCACCGCCGCCAGAAAGCGCTGGCACAAAAGGCAGAGCAGAATGCAGCAACCTCACCGTCGCAAGCGTCTTTGCCTGGAAGATCTCCCGCGGCGACGGCTACCCTCCCCTGTGCTTTTGCGCCGGAAACGACGGCGGCTGTGGGCGGGAACAGAAACGCAGAGCTAAACGCGGCTCATCCCCCGCTTGGCCCTGGTGCGATGTACGCCAGCCGGTCACGTCTTCGTGACGCCCTGGCACGGTTCGAGCCTTTCATCGCTGGCGCACTGTCCTTGCTCAAAACGCAGGTGTTGCTGACGCTAGCGTTGGCACCGCTGGTGCTGCTGTGGTTCGGCGAAACGGCGCTCGTCGGGGCGCTGGCCAACCTCGTCGCGGTGCCGCTGGTGGCGTGGATCTCAACGCCACTGGCGCTGATCACCACGCTCATTCCCCTGCCCGCTTTCGCTGCGACGTTCGATCGCAGCATCGATGTGCTCTTGCCGATTCTGGGAGAATTTGCAGCGCTGCCGCTCGCCACCTGGTCAGCGCCTACGCCGCCGGTTTGGCTGACGGTGCTCGCGATGGCATTCGTGCTGGCCGCGATCGTGCTTGCGAATGGAACGCGCTACCGCGTTGCGGCGATCGCTGGCGCCCTGGCCGCGGTGGCGGGAGCGGCGCTCTGGACACCCGAGCGTCCGCCACCAGGCGAAGCGCGGCTTGCCGTGCTCGACGTCGGCCAGGGACTGGCGATCCACGTGCAAACCCACGCGCACGATCTGCTTTATGATACCGGGCCAGGGATGATGACCGGGGATGCCGGCACCCGAGTGCTCGTCCCTTACCTGCGGCACCAGGGCGTCCAGCAACTCGATGCGGTGATCCTAAGCCACCCGGACAGCGACCACACCGGCGGTTGGGAAGCGGTAGCAGGGCGTTTTCCCGTCGGGCAACTGTGGTATGGGGCACAGCCTCCAAAGTCTGATGGCGGTGCCAAAACCGTGCGCCCCTGCCAAGCTGGGCAGCAGTGGGAATGGGACGGGGTGCGCTTTGCGCTGCTGTGGCCACCGCCGCAGATGGCGCCGGCGCGCGATGACAACGCTGCGTCTTGCGTGCTGGCGATCGCCGCGGGCAACGGTCATTGGCAGTTTCTGGTCAGCGGCGATTTACCGCAGCGCCAAGAGCGCCTGCTGCTTGTTGAGCAGCCCGCGCTTTCCGCGCGCGTCGTGGTTGCGGGGCACCACGGCAGCCGTACGTCGTCGGCGCCGGAATGGGTCGCGCAGACACGTGCCGAAGCGGTAGTCTATAGCGCCGGCTGGCGCAACCACTTTGCCCACCCGGACTGCGAAGTCCAAGCCCGTTGGCGCACCGCTGGCGCGCGTGCCTACCGCACCGACCGCGACGGCACGGTTTGGCTGCGTCTGCGCGCCGATGGGGTGGAAATCGAGCCCGAGGTGGAACGGCAGCGGCGATATTGGCGGGTGGAGAGGGAGGTGGAGGGGTGTGGGAGTGAATAATACCACTACCAAACCAATGGAAATCGCGCCAAAATTGGGCCATACTCGATGCTATCGTCTTGGAGATCGAATTCGCCCTGGTTGCCCACCCCCTGGTGGCCGAGGCCGCAGTGGTAGGTAAGCCCCACGAGATCAAGGGCGAGGCGGTAGTCGCCTACGTGGTGCTGAAACGCCCGCGTCCCTCGGGCGATGAGGCAAAACGGATCGCCGCCGAGCTGCGCGACTGGGTGGCAGGAGATCGGCCCCATCGCCAAGCCGGACGACATCCGCTTCGGCGACAACCTGCCCAAGACCCGCTCCGGCAAGATCATGCGCCGGTTGCTGCGCAGCATCGCCAAGGGCGAGGAGATCACCTCCAACACCTCCACGCTGGAAAACCCGGCGATTCTGGATCAGCTTCGGCAAACCGTATGATGCTCGTGGGACACGTGCCGAAGACAAGGAATCGCGGGGTTTCGGCGCAGGCTAACCTTCGCGCCAGCGAAGGTTAAGCCGGCGGCAGGAGGGTGACTGCCAGACGCATGATTCCCTAAGTAGCGTTGTTATTGCGCGACCGTGTTGCATCTTATTCTGCCCCCGATTGTCAACCCCGCAGCAGCGGCAGGCCCACCACCAGCACGTCCCACACCGACTCGGCCAGCACATGCTTGGTCACGCTTCCCAGCAGCAGTTCCTCCAGCACGCCCTGGCCGTGTTTGCCCAGGGCAATGAGGTCGCAGGCCAGCTCCTGCTCGGCCTGGAGGATGGCGCGGGAAGGCTCGCCATGCTGGACATGCAGGCGGGCCTGTCCGGGCTGCAGGCCGGCTTGCTGTGCCAGGGTCTGCAATCGGTCCAGAGCATCCTGGCGGGCGGCGGCCAGGTAGCGGCCCAGAGTCTGCTCCTCCACGCCGGCAGCTCCAGGCCGCCCTGACTGAGCACATGCAGCAAGGTGAACTCGGCGCCGGTCTCACCGGCGATGCGGAAGGCGCGCGCCACGGCATGGCGCGCCGGGGCGGAGAGGTCGGTGGAGGCGAGGATGCGGGCGAGGCGTTTCATGACGTCTCCTTTCCAGGACGGATCAGGGCGGCGAGGTGTTCGGCGGTGAAGTCCACCGCATCGCGGAAGGGGTAGAGGACGGTGGGCGCGCCCAGGCGCTTCAGGGCCGTGCCCTGCGCCTCGTCGCGGGCGACGATAGCCACCTCGCCCCCGTAGCCGCGTGCGGTCAGGGCATGCAGAAGCGCCCGGTTGGATGCCAGGTCCGGCAGGGTGCTCACCACCCAGGGCACACCGTCACCAGACGGACATCCGCCGCCAGCACCCGCTCCCCGAACCAACCTCCGGCCCCTTCGTCTCGCCGAAGCCACGCTGGTCATAGGCATACACCGCCACCCCCGCTGCACCAGGTAAGCCCCCACCTTCTCGAAGGCACGGCGGTAGTCGTTGAAGCCGTGCAGGGCCAGCACCACGGCCGCGGGCTCCCCCACCGGCAACCAGGCCGTGTGAGGCAGGCGTAGCCCGGCTCTGGGCTCCCTACGTCTTCTCCGACCGGGTGGACACGCGGCTCGTGCCGCCCGTGCATGGGAATTGCAGCGGTGCGCGCGGGGCGGCGTGGCTGTGGGATGGGGTATGATCCGGCAGTTGGAGGTAGCTCATCTGGTGAGCCACTGACTGGTTTAGACTTGCAGAACACGCGCAATCTACAGGGGGATGATATGAATGCGAGGCACAGCGCAATAGCCCATGTGGCGCTCCTTCCAAACGGCGCGTGGAAGCCGCCGCACGATCTGGCCGAACATCTGGCCGGAGTGGCGGCGCTTGCCGCATGTTTTGCCCGGTCATTTGCGGAAGACTGGGCATATCTTGCTGGTCTGTGGCATGACCTCGGCAAATACCGCCCGGCCTTTCAGGACTACATCCGCAACCAGTCCGGCTTCGAGCGTGAGAACGCCCACATCGAGGGTGTGGGCCAGCGTGTCGAACATTCCGCCGCGGGTGCAGTGCATGCCATTCACAAGCTCGGTGAGATACACGGCCGGCTGCTCGCCTACCTGATCGCCGGCCACCACGCGGGTTTGCCCGACTGGAATGGCGACCCATCCAGTCTGTACCAACGCCTGGAACGTGCCAGAACAGAAGGTCATCTGGGGGAGGTTCTCGCATCCGCCCCGCCAAACCACGTTCTCGAAGCTGGTGGCCTCAAACCAACAAGCCGCCCTAAAGGCAAGGCGGAAGACCTGCACCTATGGCTGCGTCTGCTCTTTTCGTGCCTCGTGGACGCGGATTTCCTCGACACCGAGGCCTACATGTCCCCGGATAAGGCAGCGCAGCGCCGCAGTTATCCGTCTATTGATGAGCTGCTCGAGCGCTTCACCGCCTACATGGAGAATCTGCAAGCCCAGGCACCGGACACACCGGTCAACCGGCTGCGCGCCCGGGTGCTGGCGCAATGCATCGAACGGGCCCGCGGCGAGCGTGGCAGCGGGCTCTTTTCGCTTACTGTGCCCACTGGCGGTGGCAAGACACTCGCCTCTCTCGCCTTCGCGCTGCATCACGCCAAGGTTCACGGCAAGCGGCGCGTGATTTACGTCATCCCCTATCTGTCCATCCTGGAGCAGACGGTGGACGTATTCCGGCGCGTGTTCGGAGAAGACGCCGTCGTCGAGCACCACAGCCAGTTCGACCCAGACAAAGAAGACCTGCGAAGCCGTCTGGCTGCCGAGAACTGGGATGCCCCGCTCATCGTCACCACCAACGTGCAGTTTTTCGAATCGCTCTACGCCGCCAAGCCCGCCCGCTGCCGCAAGCTACACAACATCGTCGAGGCGGTGGTGATTCTGGACGAAGCGCAACTGCTGCCGCCGGAATGGCTGGATCCCTGTCTGGCCGCCATCCGCGCCCTCTCCACCCACTATGGGACGACCTTCGTGCTGTGCACCGCCACCCAACCGGCCTTCCGGCCGCGCGAGGTCAACGGCAAGAAGTTCGCCGGACTGTCCGATGTGCAGGAACTCATGCAGGGCGGGCCGCACGTACAGCGGCCCGAGGAACTCTACACCGCCCTGGAGCGCGTACAGGTACATTGGCCCACGACACTGGAGCCACAGGATTGGGACATGGTCGCGCAACGCATGGCCGCCCATCCCCAGGCCCTGGCCATCGTCAACCGCAAGAACCACGCCCGAGCATTGGCGGAAAAACTGCCGGGCGCGTTGTACCTGTCCACCAACCTTTGCGGCGCCCACCGTGCCGAACGTATCGAAGAAATCCGTTTACGCCTGGCCGCCAACCGCGAACGGGCGGCGGCTGGTCTGCCGGTCAAGCCGCTACGCGTGGTGAGCACCCAACTCATCGAAGCCGGGGTGGATGTGGATTTTCCTGTGGTGTTTCGCGCCCTCGCTGGGCTGGACGCCATCGCCCAGGCGGCGGGACGCTGCAACCGGGAAGGGCGGCTCGAACGTGGCGAGGTGCATGTCTTCGTTCCGCCCGAGCCCTCGCCGCCGGGGCTGCTGCGCAAGGCCGAGCAGGCCACGCGTGAACTCATTGCCATCGATGCGGCCCCTGCCTTGTCGCCGGAGAGGTTCGATCGCTATTCCCGCTTGCTGCTTGCCAGTGTCAACACATGGGACAAAGCAAACCTTCGAGCGCTGCTTTTGCCGGGCAACAAGCTGGAATTTCGCTTCCGCGAAGCGGCGGAACAATTCCGCCTCATCGACGAGCTCGGCCTGCCCGTGATCGTGCGTTGGGGCGATTCGCCTGCACTCATCGCCCAGCTCGAAGCCGGGAAGCCCGACTGCTGGCTGCTGCGCAAGCTCCAACGTTACACTGTCAACGTGCATCCCGATTGCCTGCGCCGGCTCGTTGATCAAGGTGATGTCAGGGAGGTGCTCCCCGGCCTGTACGTGCAACAGAGCGATCTCATTTACGATGCCACCTTCGGGTTTCTGGGCTGCGAAAAGGAGGCTGGCGTCCTTTCCACCCAGGACCTGATTGTCAGCTGAGGGAGGAAAGAGACGATGCCGAAAACCCTATGCCTCAAAGTCTGGGGAGATTACGCCTGCTTCACCCGGCCGGAGATGAAGGTAGAACGGGTGTCCTACGACGTCATCACCCCATCCGCCGCCCGCGCCGTGTTCGAATCCATCCTGTGGAAGCCGGAAATCCGCTGGACGGTGACAAAGATCGAGGTGCTCAAGCCCATCAAGTGGATCTCCGTGCGGCGCAACGAGGTGGGCGCGATCGCTTCGGAAGCCACGGCCAAGCAAAGCGGCGGGCTCTACATCGAAGATCAGCGCCAGCAACGTGCCGGGCTCTTCCTGCGCGACGTGGCCTACCGACTCCACGCCCACTTCGAGGTGGTGGACGGCACTGGCCACATCCACCGCTACCCGGAACTGCGCAACCGTTTCGCTCCAGAACCCGAAGCGGGTCAGCCCGAGAACCCGGCCAAGTATCTCGCCATGTTCCAGCGCCGCGCCCGCAAAGGCCAATGTTTCAACCAGCCCTATCTCGGCTGCCGGGAATTTTCCGCCTATTTCGAGCTGGTGGAAGACCCAGAGGCTGCTGCCCGCCAGGAGCCACCCATCGCCATGGATCAGGACTTCGGCTGGATGCTCCATGACCTGGACTACGCCGACGGCATAAAGCCCGGGTTCTTTCGCGCGGTGATGCGGCAGGGGGTGATCGATCTCGAAGGGGTGGAGGTGCGGCGATGATTTTGCAGGCCCTGTACCAATACTACGAAAGAGAGAAAAACAAACTCCCACAAGAGGGCTGGGGAATCAAAGAGATAGATTTTGTCGTCGTGGTTGATGCTGATGGCAACTGCTGCGCATTCGACCCGCTCGTAGAAAAAAAGGGCAAGTCTTGGGTTGGCCAACCGGTCACCATGCCCGCCATCGGGCCTCAGTTCCTCAAACACGACAATTCCGGAAAAGACCCCAACCTCCTGTGGGACAACGCTACGTTCGCGCTCGGTCTGGGCAAGAACGGGCGTAAAAAGGCCAGACATTTCCGCAAGCTGCTACGCGACTGGTTCCGAGGCAAGACCGACGATCCAGCGATTTTGGGATTGCGACGTTTCCTGGTTCGCTTCGCTCGCTCGCAACCGTTTCGTGAACAGGTGCTGAACATGCCCGGAATCCGCGATGCAGAAATGCGAAAACTTCTGGAGGAAAAAGGCGGGACGGTAACGTTCAGATTTTCCGCAGACGCAGAATCCTTCATCGCCCATAGGCCCAACGTCCGGGGGCATGTCGGACTGGACTCTGACTTGTCGGTTCAAACCGGCATATGCCTTATAACGGGCGAACAGGACACCATCGCCCGTCTGCACAACTCGCTGGAGGGTATAGCTGACAAGCCGGGATCGCCTGCCCGCAAGTATCTGGTTTCCTTCCAGGAAAACCAGGGACTGGACTCCTACGGCAAGGTCAAAGGCTTCAATGCCCCCGTTGGCAAGCGTGCCGTCTTTGCATACTCCACGGCTCTCAACCATCTACTCGCTTCAAGCCAGCGGTTACAAATCGGCGATGCCACCACCGTGTTCTGGGCGGCGCAGGAGAACCGCATGGAATCACTGCTCTATCAGCTCATGGGCGAAGACAGTGAAAAAGGCTCGCTTGCCGTAAAGGAACTGTTCGATGCTCCCAAGGCCGGCACACCGGCCATCGATGACGACGGCACCCGCTTCTATGTCCTTGGCCTGTCTCCCAATGCC
>FWWL01009676.1_pt1 | contig 11530 bp, 11 predicted proteins | sample 2228331 | NCBI WGS metagenome assembly FWWL01 (sample SAMEA103939775, study PRJEB20133) | metagenome
ATAATAAGGCTTTTTGGGATGGTCTCAAAAGCCATCCCGTTTATTTCAATTGTTCTGCATTCTGAATCACCACATGCATCACAGCATCTACTTTTTCCAACCGTTGCACCAATCCACTCCTCAATTGGCTTGCCCTGAATAAAAATAATATTTGACAAAAGAGGATTCTTTTTGAATTCTTCGGCAGAAAGGGCTATTTTTTCAAAAATAACCTCTATATCAAGCGGAGATAAACATTGTCTTAAAAGGCTAACTGCCTTTTCAATTTCTTCTTCTGTTCCAGAACATCTCGGGCATGTTTTATTGTCTTCATTAACCAATCTTTGCCATTTTATTGTAAGTTTTTTTGTGTTATTTTTCAAAAATATCTCCACCATAACAATCAATTGCTACGATTACAGGAAAATCACGAAGAAGCAATCTTTTTATTGACTCAGGTCCAAGTTCTGGAAATGCTATTTCTGTTGCCTCAACTATGTGCCTGCTAAGAAGTGCTCCAGCGCCACCTGTAGCAAGAAAATATACAGCTTTATATTTTTTCATTGCTTCCTTTACTTCTTGAGAGCGACCTCCCTTTCCTATCATTCCTTTAAGTCCCAATGAAATCAGTAACGGTGTATATGAATCCATTCTTGATGAAGTTGTTGGTCCTGCAGAGCCAATTACTTTTCCAGGTGGTGCTGGAGTTGGACCAACATAGTAAATTACTTGTCCTTTTATGTCAAATGGCAAAGGTTGACTGTTATTAATTAATTCAACAATTTTTTTATGCGCAGCATCCCTTGCCGTATAAACATAACCACTTATTGAAACTATATCACCAGCTTTAAGACTTAAAACAATTTCATCAGTTAAAGGAGTTTCTATTTTTTTCATAGTTCAGCCTCCATGTGTCTTGCTGAATGACATTGAATGTTTACAGCAACTGGCAAAGATGCAATGTGGCACGGATAATACTCAATGTGAACTGCAAGGGCTGTGGTTTTTCCTCCGATTCCCATTGGACCGATGATTAATGCATTAATCTCTTCAAAAAGCTCTTTTTCAAGATGAGCATAATCTGGATTTTTATTTGGCTCACCAATCTTTCTTAATAAAGCTTTTTTTGCAAGAATTGCGCATTTTTCAAAATTTCCACCAATTCCTACTCCAACTATTATTGGTGGACAAGGATTTCCTCCTGCTTTTTTTACAGTTTCAATTACAAAATTCTTCACACCCTGTATTCCTTCAGCTGGCTTAAGCATCTTTAAGGCAGACATGTTTTCACTTCCTGCACCTTTGGGAGCAACAATAATTTTTACTTTGTCTCCCTTTACAATTTCAAAATGAACTATGCATGGAGTGTTATCTCTTGTATTTTTTCTCATAAAAACTGGATCATCAACTACACTTGCCCTTAAATATCCTTCTCTAACTGCAAGTCTCACTCCTTCATTAAATGCGTCCATTATATCTCCATCTTCATATACAACCTCGCTACCCCACTCAACAAAAATTACTGCAACTCCTGTGTCCTGACAAAGTGGAATTTGTTCCTGAAGAGCTATTGTTTGATTTTCAATTATTTGTCTTAAAATCTCTTTTCCTAAGCCCTCCTCCCTTTCATAAGCCTGCTTAATTGAAAGGCTTACGTCTTCTGGAAGTTCAACTGTTGCTTTTTTATAAAGTTCCCGAACAATATCTACAATCTGTTGTTTTTTAATCTTTTTCATGGCTCAATTAAATATTTAATTCCCTCCCCTCTTGATAGTTTTTCAAAAGCCAAAGATATCTCATCAAGCTTGAATTTTCCTGATATAAGCTCTTTTAGCTTCAATTTTTTTGTCTTTATTAATTGAACAGCGTCCTTTACATCATCAGGAATGTAATGAAAAACTCCTTTAATCGTTATCTCATCATAATGAAGCCTTCCTGCATCGTAACAAACTTCTGAACCAGCCTTTAGTCCTCCAAAAAGTAAAACAGTACCACCCTTTCTTACAAAATCAACGGCTTTAAGCCAAATCTCCTTTTGTCCAGTGCATTCAATTACTTTATCAAAGCCAAATCCATGTGTGAAATCTAATGGGTTTTCATCTGGGCAATAAATTATATCTGCACCAAGTGTTTCAGCAAAATTTAGCTTATTTTTGTTTCTGCCTAATATAGCTACTTTTGCTCCTATTATCTTTAATACTTGCAAAAATAACAGTCCCACTGGTCCTGTTCCGATGATAAGAACTTTTTCTCCTGCAGTTGTTCCAAGTGCTTTAACTCCATGAACAATGCATGAGAGAGGTTCAAGGAACGCAGCCTCTTCAAAATCTACATTCTCGGGTTTATGAAACATATTTTGTTTGACAACCCTATTTTTTGCAACGATATACTCAGAAAAAGCTCCAAGCATCATATTTTTTGTTAAAATTTCGCAATGATTGAAAAGTCCATATTTGCAATATGGGCATTCACCACACGGAGCTGTATGAACGAGCATTACTTCATCGCCTCTTTTAAAACCTTCAACTCCTTCTCCTACTTCTTCAATTATTCCTGAAAACTCGTGTCCAAAGGGTCCTGGCATTGGTATCAGAGGATGACCTCTAAGATATGCCTTTAAATCTGTTCCGCAAGTAAGAGCTGCTTTTACTCTTATAAGAACCTCGCCTTCTTTTATTGAGGGAATTGGTTTTTCAAAAATTTCTATTTTTTGACACTCAACTAAATAGGCTGTTTTCATTGAATTTCATCCATTTTCAAACTTTTTTCATAAAGCTCTTTTTTGCTCAGATTATATAGTTCTGAGACTATTTTAACTGCCTCTTTTCTGCCTTTGCCTTTTTTCATTAGTTCCTTAATTTCCTGTAGGGCTTCATCAAATGTCGGTTCTTTTTGCGTTAATCCTTCAACTACTATCACATACTCACCTGCTATTTTCCCTTCTTCAAGTTTTTCAATAACTTCTGAAATTCTGCCTCTTATAACTTCCTCAAACATCTTTGTAAGCTCCCTTGCAATACAGACTTTTCTGTCTCCGAAAACTTCAAGCATATCATCAAGGGTATTGAGTATTCTGTGAGGTGCTTCATAAAAGACAAGTGTTCTCTTTTCAGAGCTGAGCTCAAGGAGTTTTTTCTTTCGTTGGGATTCTTTTACAGGCAGAAATCCAATAAATGTAAACTCAGTAGTGTCAAGTCCTGATATGCTTAGCGCTGTTATAAGAGCTGTTGCACCCGGAACTGGAATAATTTCAATACCTTCTTCAATTGCCCTTGAAATTACAATTGCTCCGGGATCAGAGATTCCCGGTGTTCCAGCATCAGTTATAAGTGCAACTGAGTATCCTGCTTTAAGCTTTTGAATAATCTCTTCAGCCCTGACCTTCTCTTTTGCTGACCAGTAGCTTATAAGGGGTTTTTTAATCTCGTAATAATTAAGAAGTTTAAGGCTGTGTTCAGTATCTTCACAAGCAATGTAGTCAACTTTTTTTAAAGTATCAAGTGCCCTTAATGTGATATCCTCAAGATTTCCAATTGGAGTTGATACAATGTAAAGTCTTCCAGCCATCTTACTCTTCCTTTAAAAGTTGTCTCAGTCTTTTATCTGCCTTTATTATGTCATCAACATTTTCACCAGTTATGTCCCAACTGTATTCACCTTTTTTATCCCTATGAAATTTTATTTTAACAGGTTTTTTAGGTTTTGCATACTGAAGAACTTTGTCTTTACTTTGTATTGGTGTCTGAGTTTGTGCAAAAGCTGTATTAATAGAGAATAAAATTATAAAGGCTGACATAAATATTGCAAACAAGCCCTTCATTTTAAGCCTCCCATTCAAATTTGTTCGTAATGGGAAATCTCCAATCCTTTCCCAGAGAGACTGGAGTAAGCTTAACTCCTGGTGCTGCCTGTCTTCTTTTGAATTCTGCTCTTTTTACCATCTTTACAACTTTTTTTACTGTTTCTCTATCAAATCCTCTTTCAATTATCTCATCTTGTCCCATACATTTTTCAATGTGCAAATATAAAATTTTATCAAGAATTTCATAAGGTGGCAAAGTATCCTGGTCTTTCTGCCCAGGCTTTAGTTCTGCTGAAGGTGGCTTTTCAAATACCCTTTCGGGAATTCTTCCACGAGATGCCCATCTTGCAACTTTATAGACCTGAGTCTTATAGATGTCTTTTATAACCGCATATCCTCCAGCCATATCTCCATAAAGGGTTGCGTAGCCTGTCGCAAGCTCTGACTTATTTCCTGTTGTAAGCACTAACCAGCCGTACTTATTTGAGAGAGCCATTAAAATATTTCCACGAATTCTGCTTTGAATGTTCTCCTCTGTTACATCCTGAGGAAGTCCTTTAAATACATCTGAAAGCTCACGAAGGAATTTCTCAAATACATCATCAATTGAAATTTCAATGAGCTTTATTCCAAGATTTTTTGCAAGTTGATAAGCATCTTCTCTGCTTTCTCTTGAAGTATATCTTGAAGGCATAAATACTCCTATGACATTTTCACTTCCTAAAGCTTCTGTTGCAATAAGTGCAACAAATGAGGAGTCTATTCCACCACTTAATCCAAGACAAACTTTTTTAAATCCATTTTTATTTACATAGTCTCTTAATGCAGTGATAAGGGCTTTAAAAACTTCCTCTTCGTAGGAAAGATCAAAATTTTCTTTTCTATGAAGTGGCTCTTGCACTTGCTTTATTTTTCTTTTTGAAGGTATTTTTACTATAGACTCTGTAACATTTTGAGTCTCCCATCTTATTTTAGGCTCTCTCATTCTTGCTCGCGTTATCTCATCAAGGTCAATATCTATAACTATCAAGTCCTCTTCAAAAGCTTTACCTGATGCAATAATCTCTCCTTCAGGTGAAAAAACCATGCTTCTTCCATCAAAAACCATCTCATCCTGTCCACCAACTGCATTAACATAGACAATGAAAACTCCTAAATCATAGGCTCTTGTTGAGAGCATTTTCAGTTTTTTTTCAAATTTGCCAGCATAAAAAGGAGATGCACTAATATTTATAATAAGTTCAGCACCTTTCTGTGCCTGAATAGGAGTCGGAAATGTTGAATGAAAAATGTCTTCACATATATTAACAGAAAATAAAACTCCGTCATACTCATAAACAGGAGCTCTAATTCCTGCTTTAAAGTATCTCATTTCATCAAAAACACTGTAGTTGGGAAGATAAATTTTATGATAAACATCTATAATCTTTTGCTCTGAGATGACAACTGCAGAATTGTAGAGGTCATCTTCCTTGAATGGCAGACCTAAAATTACGATAAAATCTTTGACTTTTTCTTTAATTTTTTCAAGTGCATTTCTTACCCCTTTTATAAATGAAGGATAAAATAGTAGGTCTTCTGGAATGTAACCTGAAAGTGTAAGCTCAGGAAAGACGATTATGTCAGAGCAAAGCTTTTCTGCATCCAAAATAAAAGTTAAAATTTTTTCAGTATTTCCTTTAATATCGCCAACAGTAGGATTTATTTGGCAAAGAGCAACTCTTACTGTCCGCATTTTGCATTAACATTTATTGGACAACATTTTATCGCATCAAAGGCATAAAGTATTCTTCTTTCCTTGGCCAACTTTTCTTCATTGTATGGAATGAATTTAAGATTAGGTAGTTCTCTCAGTAAATCCTCTTTAGATGGAAAATCTATTGTTTCCTTAACTTCACCAGTAAGAATATTCATAAGCCTTCCTTCTTCACTGTCAGTTATGAACGCGTACGGAATCTGATAGTATTCAACTGTTCTACAAAAGGCAAGCATAAATCTTTGCCACGAGTCAATTGATGCAGGAGAGCATTTAATTGCAAAGACTACCTTTCCATCCAGTTTTATTAAAATATCAACAGATGTTACGAATTTTTCAGTCTCAGAAACGATAACTTCATATTCTTTATTAATTTCTATGTCATCCAGTGAAAATCCTTTTTCAAGAAGCCTCTCTATCATAAGTCTTTGAATAAAACCTAAGCTTTTTGCATAAAACTCTTCCTCTTGCTTTATAATCTCATTAATTAGAATTTTTCTTTCCTCAGGACTCTCTGGAGCTTTATTTAATGGAATCTCCATTTTTTTCCTCCCTAAACAGTTTAATAAATTAAATGATAAATTGATTTAGCAATAAATTTCAAATTATAATTATGTAAATGCAAGCCAATCTCAAAAAACTCGCTACTTTCATTGTTGTTATTAGCTTTTTAGTTCTCCTCTCATATCTCATCATATTAAAATCAGACAAAACTCCAGAAGGATTAATTATTTTAAGTGGAAGGATTGAAGGAAGAGAGGTAAATGTTGCACCTAAAATTCAAGGAAGAATCGTAAAACTTTACAAGGATGAAGGAGACAAAGTCTCTCAGGGTGAGCTTCTTTTTGAAATTGACTCTGAACAACTAAATGCAAGGTATAAGACTGCAGTTGAGAATTCTCAGGCAGCCTATTACGCAATTTCATTGTCTCAGGCAAATTTAATGAAAGCTAAGGCAAATTATGAAAAGGCAAGCAAAGATTTTGACCGTTACAGTAGTCTTCTTAAGGAAGAACTTGTATCAAAAAGCGAATTTGACAGAGTAAAAATGCAGTATGAATCAGCAAAGGCAGAAGTTGAGGCATTATCAAAAGCCATATCACAGGCTGAGGCAAATTACAGGGCATCACAGCAAAGGCTTAAAGAACTGCTTGCAGACCTAAATGAAACAAAGCTTTATTCTCCAATTAGCGGAGTTGTGCTTAGCAGACCCGCTGAAGTTGGAGAAGTTGTTAATCCTGGAAGCGTTGTATATGTATTGGTTGATTTAAACAGGCTTTATGTAAAAGTATATGTTCCTGAACCAGATATAGGAAAGCTCAAACTTGGTCTTCCAGCAAGGGTTTACATAGATGCATATCCAGATAAATATTTTAACGGAAAAGTAACAAAAATCTACGAACAGGCAGAGTTTACTCCTAAAAATGTTGAGACAAAGGAAGAAAGAGTAAAACTTGTTTTTGGAGTTGAAGTCTCAGTTGAAAATCCTGAAGGTCTTCTTAAACCAGGAATGCCAGCTGATGTTGTAATAAAGTGGAAAGAGTCAGCTCCTTGGATAAAACCCAAATAAAGCCTATCATTAAAGTTGAAAATCTCAGTAAAAGCTACAAAAAAGTAAAAGCAGTAAAAGGTGTTTCTTTTTCAATAAACAAGGGTGAAGTTTTTGGACTCATTGGACCTGATGGAGCAGGAAAAACATCAATTATTCAGATCCTTGCAGGAGTTTTAAAGGCTGATGAAGGAAAAGCTTACATTAACGGAATAGATGTAACAAAAGAGCCAGAAAAAGTTAAAACATTTATCGGTTACATGCCTCAAGGGCTCGGACTTAATCTTTATGATTCCCTTTCAATAGAGGAAAACATTGAATTTTTTAAAGACTTAAGATTAATTCCTGAAGAAATATTTGAAAAAAACAAAAATACTTTGCTTGAAATCACGAGACTTTCTCCATTTCTCAAAAGACAGGCAAAAGCCCTTTCAGGAGGAATGAGGCAAAAGCTTGCACTTGCATGCACTCTGCTACATCTTCCAGATATAATTCTTCTTGATGAACCAACAACCGGAGTTGACCCACTTTCAAGGCAGGATTTCTGGAACATAATACACAGCCTTGTAAGAGAAAGAAAAGTGACTGTTTTACTTACAACATCATATATGGATGAAGCTGAAAGATGTCACAGAGTTGCACTTATGCATGAAGGAAGAATTTTACTTGAAGGAAAGCCCGATGAACTTGGCTCATTGGATGAGCTTTTTATAAAAGAAGTGTCTGGAGTTTCAGAGATTAAACCTTTGAAGTCTTTGTTTGTGTCTGTTAAAACTGAAAAGCAATCTCCAGCAGTTATATGCGAAAATGTTACAAAACAATTTGGAAAGTTTAAGGCAGTAGACTCTGTAAATCTGGTTGTAAAAAAGGGAGAAATACTCGGACTTCTTGGACCAAATGGTGCTGGAAAAACAACGCTTATAAAAATGATGTGCGGACTGCTTGAACCAACAGAAGGAAAAATCAGTATTGCAGGATATGATGTAAAAAGAGAAAAGGACAAAGTTTGGTCAACCATTGGCTATATGTCTCAAAGATTTTCCCTTTACAAAGACCTTACAGTATTTGAAAATATGAAACTCTATGCAGGACTTTATAATGCAAAAAACGCAAATTTTAAAGAAATCATATCAATGATAGGACTTGAAGGATTTGAAAACAGGCTTACAAAAGACCTTCCTCTTGGAATAAGACAAAGAGTTGCCCTTGCTTGTGCACTGCTACATGAACCACCTATTCTTTTTCTTGATGAACCAACAAGTGGTGTTGACCCAATTGCAAGAAGAAGTTTCTGGGAAATAATCTATAGTCTTTCAAGGGAGAAAAATGTAACAGTTATCGTATCCACCCACTACATGGATGAGGCTGAATACTGTGACAGACTCTGTCTTATGCACATGGGAAGAAAAATTGCAGAAGGAACTCCTGATGAAATAAAGAAAAATTCTGAAAAACTTTCAGGAAGCTTAATTCAACTAAAAACAACAAGATTTGCAGAAGCCTATGAGATTTTGTTGAAAATCTTCAAAGATATCTCAGTTTACGGAAATAAAATTTTTATACGAAGTTTTGAACCTGAAGAGACAAAAAATAAACTAAATGAAATGTTGAAAAATGCTAAAATTGAGAATTTTGAAATTTCCCAAATCCCTGTCCCTCTTCAGGAAGCCTTTGTTGATTATATAAAAAAATCTACTTAGCAAAGGATTTTCTGAATTTATATACTGAAAAGCCGAACAGAACTGCACCAAGAATAATTATTCCCAAAATATTATGCCATACATAACTTAGACCATTTCCTTTAAAAAGCACACTGTAACCAAAGTCAATAAAATATCTCATTGGAGATACAAGGCTTAAATATCTCATCAGCGGATGCATTGACTCAGGTGGAGTCCATGCTCCTGAGAGAAAAAGCATTGGAATTAAAATAACAAGCATAAGCATCATTGCCTGTGCAAGATTTCTTGCAATTGTTGAAATTGCTAAGCCCAAAGTTGAAATTGTGAATGCATAAAAAAGCATTACAAGGTAAAAGAATAGAATACTTCCACGAATAGGAACTCCAAATACACCTTTAAGAATGCCGAAAATTGTAAGCAAAGAAAGCAATGAAATTGAAACTACTGTAGGTATAATCTTTGCAATGAATATCTCCCAAGTTCTTACTGGTGTTACAAGAAGCTGTTCAATTGTTCCATGCTCTTTCTCTCTTACCATAGCAGCAGCAGTTACCAAAAGTGAAACCATTGTAATCATATTAAAAAACTCAAGCATGCTCATAAACCAAGAACTTAAATTATTTGGATTAAATTCAACTCTTGCTCTTTCATCTATGATTGGCAGACTTCTGATAGACTTTTCTGTAACACCAATTTTTCTTTCAAGAATTTCAATTGAGTAATCATAAACTATCTCAGATACATAAGCAACCGCAACTGTAGCTGACATTGACATTGTTCCATCAATAATAATCTGAATTTTTGCTCCGCTTTTATCAATCTTTCTTTTAAAATCAGCAGGAATAATAACCGCCATTGATGCTCTTCCTGAGTCAAGCCATTTAATTAGCTCCTTGTCATTTTCAATATAAGATAAAATTTTAAAATATGGCTTTTGAAATCTGCTTATCAACTCTCTGCTTTCATTTGTTTTACTCATGTCATAGACGATAATTGGAAAATTCTTTACCTCCATTGTAAAACCGCTTCCAGCAGTATAAACAGCACCAGTGAATGCCCAGAATAAAATAAAAATTAAAGCCTTATCCCTCAAGAGATGAAGAAATTCTTTTTTTATGAGTGCAACCAGTCTCATCCTACTTTTTTCCTGAATGACAGCATTGCAATTGAATAAACAGCTGATGCGTAGGCAACCATAGAAATCAGATCAATTGTAAAGTTTTCAAGCCCAATTCCCTTTAAGTAAACTCCTCTTACAATGCCCATAAAGTAAGATGCAGGGATAATTTTGCTTATAAACTGTGCTGAGGCTGACATACTTGTAATTGGTGAAAAGAATCCAGAATAAAGGTAAGCTGGAATTATAGTTCCAATGAAGGCAATAAGCATAGCTGATATCTGAGTTTTTGCAACTATTGAGACAAAAATGCCAACTCCTATTGCACAGAAAAGATAAATAATAGTAGCAAATGTTAGCAAAGCAAAACTTCCAATGAACTTTGTCTGAAATAAACCAACTGAAAGTACAAATATAATCAAATATGTAACAAAGGCGATGCATATATATGGAATGGCTTTTCCAAAAACGACTTCCCATGCTTTTACAGGACTGCAGTATAGATTGAATATGCTTCCAGCTTCCTTTTCCCTAACAACTACCAAAGATGCAAGAAGCACAGAGTAAAACATAAGTGTTGTAACAAGCATGCCGGGCAAAATGAAATTTTTGCTTTCAAGGGAAGGATTGTACCAGGCTCTAATTTCAGCTGTAATTGGAAAATTTATTGCAGAGCCACCAACTCTATTTGCGTAATCTTTAAGAAGCTTTTCATTGAATTGAGTATTAATCGCAGTTACATAACCTTTCATCACCTCTGCTCTCATTGGAAATGAACCATCAATTAAAATCTGAACTTGAGCAGGCTTTCCTGAATAAAGCTTGCGAGAAAAATCAGTAGGTATTACAACAACAATTCTACATCTTCCTGATTTAATTAACTCTTCAGCTTTCTTGTATGAATCAATCAAGCTATAAAAACGAAAATACTCTGAATTAGTAAAAGAATAGCGATACTCTCTGCTTAACTGAGACCTTTCATAATCAATAAAAGCTATTGCTATGTTTTTAACATCAAGTATCAATCCATATCCCATGAGAAAAACTATGACTGTTGGAACAATTAAAGCAAATGTTAGGTAAAGAGGATCACGAAGTAGTTCCTTGAATTCCTTTTTTAGTATTCCTCTTAATCTCCGCAACATTTTTTATTATACCTATGGTGAGCGATTTTTTATAAAACTCTTTTTAATTTGCCCTTTCAAGGCATACACTAATTCTTCATTGCGAGGGAATGCTTTTCGTTGTCATTGGAGTTTGCTGACAAGCATGGCAATCTCTCCTTTTGCCTTTTACTCCTTATGTCTCACTTCTCACTTTTCACGTCTCACTTATTACGTTTTACGAATGTTTAGAGATTGCTTCGTCGCTTACGCTCCTCGCAATGACGAGAAAAACTCTCGCAATGTAGAGAAAAATGCTCGTAATGACAGCAAAAATAAAACGGTGAAGCTCGCAGTGCCGAAAAAAAATAATCAGGAGGCTCATAATGACGGAAAAATAATCGCAGGCGTGTAATGATGGATTAACCAAATTTTTATAAAAAATCGCCTAATTTAGATGAGAAATGTTTAAAATATATAGATGATTGCTTTATTTTTTGCTACAAAAATAGAATGCGAATTGATCACGAAATCCCTTTTAA
>FWWL01009678.1_pt1 | contig 11528 bp, 13 predicted proteins | sample 2228331 | NCBI WGS metagenome assembly FWWL01 (sample SAMEA103939775, study PRJEB20133) | metagenome
GCCCCACGTCCCGGATGGTCTCACCATAGCGCCACTCCACCATGGAGTGGCAAGGACGTCAGGGCACCGAAGTCATCATGCCGGATAAGGGAAAGGTCGAGCGGCCCTTCAGCTATATCCGCAAGGACTTCTTCCTGGCGCGCTCCTTCCGGAATCTCGACGATCTGAACGCGCAATTGCAGGACTGGCTCGGCAACGTCGCCAATGTCCGTTTGCATGCCACGACGCAGAAGATCGTCTCGGAGGCCTTCGCTGCGGAACAGCTCGACCTGCAGCCTTTGCCCGCCATGCCCTTCGATGCGCTGCTCAAGCTCGAACGCCGCGTCAGCCATGAAGGCCTCGTCTCGATCGGCGGCAACTACTACAGCGTGCCAGATCGGACGCGGCGCGTCGTCGAGGTTCATCAGCTTCCCGACATGATCCGCATCCTCGATGGCGGCCGCCTCGTCGCATCGCATCCGGTCATCGAAGGACGGCGGCAGTATCGGATCGATCCGGCTCCATCGCCAAGGCGCGCCTGCACGGGCGATGCGGCATGGTCACGCCGGCGACGTCCTCATCGGCCGACGCGGCGATCACGTCGCCCGACGCTCACTGGCCTTCTACCAGGCGATCGGCGAGCGCCTGGCCTCGAGCCCGGGAGAGCGGCCATGAACCATCATCCCGCCATGACCACGCTCGACAGCATCAAGAAGAACCTCGTGGCGTTACGGATGCCGAGGGCGCTTGAAGTTCTCGACGCCACCTTCCGTCGCATCGAGCAGGGCGAGATCGACGGCATCGAAGCGCTCGACACCCTGCTTGTCGAGGAGCTGACGGTCCGCGAGAACCGGCGCGTGAAGACCGCGCTGATGATGGCGCGGCTGACCGCGATCAAGACGCTGGCCGGCTTCGACTTCGGCTTCCAGCCTTCGCTCGATCGCAATCGGATCCTGGCGCTGGCCGAGCTGAAGTTCATCGACAGGGCCGAGGTCGTCCATCTGCTCGGACCGCCCGGCACTGGCAAGAGCCATCTTGCAACAGCTCTCGCCGTCGAGGCCGTCAAGGCTGGGCGCAGCGTCGCCTTCTCGACGCTCGCCGACATCATCACCTCGCTGGCCAGGGCCGAGCAGGACGGGACGCTGCGCGAGCGCATCCGCTATCTCTGCCGCGCTTCGCTCCTGGTCGTCGACGAGATCGGCTATCTGCCGGTCGTGCCCGGCGGCGGCAATCTGTTCTTCCAACTCGTCAACGCCCGCTATGAGAAGGGCGCCATGATCCTCACCTCCAACCGGGGCTTCGCCGAATGGGGAGAGGTCTTCGGCGATCCCGTCGTCGCGACAGCGTTGCTCGACAGGCTGTTGCACCACGCCGTGGTCATCCAAATCGAGGGCTCAAGCTACCGCCTGCGCCAGCATGCCGATCTCGTGCCCGAGCATGTTCGCTCGAAAGCCCTCATCACGCCGCCGCCGGCGCCCAAACGCCGCGGCCGCCCGCCAGGGAGGATCCAGACCGATCACGACGTCGGCTGATCCCCGAAACCAAAACCTGCCAGGTAGGGAATTTTGCAAGCCCACATCCGGGGAAACTTCGGTGCCCGTTGACAGATCCCGATGGATGTCATGGTCTTGGGCTGATCGACGAGGCGGTTCCATGCGTCGCATGCAGCGTCGATGATGTCGTCGTAGCTGTCGAAGACGCGGTTTGAGAGCCAGTTGGCGCGCAGATACTGCCAGATGTTTTCGACCGGGTTCAGTTCGGGCGAGCGCGAGGGCAGGAAGATCAGCGAGATGTTTTTCGGCACGGCGAGTTTGGCGGTCGTGTGCCAGCCGGCGCGGTCGAGCAGCAGGACGGCATGGGCGCCCTTTGCGACCGTCCTGGCGATCTCGTCGAGATGGGCCTGCATGGCGTGGGTGTCGGCGAAGGGCATGGCGAGCGCGGCGCCGACGCCGTGTGCGGGGCAGATCGCCCCGAACAGATAGGCGCTCTCGTAGCGTTGATCGGCAGGCTGGCGCGGCCTGGTCCCGCGCCTGGCCCATTGCCGGACCAGACCGTTCTTCTGGCCGATGCGAGCCTCGTCCTGGAACCAAAGTTCAATCGGCTTGCGCCTGGGCAGATGGGCGAGATGGGCCTTCAGCGTCGTCGCGAAGCTTTTTTAAAGGCGTCGATCGTGCGCTCGTCCTGGGCCGGATGGTGCGGCCGCGCGCTGATATGGGAGAAGCCGATCTGCTTCAGAAGCTTCCCGATTGTGCGCTCGTGATAATCGACGCCGAAGCGCTCGCAGACGACCTTCTGCAGATCGATGCGCCGCCAGCGCACCACGCCATCGGCGGCCCGGTCGGGACCGGTCTCGACGATGGTCGCCAGGGCGGCGAGCTGATCGGTCGAAAGCCTGGGCGGATGCCCCTTCGAGGGGATGTCCTTCAATCCGTCGGGGCCGCCTTCGTTGAACCGGTGAACCCAGTCGCGCAGCGTCTGGCGATCCATGCCGCCGATCCGCGCGGCCTGCTCCCGATCCATCCCGTCGAGAACTGCCGCCAGCGACAAAAGCCTGCGGCTCTGGTTGGCGTGTCTGGTTCCGACCGCCAGCCGTCGCAGGTCGAAGGCCGAGTAGTCCGTCCGAAGCTTCACCGCAGCTGGCATGGCGCGAATCCTCCTCGCGCCCATGGAATCAGCGAAACGAGCCGCCGAAAAGACCCCGTGAGGCAGCCTCAGCGCCCGTTGGTATAAATAGCTAGTCAGCCAAGTTTCAACGTTGCAAGAAATAGGACTCAACATCAGTGTTTTTCGAAAACATGGGTTTGACCGTTCGGGCCGACTACAAGGGTCTCGAATTGCTCTGCCGCGACGCCCGGAACTTCCATGCCCGGTGACCCGACTGGCATGCCGGGTACTGCGAGGCCAAGCACTGTCGGGCGGTCCTTTAAAAGCCTGCGGACATCTGAAGCCGGGACGTGCCCCTCGATAAAATACCCATCGACGATGCCGGTGTGACAGGACTCGACCTTGCTTGAGACCCCAAGAGCCCGTTTTGCTACGGTCATGTCCTGGCTTTCGACGATGCGTGGCGTGAAGCCTGCCTGCTCGAGATGCCGAACCCAAGCCTTGCAGCAACCGCAGGTCGGACTGAGATGGACCTCGATTTGCTGCGCGGTTGCCGGAAAAGCAGGGAGGAAGGCGGCGAGGAAAAATAGCGATGCGCGGTTCATCATGATCTCCGACCTATCGGGCGTTTCAAATTGAGGAAGGATTCGCCATCTCGCGCGCAGCGGTTCCGTGGACCGACATCGCGCCTCCGGCGATCGCCTGCGCCAGCATCTGCTCTGATTGGGCGAGCTGGGGCAGGAGGATCGTCACACGAAGACCGCCCTCCGGGCGGTTCGCCAAGTTGATTTCGCCGCCATGTGCCACAACGACAGCGCGCGCAATGGTCAGGCCGAGGCCGGAGCCGCCGGTCTCGCGACCGCGTGATTCCTCGAGGCGGACGAAGGGTTGGAAGACGCGTTCCATATCGCCGTCGGGAATGCCGGGACCATCATCTTCGACCGTTATCGCGAACCCTGCTGGCGTCTCGTCAACCATAACGGTGACATGGCTGCCGTACTTCACGGCGTTTCCAACGACGTTCCAGAAGGCGCGCTTGAGCGCGAGAAGGCGGCCGAGCACGCGACCATGGCCGGCTCCGCTCAGGCTGACGGCATGACCCTGGTCGGCATGATCGTCGACGATGGTCTCGATCACCGAGACGATGTCGATCGGCCTGATCGCTTCGCTGGAGACGCCGCCGCGCAGGAACTCCAGTGTCGAATCGATCATACCCTCCATCTCGGCGAGGTCGGCGTCGACGAGATCGCGCGTCGCCTCGTCCTCCATCAGTTCGGAGCGCAGCCGCAGCCTGGTGATTGGCGTGCGCAAATCGTGCGAGACCGCCGCCAAGGCCTGCATGCGCTCGGAGACGAGACGCTGGATGCGCTCGCGCATGGTGTTGAAGGCCCGCGCCGCCCGGCGGACTTCGGCGGGGCCGGTTTCGTCAAGCGGCTTTGGAATCTGGTCGAGGCTGAAGCGTTCGGCTGCGAGCGCGAGTTCTCGCAAAGGCCGCGTCGCCCAGCGCAGCAGCAGCACCGCTACGACGATGATGGCCACGCCAAAGCAGATCGTCACCGCCAGTACGCTCCAGTCGGCGTTCTGGGTTGCCCCAAGCGTGGTCGACGAGAAGTTTACCCAGGAGCCATCGTCGAGCCTGACCGAGACCAGCATCATGTGGCGGTAGGCATCGGCGTCGCCGGAGCCGAGCGCACCGTCATCGGCAAAACCGAGCCGAAAGGATTCTGCGGCGAGGTCGGGAACAAGTTCCTTGAGTTTGGCCTCCATCGCCGCCGTGCGATCGGTGGTGGGTGCGGTGCCGAGCACCAGGCTAACCTTGCTCCAGTGGACCTCCAGGCTGGCGCTCGACAGATCGTGCGCAGCACGATCTCGCTCCGGCTCCTGCGGGATGCTAGCGATCGCCCGTTTGATCGAAATAATACGCTCCGCCAGGCCTCTGTCGCGCTGCGCGCTCGCCAAGCTTTCCACGCCGACGCGATAGGCCCAATAGCCGACGAGATGGAAGGCGAGCAGCGCGGCGACGAGGATCAGGATTGCACGGCCCGCCACGGTGTCGGGAAACCCCTTATGAAGCATGCGACTCATGCCGGCTGCCCCTCGAGCGCCTGAACAGCCGGCGTGAACATGTAACCGGCGCCGCGGATCGTCTTGATTAGTTGGCCGCCATGGGCGTCAGCTTCCAGCTTGCGCCGCAGGCGGCTGATCTGGACATCGATCGCCCGATCGAAGGGATCGCTGTTTCTGGTTTTGGCGAACTGCATCAAAGCATCGCGCGACAACACCCGATTGGCGTGCTCGATAAACGCGACCATCAGGTCGAACTCGCCCGTCGATAGATCGACCAGCGTACCTGATGGCGAAACCAGTTCCCGCCGGCGCAAATCCATCCGCCACCCGTCAAATATAACGCACTCGCTGACGCGGCCGTCGCCTGCTCTGCGCAACGTGCGCGAGCGTCTGAGCACCGCGCGCACTCTCGCCAGCAGTTCCCGGGGGCTGAATGGCTTGGTGACGTAGTCGTCGGCACCGGCCTCCAGCCCGATGATGCGATCGCTTTCCTCGCTTCGCGCCGTCAGCATCACGATCGGCACCTGTGACGTCGCGCGCACATCGCCGCACAAATCGAACCCGGACCGTCCCGGCAGCATCAGATCAAGAATGACCAGATCGATCTCGGCCTGCCTTAGGACATCCAGCATGGCGCGTCCGTCGGGTGCACCCGTCACCTTATAACCGTGTCGCTGCAGGAAGCGGGCGACCAGCAGGCGGATCTGCGGGTCGTCATCCACCACGAGCACATGGCCGTGGTCGTCAGCTACGGGTGTGGTTGGTACGTTTGTCACAAGCATCTTTCAAACGGCGTAGGTGGCATTTCGCACCGAATGGTCGGCCGGCTGATCAACAATATAGCGCTGTATCGCGGGCCAGGCGCGATCCGCTTTGATACAATTTGTAACGGACAGGACTCACCCGCCGCTGCTACCAAACTGCATCGAGGCTTTGGGGGTCGAACGAATCGCGATGGCCGTTAAACTTTATTTTACCGCTCTAATAGCGCTTGCGCTCGGCGCGTGCTCCGTCACGCCCGTGCCAGTCCATCTGGCGCGGCCCTCCGATCCAAGCGCGCGCGTTCCAGCCGTTGGATATCAGAGCGTCACCGCCGGGCTTACCTCGATACGCCCAACCGACCCGAAAAATTGGCGCGAGCTGAACCGTAGAGTAGGGCCTCAACAGTGACCGCTATCGCTTCCTCTTTTGGTTCCAACAAACAATCGTCCATTGGATTTATCCGCCGCTTTGCCCTCCTGGCTGGCGTTTCCATGCTTCTTGGTGGTTGCGCGACTTTTTCGGCAGATGGCGGTGTCGGCACGGCGCAGGCCATCGCTTACACAGAGTTGAACAAGGACGTCGTCCGGATCACGGATGACGCCGTCGCAGGCAGCGCCAAGGCGCGGGTTGACCAGCTTCTCAAGAAGCCTCTCACCGCCGATAGCGCTGTCCAGATTGCGTTGCTCAACAACCGCGGCCTGCAGGCGGCCTTCAACGAGCTCGGTATCGCCGAGGCGCAGATGGTTGCAGCCAGCCTGCCGCCCAACCCGCGCTTCGGAATCTCCAAGCTGTCAGGTCGGTTCGAGGTCGAGATCGAGCGGCAGATCGTCGGCAGCTTGTTTGCTTTGGCGACTTGGCCAGCACGCGCCGAGGTTGCCCGCGACCGCTTCCAAAACGCACAGCTTCGCGCGGCGGAGGCTGTGCTGAAGCTCGCTGCCGACACGCGCAAACAGTATTATCGCTCCGTAGCAGCCAACGCCCAAGCGTCATTCTACCAGGAAGCCAAGGCTTCCACCGACGCTGCGACCGAGCTTTTCAAACGCCTTGGCGAGTCGGGCGGCATCAACAAGCTCGATCAGGCGCGGGAGTTCGCCTTCGACGCCGAGCTCGGCGCGCAGCTGGCGCAGGCCCGGCTGCAGCAACGCCAGGAGCGCGAGCGACTGGTCAGACAGCTTGGGCTTTGGGGCGACGACCTCAAATTCCGCATGCCGGCCTCGTTGCCCCCGCTGCCGCGCCTGCAGTCGGCCAAGGCGATCGAAGCGGAGGCGCTTCGCAAGCGCGTCGACATACAGATCGCGCGGGGGGAACTTGCCCTTCTTGCCAAGTCGCTGGGGCTGACGCAGGCGACCCGCTTCGTCAACGACATCGATCTGCTGGGCCGGCGGACCTATGATCGCGGACGCAGCGTCCTGCCCGATGGTGATGTCGAGCGTACGACGAGGCGTACTCGTACCTTGGACCTCGAGATCGAGATCCCGATTTACGATTTCGGGCAGAGCAAGGTGGCCTTGGCTGAGCAGACTTACATGCAGGCCGCCAACAAGCTGGCCGAAAAGGCTGTAAACGTTCGCTCAGAGGCTCGCGAAGCCTATGTCAGCTACCGCGGCACCTATGACATCGCCCGGCAGTACAGTGCTAACGTACTGCCGCTGCGCAAGATCATCCAGGATGAAGCTCAGCTGCAGTACAACGGCATGCTGATCGACGTGACGCAGCTCATCACAGACGCGCGCAGCCGCATCCTGTCGAATGTCGCCAGCATTAATGCCCGCCGCGACGCCTGGATTGCCCATACCGATTTCAAGCACGCGCTGATCGGCGGCGGTTCGGTCGGCGGCGGCACCGCTGTCGCGGCCGCTGGCGGCGGCGGCGATGCGCCGGCCCATTGAACCCATCAGGAGCAAGACGCCATGACGGATCTGTCACGTAGAGGTTTCATCGGAACGTCGGGGCTTGTGATCGCGGGCGCCGCAGCTGTCTCCGGTCGCACCGCCTTCGCCGCCGTGCCCGAAGCGCCGACAATGGCGAGCGCCGCGACCCAGGCTCCGCTGGTGCCAACCAGCGGCCCCGATTACCAGCCGGTCGCGACGCTGAACGGCTGGACCCTGCCCTGGCGCATGAACGGCGACTGGAAGGAGTTCCACCTCGTCGCCGAGCCGGTCGAGCGCGAGCTTGCGCCGGGCATGATCGCCTATCTCTGGGGTTATAACGGCCAGTCGCCCGGCCCGACGATCGAGGCTGTCGAGGGCGATAAGGTCCGCATCTATGTGACCAACAAGCTGCCCGAAAACACGACGATCCACTGGCACGGCCAACGCCTGCCCAACGGCATGGACGGCGTCGGTGGGCTGAACCAGCCGCATATCCCGTCAGGAAAGACCTTCGTCTACGAGTTCCAGCTCAGGCGCTCGGGCACCTACATGTATCATCCGCATTCCGACGAGATGGTGCAGATGGCGATGGGCATGATGGGTATGTTCATCGTCCATCCCAAGGACCCGGCCTTCCGCCGCGTTGATCGCGACTTCGTGTTCCTGCTCAACGCCTTCGACATCGAAGCCGGCTCATATGTGCCGAAGGTCAACACCATGCTCGACTTCAATCTGTGGGCCTGGAATAGCCGTGTTTTCCCTGGGATCGACCCTTTCGTTGTGGCCAAGAACGACAAGGTCCGCATTCGCTTCGGCAACCTGACCATGACCAACCATCCGATCCATATGCATGGCTACGAGTTCAAGGTCTCCTGCACCGATGGCGGCTGGGTCGATCCGGCCAGTGCGTGGGACGAAGTCTCGATCGACGTCGCGGTCGGCCAAATGCGCGCCTTCGACTTCGTTGCCGACGAGCCCGGCGACTGGGCGATCCACTGCCACAAGTCGCATCACACGATGAACGCGATGGGCCACTCAGTGAAGACCTATATCGGCGTGACCAAGAAGGACCTGGTCAGCCGTATCCGCAAGGCCGTGCCAGGCTACATGCCGATGGGATCCAACGGCATGGGCGAGATGGGCTCCATGGAGATGGAGCTGCCCAAGAACACGCTGCCAATGATGACGGGCTACGCCCAGTTCGGCCCCGTCGAGATGGGTGGCATGTTCTCGGTCGTGAAGGTGCGCGAGGGGCTGGCAAAGAATGATTACAAGGATCCGGGCTGGTTCAAGCATCCGGAAGGGACGGTCGCGTTCGAGTACAAGGGACAGAAGCTGGCCGAAGCGCCTCGTGTCGAGGGGCCGAAAGTTAATCCTGAGCTTGCCACATGGCAGGTGAAAGACCCGCGCAAGCCGCGCCTCGGTCCCGATGGCAAGCAGCTACCCGCTGCCAAGGCGGGCGGCCATTCCAACCATTGACGCCGACGACAAACCCCGGAGCGACCGCATGACGACCACCCCCTTCAGACTGACAGTGGCAACCTTAACCCTACTCGCTTCGGCAGGCCTGGCCTCGGCAGGGCCGGGCGGCGCTGGACATGGCCATGACGATGAGACCGCCTATGGCAAGCCCGGCGATCCGAAAAAGCCGTCAAGGCTGGTTCAGGTCGTCATGAGCGAGCGTGATGGCAAGATGCTGTTCATCCCCGACCGGATCGAGGTTCGCCGCGGCGAGCAGATCAAGTTCGCGCTGCGTAACAATGGTGAGTTGGATCACGAGATCGTAGTGGCCACGCTTGAGGACAACCTCAAGCATGCCATCGAGATGCAGAAGAACCCCGATATGGAACACGATGACCCGAACGCGAAGCGTCTGTCGCCCAAGAAAACCGGCGAGATCGTCTGGGCATTCACAAAGCCGGGCGAGTTCGACTTCTCCTGCCTGATCCCCGGCCATCGTGAAGCCGGAATGACCGGTAAAGTCATCGTCAAGTAGGCGCCCGCCTACTCAAAAAGGAGCCCCCCAATGCTGAAAATCATCACCACCGTCGCCTTCGTAGCATTCGCACTGCCGGCCCTCGCCCAGCAGGTCAATGGCACCGTCAAGAAGGTTGACGAGGCGGCAGGCAAGCTGACCATCGATCATGGGGCGATCAAGAACCTCGACATGGACGCCATGTCGATGGTCTTCCGCGCCGGCGACCCAGCCATGCTGAAGGGCCTGAAGGCCGGCGACAAGATCAAATTCGACGCCGACCGGGTGAACGGTCAGCTCACCGTGACGAAGCTGCAGAAGACTAAGTAGTCGTATTCGAACGGTTATATAACTGTCGACCGCGGCATCTTAATGCCGCGGTCGAATATAACGCTCCTGGGCTCCTTATATCTCACAAGATGAGAGAGCGCTTACCCAAACCTCATGGGAGGGTGGTGTATCATGTTTACATTGATACTGATCATCCTACTCTCGCTCGCTCCGACGCTATCGCACGCTGATGATGGTGATTTGCAGCGCGCCTTGTTGGAGGCTGCCTGTGTGAACGCGAAAGTCACGCGCCTGTCGGGAGTTGGTAAGAGCGAACTCTACGAGGCGAACTGCTTGGGCACGACGCACAGGCGTATCAAGATCGTCTGTACTGCTGGGCATTGTAGTGCTGACCATCCCCTCTCGGGACGAGATGAGTCTGACGATTAGGTCAGAGATTATGCCGATATAAACATGACGATAAATCAGACGAAGTTGAATACGTCGAATTGAGCAATCAAAAGCGAACAAGGCAACTAATGGATCTTATTGCGCAGATCGCTCGCTTTATCTTGGTCGGCGGTTCAGCAACTGTTGTCAATTGGCTGGCTAGATTCCCTCTTTCGTTAGTAATGCCATTTCTTGAGGCTGTTTTTTTCGCCTATATGATAGGTATGGTGGTCGGATTTATACTGTACCGGGCCTTCGTTTTCACAACTTCTTCACAGCCGCTCGCTGCCCAAATCGCTCTATTTATCGGCGTGAACGTCGTTGGAGTGGCGACCGTGATCGCGGCCTCTCACGTCCTGCTCCGGCTGGTCTTTCCCGCGATCGGTTTCACGTTTGAGCCAGAAGCGACCGCACACGCTGGCGCGCTCGCGCTGGGGGCGGCCGCCAACTTCATCGGTCATAAATTCGTGACGTTTCGAGCTGGCGGACCGCCACGGTCTCCGGAGCTTGGAAGCTGATCCAACAGGTGGATTTGTCAGGTGTTCAGGTTCTTGGTCGAGCAGGTCGTGGTCGGTCGATGTCAGCGGCGGATTTTCACGTTGAAGCGCCGATAAGCTATGCTGGAGGCCATTGTGGAAGTTGCCGTCAGGAGAGCTGTGCCTGAAGACGCTGCGTCGCTTGTCGAACTGATGCATCAGGCTGCGGGCGACACGCTGCAGTTCATTCTCGATGAACTGGATCCTCGCTTCAGCCCTGCCGATGTTTTTCGGCATATGATTTCGTCGAGCGATAGCGAATGTTCTTACCGCCGTTGCTGGGTCGCGGTTGCGCAGTCTGGGGCTCATGCCCCCGTCGTCGGCATGGTAAACGCCTTCCCGGCCTCGCTGCTCTGCGACCAAACAATGCCGACGAATTTGTCAGCGCGTGAGCTCCATCTCTGGCCAAGAACGGTGCTCCAGGACGCGAGCAGCTATTGCATCAACAGCCTTGCAGTCTTTCCTCTGTACCGGCGCTGCGGGATCGCCTCCCGACTGATCGACCAGGCTGCCGAGCAAGCCGTTGCCGAGGGCTTCGCCAGCTTGAGTCTGCATGTGTGGGCGGATAATGCGTCCGCGGTCCGGCTCTATCGCTCGAAGGGGTTCAAGGAACTCGATCGCGCTTTGATTCCTTGGCACCCTCGACTCCCGCATTCCGGAGGAAGCCTACTCATGCGTTTGAGCGGACTGCCCAGGAGCCTCGTCTCGCCAGTTTCGTGGAAATCGGCGGAACTAGCTTCTGGTAATGGAGTCGACAGTCAGGGCGCGGCGCCGTCTTGTCGCCTCACTGCCCGGGATAAACATCAATGAGCACTGTCATCGAGCCGCCAGCGACAATAGAAAGTCAGAGAGACAGAAGCCTTTCGCCGGTGTTTGTTCTTGCTTTCGTCCTGATTGGCGTCTGTATTTTATTGACACTACCCCTTAAGTTGCCGGTCGGTCCTATGTATTGGGATTTGATCGTCTATATCGACGGGGCTTATCGGGTTTCGATCGGTCAAGTTCCATCGGTTG
>FWWL01009679.1_pt1 | contig 11527 bp, 7 predicted proteins | sample 2228331 | NCBI WGS metagenome assembly FWWL01 (sample SAMEA103939775, study PRJEB20133) | metagenome
TATCCCGCGCACGGGTAGACTGACGAATAGCGCGGGTTGTGTTCGTCCGACATGAACAGCAGGAAGTTCACCGGCGCTCCCGCCCCGCCCGCGACGGGCGGCATGCCCGGCCTGCAGATGGCCAGTCCCGTGGCGGCCGCGGCGCCTCTCACGAACTCCCTGCGCTTCAATCTCCGCTCCGTTTCACTGCCGTGCCTTCTTTCCGGGCCAGTGTTCGGACTCCGTCCGCATCGATTCCATCAGTCCCGCAAGCCTGGCCGCCACCTCCGGCCGCTGATGCGCCAGATCGTGCCTCTCGCCGATGTCGGTGCCGAGGTCGTAGAGTTCCACGGGCTGTCCGGCATCGTTGCGCAACGCCTTCCATCTGCCGTCGCGCACCGCCTGGGCGAAGCGGCCTTCGTGAAACTCCCAGTAAAGGGGAGGGTGGGAGAACCTGCGTCCCTCCAGGGCGGCGCTCACGTCCATCCCGTCGATGCCGGAGGGCACGCGCGCCCCCGCCAGAGTGCAGGCTGTCGGCAGGAAGTCCCAGAAAGCCCACACCTGGTCCGAGACCTGTCCCGCCCGGATGCGGCCCGGCCACCTTGCGATCATGGGCACCCGGATGCCCCCGTCGTACAGGTCTCGCTTGATGCCGCGCAGCGGGCCGCTCGAGTTGAAGAACTCGGGGATGGCCCCTCCCTCCCGGTGGGTGCCGTTGTCGCTCGAGAACAACACCAGCGTCTGCCCGTCTATCCCCAGTTCCGACAGGAGCGCGAAGAGCCGTCCGATGTCCCGGTCCATCCGGGTGATCATTGCAGCGTGGTTCTTCTGGTTCTGAGGCCAGTCCGTCCCGCCGTAGGGATAGTCGCTGGGCACCGGCATCCCGTCCAGGGGGTTCTCGCTGAGGGCGTGCGGGATGGTGTACGCCAGATACAGGAAGAACGGGCCGTTCCGGTTCTCGCGGACCCAGCGGAGCGCGTCCTCGGTGAACAGGTCGTGGCTGTATGCTCCCTCGGGCACCGCCACCTTCTCCTCGTTCCTCCACAGATAGTCCGTGTAGTAGTAATGCGCGTGGGTCTGATTGAGGTATCCGAACCAGTAGTCGAAGCCCTTGCGGTTGGGGATGCCGGTGGTGTCCGGCTCACCCAGCCCCCACTTGCCGATGACCGCGGTCGCGAATCCCGCCTCCTTCAGCAGTTCGGCCACCGTGGTATCCTCCGGGCGCAGCGGCACGCGTTCGTTCCCGCGGATGTGCGCGTGTCCCGTGTGATACCCGGTCATCAGGCAGCACCGGGAGGGGGCGCACACCGTGCTGCCCGCGTAGCAATCCGTGAACCGGATGCCCTCCCGGGCCATGCGGTCCAGATGCGGGGTGCGTATCATCGTCTGGCCGTAGCACCCCAGGTCGCCGTATCCCAGGTCGTCCGCAAGGATGAAGATGATGTTGGGACGGCTGCCCCGCAGGCCCGTCCGCGAAGCTCCGGCTGTCTTTGCCGCCGCGCTCAGAGCGGCCGCTCCCGCCGCCGCCAGAAAGCTGCGCCTGCTGATGCGTTCCATCGCCGCCAATGTCCCCCCCAACTCACCATACGAACACAGTCCCCAGCAGCTTCTCCGGCTCATCCCGGAGCGTCTCGTAGATGGCCGGAGCCTGGTCCACGGGCACGACATCCTGCACCAGAGGCCCCAGCTTCAGCTTCCCGTCGCTCGTCAGACGGTGCACCATCTGAAGGTCGCTCCGGTCGAAGTGGCTGTTGTGCCTGATGGTCACCTCCCGCATCTGCGCGGGGTTGAAGCTGTAGCGCACTTCGAATCGCCCGGCGATGAGCATCACCCGGCCTCGCGTCTTCGCCGCGCCGATGAGCCGGTCCTCCATCCCCGGCGCCCCTGCGAAGTCCATCACCACGTCGAAGGACTCCTCCCGGAAGACCTCTTCCGGCGCGACGTCCGTGCTGTTCAGCACTTCCCGGGCGGCGCCTATCTCCCGCGCTGTCTCCAGACGGGGCTCCACGATGTCGCAGATGGTGACCTCCCCGCCCATCAGCGCCGCGATCTGCGCCGCCGCCTGTCCGATGACCCCGGCGCCCACGATGAGCACCCGCTCCCCCGGACGGATGTCCGCGTGGCGGCAGGTGCGCATCGCCACGCTCGCCATCCCGAACAGCGCGGCGTGTCTGCGGTCGACGTTGGGGCGCAGACGCACCACCAGCCCGTCTTCCGGGAATGTCGCAAACTCCAGATGGTCCGACGACGAGTATACGATGTCACCCGGCCGCAGGGTGGTCACGGCGGGTCCGCATTCCACCACCTCTCCCACGTTCTGATATCCCCACGGAGCGGGCAGGCGGTCGTCGGAGTGGGCGTAGTTCCCTTTGATGAGGTCGTTTCGCTCCGTACCGTTCGTGACGCCGGAATAGACGGTGCGGGTGCGGACCTCGTTGCCCTGCGGGGGCGGCGCGTCCGGCCAGTCACGCACCAGCACCTTCTCCCGGCGCCCGTCAGGAAGCAGGCGGGTCACAAGCGCGCGCATGAGCGGTTCCTCGGGGTCGTCACGGGCCGGCCTGCCGGTAGCGGCCGGTGGGGACGCGCTCCAGGCGCAGACGGGGGATGTATCCTTCCTGCTCCATATAATGGTGGCCGGGAGGATGGCATCCCTCGGGAAGCGTGCCGTTCAAGACCGCGATGCGGAAATCCTCGCTGTTCGGGCCGTCCGACCCGTGCTCGAATCCGGCCGGCACCATCCACACGTCCCCCGCTTCCAGCGTGAACTCCTCCCGGCGGCCGTCGTGGTCGATCCAGTAACCCGTCCCCCGTCCGTTCAGGATGAGCCAGGTCTCATCGTGGTCGTGGAAGTGCTTTTCGCACTGCGGAAGCGGGAACCCCTCGTTCATCAAGCCTTTGTAGAGAGCCATCCGGCCTCCCGTCCGTCAGAACACGTCCCGGGCCCCCTTCGACACGTCCCACAGGTGCAGGGGGCGCGAAGGGTCGGACATCGAGTCGTCATAGTAGTACCAGTTGCCGTCGTATCCGCTGAACGCGTTGTAGGGAATCTCGATGTGCCCCACGTGGCAGTCCAGGAACACCGCGTTCACCCGTTTTGTCTCGGTGGTCTTCGGCTGGTTCCACAGGAGAGGGTTCGCGGCGTCCGAGTGCCACGCCTCCTCGTAGAACAGGCAGGTCTTCGAGGGGTAGGCGACGGCCGACTGCTTGATGGGCCGTTCGTAGTAGTTCGCGTAGTAGTTCAGCGCGTGCTTGAAGTAGTAGCTGCTGCCCACCTCGAACGGCAGCCAGACGATCCCCTGCATCTGCTGCTTCTTGCTGTCCTTCCACTCCAGGGGGCACTTGAAGATGGCAAGCGACTTCGTGTACGGCCAGAGCGCCTTTGCCAGCCCGGCGGGCTGTCCCGCGGAGTCCCGGTAGCGGTGCGAGAACTCCTGGATCCAGCGGCTGCCGAGCGCGTTGGAGTAGGGGTTCTGGTAGGGGATGCCGACCGATGTCTGGGCGTTCCAGTCTGTCAGATACTGCTCCACCGCCAGAGCCAGCTGCTTCATGTTCGACTTGCAGGTGGCATCCTTCGCCCGCTGGCGGGCTCGCGCGAAGACAGGGAACAGGATCGCCGCCAGGATGGCGATGATTGCGATGACCACCAGAAGCTCGATGAGGGTAAACCCTTTTGCGCCCCTCCGGGCACGGAACACGCCGTTCATTTTCCGTCTTCCCTCCGTCACCTCGCTTCCGGCCGCCGCTCCGGGGCTCCCGTGGGCGTTGCGGCCGGAGTCCCCGCGGGCTCCCAGCGGACCAGGTCCCGGGAGCGGGAGATGCCCAGTCTGTTGTGCCCCCTCTTCAGGAAGGTCTGACCCTCCGAGTTCCCGGCATACAGCAGATACCAGAAGCCGTCCGCCATCCTGCCGGGGAGCACAATGGCCGAAGCGTTCGCTCTGTCGCGCGTATTGAACTCCTCCACGGCCACCTCGATGCGGTGACCGTCCACCCACCTCAGCCAGTCCTCCTCCCGGCTGCCATCCCCCTGCATGGTATAAAGCACCGGGAACATATGGCTATCGTCGGTCTTCGTACTCACCAGCAGGCGCCACTTCCCGTCGATGAAGAGCAGCTGATAGTTCTCGTTCCAAGGGACCTCGCGCCCGTCTCTCATCCGCATTTTCGGCAGTCCGTCCCCAATGAGGCGGAACTCCCCGTCCATGGAGTCGGAAATCGCGCACCGCGTGGTCTGGACCTCCTTCCAGAACAGGACCACCCGGCCCTGCCAGGGGGCGACGGCGGCATCGATGGCCCGGATGCCCTTCGTCAGGTTCGCCGCGAGCGGGCGCTCCGGGCTCCAGGACCGCAGGTCGCAACTGCTGCGGTAGAAGAGCTGATTGGGCGCGCCCTCTTTATCGCCCCACGAGTTGTAGCACAGATGCCAGACATCCCCGATGCGGGCCAGGTCCGGGCTGCACATCCCGATCCAGCCGTCCTCGCGCCCGTCCAGGTTCATCAGCGGCTCTGAGAACTCCCGGAAATCGGGAGTGGTCACCTGGACCACGTGGCTTCGCACGCGGCCGCGGTCTTCGTAGAATGCCGAGAAGAACAGATGGAACATCCCGTCCTGGTATGCGCAGGCGTAGTCCTTGATGGACCAGTCCGGATACTCCAGCATTGGGTTGCGAAGCCGGCTCCAGTCCGGCAGGCCCGCCGGCTCAGCCCCGGCGCAGCACGCGGCCAGCACCGCGACGGCCGCTGCTGCAAAGATTGCGCTTCCTGACACGACCCCTGCTCCTTTGTCTTTTCCGCTCCCGATGGGACCGCCTCCCGTCCGGCGGCGGATGCTTACTTGCCTGCGCCGGCTGCCCGCTCTAGCGGGAATCCGGCATCCGGCTCATCAACTCCTGGATGTCCAGATAGGTGTAAGTCCGTTCGCTCGCCGGGCTGCCGTCAGAGTCCGCGTGCGCCACCCACATCTCCCCGGTGCCGGGAGACATCAGGACGTTGTGCAGGTTCTGCTCCATCGCGACCGGCCGCCTCATCAGCTCGATAGCTTCCTGCGGCCCGATCTTCCCGTGTCGCTCCCGGACCCGCTGCGCCAGCAGCCGGTACCGCTCGCCTTCCGAGAGCAGCACCGCATCCTCCATGGGATAGTCCAGCAGCGGGTGGCTCTCTCCGGGACGGAGGATCTCGAGGCTTTCCGGCGTCGCGCGCATGGCGACGGCGGACGGGATGGAGGCGTCGGAGATGACGTAGTAGAACTCGCAGGTCCTCCGGGCGTTCCGGAAGAGCGAGACGGCGCTTTCCAGCGAGTCGGCTTCCTCCAGTCCCCTGCGCATCAGGATGGCCATCGGGGTGCCGTCCCATTTTCCGGGTCGGCTGCCCCCCATCTCTCCGAATCCGATGCCCTTCAGGTTCATCCCGGTCACGGAGCCGACGAATCCCGCATACCCCACCGTGACGAACGGGATGAACCCGTCCGGTTCGGCGATGATGACCACGTTGTGGTCCTGCAGCCCCATCGAGACGCCGTAGTCCAGGACGCGCCCGTGCAGCAGGCGACCGTCGCGGGTGGCTTTCCCGAAGACCGCGAAGCCGCTGCAGTGGAAGAACTCCGGGACGGTGTTCGCCCGCCGCAGCTTCTCGAAGGGCTGGCCTGCGGCCTCCGCCAGAGCCTTCAGCTCCCTCACGTGGCGCTCAGGGATGTGGGGCAGCTGCGTCTTCCAGACGCCGTCGAACGAGGCGTTCGCGAAATCCGCCATCGGCCCCATCTGCACCATCTGATGCTTCTCGAGCTTGCCGAGCAGGGCGGCGATGTCGTCTTTCAGCAGCGCCCCGTGCTGGCGGCCCATCTCTTCCGGAGTGCCTTTCAGGTGCAGCACCAGCTGGGTCCCGACGCGCTCGAGATACCCCTTGCCCTCCCTCGCGATGAGGGTGCGCTCCGGCATCGGCTGCGCCGCCGCAGAGGCGCACAGGGCGAGCAGCAGCGCAAGTTCAGGGACTGACGGACGGCTGACGGTTCGAAATCGCATTCAGGGATCTCCGGATGTCTCGGCGTTCTCCTCGCGGCCTGCCGCCATGATACCACGGCCGGACGGGGTGTGCTCCGGCGCCTGTTTCAACAAGCGCGCGGCCCCGCCTTCAGACGCAGGACCGCACCCGCGCCGCGGCTCGGTTCTCCGGCGGACATCACGGTGGTGACATCCTTCCCGTGACGCCCGGCGGCCGGGGCCGAGCAGCCCCGGCCGGATGAGCGTCGCTTCAGAAGCGGGCGGTCACGATCATCCTGCCGGAGCCGGAGGGCTCCAGCCGGAGCAGGCTCCTCTTCCGGTCCACTTCGGAGACGCGGCCTCCTTCCGAATCCACCTTCCGGACAGGCCTCCCTTCCGGGTGGCGCAGCCGGAGCTCCAGCCGGGACGGCGGGTTCCTCCGGGGCGGCTGGATGACGGCCCGCATCTCGCCCGAGGCCAGCCGCGACTCGATCCTCAGGCTCACCGGCCCGAAATAGGTGGGCATCCGGGAGGCCTCCACCGTGCAGCCGTCCGCAAGCCACTCCAGCGGGACGGCCGGTGCCAGCCGGAGCGCATCGTATCCGATCTCGCTGAGCAGGACGTGCCGCAGCCAGTTCACCCAGCAGCACTCGTCCGGCGTCTTGTAGAACGGTCCCCGTCCCAGACCGAACGCGTCCACGGGATGCTCCGTGAAGCAGCGCACATCCTCATAGATGTTCTGTGCGAACGCGTTCAGCAGGCAGCGGACGGCGTGCTTCGGCTCGTCGCGCTTCACGTAGACCATCGCCATCGGCAGAAGCCCGCTCTGGATGGTGTTGCCTCCCTGGCTGAACCAGTATCGCGGGATGTCCACCTGCCTGCCGCGCAGCTTGCTGATGAAGACGTTGTCCTCACTGTCCTTGAGGACCCACGTGGACTGCTCCTCCAGCGGGTCCAGCACGCCGCACTCGATGGCGTGGATGGGGCCGTACAGGCTGTCCCGTATCCATCCCAGGTCGCGGCTGAACAGCCTGGCGCGGGTGGGAGTGAACGGGATGCAGCTTCCGTCCAGCAGCCGGGCGACGGGACTGAGCTCCATATGAAGCCGCATCGAGCGTCTCAAGTCCTCGCGATAGGCGGCGACGTCCGCGGCCACCCGGTCCGCTTCCGGGTGCCCGATTTCCTGCAGCACCCTTGCCGCCGCATCCATCCCTCGGAAGCAGTAGGCGTTCACGGCGTACCAGTAGAGCCACTCCGGGTTGTCCTCCAGATGGCCCGGCGGCAGCAGGCCGTACTCCGGCACGGGAGAGCCGTCCGGACGCGTCTTCATCGTATACTGCCGCTCCCGCGTCACGAAGTCGCACGCGGCCACCAGGTTGCCGGCCACGGAGCGGGCCCACCGCCGGTCCCGGGTCAGGAGGTAATGCTCCGCCAGCGCGAACAGCACGAACCCGTGGTCCAGGTTGTAGTTGAACGTCTGGTAGTCGTGGTCGTCCGACAGGCGCAGGCCGTGCAGCACCCCCTCCTGAGTGCGGAACTTGCCGTGCAGCCGGCGGCTGCCCTGGCACCGGACGAAGGGCATCAGGTAGCGCCGCGCTTCGGCGTGGTAGCCGCGCATGTCCAGCGAGCGCACCTGGTGCATGGCCTCGTTGGCGCAGACGTTGTAGGTGTAGGTGGCCGCGGGCAGCAGCCACTCCCCGGAGCGGATGTCCCGGTCGGCCGTGATGGCCACGTGAGGGATGGTGGCCTTGACGAAATCGGTCACCAGACGGTCGGGCAGGGTGATGCGCGCTCCCGCCTCGATCCTGGCCCGCCAGTAGGAGACCATCTCCTCCAGCTTCGCGTCGAAGTCCGCGGCCTGCAGCTGCGTCAGACCGTCCTCTCCCGTGAACGTGACCAGTGGGATCTTCAGGTCGAAGGTGTGCGAGTCGCGGGGGCCGAGGGGCACCTCCACCAGCACGGCGTCCGGGAGCCAGCCCGGATGCCGCGGCCCGCCCGGAAGCGCCGCGGCGCGCAGCGCGCCCCTGCCTTTCAGATCGAACTGCGCCCGGAGCCTCGGACTGTCGTAGCGTTGGGTGGTCCACTGCTGCTCGATGGCCTCGCGGTGCCAGGGCCACCGCTCCGCACGGATGCGGGCCGTGGCGCGGACGGACCCGTCCCGGACCTCCAGGACCTCCGGCTCCTCGATGACCATCCAGAACAGCGCGGTGACGGGCTCCTCGCTGATATTGCGCACCTGGACCCGCGAGAACACGCAGACCGGCTCGTCTCCGCGTTTGCGCTCCGCGTGTTCCGGTCCTTCCAGAAGAAGGGCGGCGAAGTCGGTCTTCCGGAACTCCACATAGCGGTCCACCCAGCGGCTGGTGTACACAGGCAGGCAGCCGTCCAGCGCGCTCTGCTCCACCGCGTCCTCCCGCTCCCGGAAGTCGGGAGGGTCCATGGTGGGGAACCGGAACTCGATGCGCAGTCCCGGCCAGAGCAGCCGCGCCGTGTCGCGGCCGGTCACCTTCATGTGACGCTTGTCCAGGAACAGGTCCCCGTTGTAGCGAAGGGCTGCCTCGAGCCTGTTCCCCTCGCACCCCAGGGGGACGTAGCGTCCCTGCCGGGTCTTCACCAGCCCGGGTATCTCGCGGCGCGCCCGCTCCAGCGTCTGCTCCGGCTCGTCGAAGATGAGGTCGTGGACCGGGCGCGGCAGAGTGCGCCGGACGGGCGCCTCCGCTCCTCCGGCCCGGCGGACCGTCACAGCGCAGTGCGGCAGCCAAAGAGGCTGCCCGCCGGAGAGGTCGTCCACGGCGAACGAGACCCGGCCCGGCCCGGCGGTCAGGGTGAGCACCGTGCGGTCGGGGGGGACGGGCAGGAGCTTCGGGTCCGTCTGGCTCGCGCAATCGGCCGCCAGCACCTCCACCTCGAGCATCCCCTCGAGCCTGCGCACCGAGAGCACATATCCGTTCGCCGCGGTCACCTCGCCCTCCAGCCACGCGGGGTCCTCCGCCAGGATGTGCAGCGTCTCCGTCCTCCAGACGGACGTGGAGAGGACCTCCATCCGGCGGACGGCGGGTAGCGGGCCTCTGGGGAACAGCAGACGGATGCGATAGCTCTGCCGCCAGGTCACCGCGAAGTCCTCGGCGCGCTCCAGCTCCGTGATGTCCAGCGGGTCGAATCTGAAGAGGACGGCCGTGCCGTCCACCTCCACCTCGCCATGCGCGGTGACCCACCGGCCGTTGTGCGGGTCGTCGATGGCGGTCCATCCGCCCGCCCACCTGGCCGGCCAGTTGTGGTTCCAGTACTGCAGCCGGACCGCCTGCGGGTCCGCGGCCAGGGCGGCGTAATGCACCCGCACCTCCCGGAACTGCCGCGGGATGTCCCATTCCAGACCCAGGTGCGGCCCACCCTGCTCCGGCACGTCCACGGGACGCCAGGCGCCGCCCGCCGCCTGCAGCGCGTGACCCTCGATGGACAGCGCATCCGCCCCCGTCCAGAACCTCATCTCCCCGAACGGGGCGATGTCCACCGCCTGCCCGTCCAGCTGCCGCAGCCGTTCCGAGTCGCTCCTCATCGTCCTGCCTCCGGTCCGTCTTTTGCTCCCCCGTCTTCCGGGAGCCTTCGGGGAGCCCTTCGGCCCGGTCCTGCCTTGTTCCTGCGAAGTGCAGGCCATTCTGCCGCCGGGCAAAGACAGACCCGGCGACCCGGTATATTTGCGGGTTGACAGGGCGGAAAGTATGCCGGATAATCAGAGTGTAGGCTGATACCGGGTCGCATTTGCGTCTGTGGAGGGTGTCCCCGTGCTTCGTTTCTGCTTCGTTCTCTGCCTGGCCATCTTGGCCGCCGGAGCTGCCACGCCGGCTCCCCGTGTGTCATTTGAAGACCCCAGGCCGATATCCGTGAATCTGCAGCATCTGCCGGGAGCTCCCTGGGGAAGGGAATACACGCTCGGCGCGCAGGTCGCTCTTGCCTTCGACTCTCTGGACCGCCCGCACATCACATATGTGGAGACCCACAACGCGTATTCCCTGAAATACGCCCGCTGGACGGGCACTGCCTGGTCCATCACGCCCCTTTACGACGGGGCGTCCTATCTGAAGGAGGCCACAACCTCGCTGGTGGTGGACGCAGCGGGCGACGTCCACATCGGAGTGACGGGGAACCAGTATGTGGCCAGGAAGAGCGGGACCTGGCAGCGGGAGTTTGTGGGAGAGATCTCCGGCACCCCTTCCATCCGGGTGGGCTCGGATGGCCAGCCGCGGATGGCATACATCCAACGGACCGGCTCCAACCTGCTTCTGCGCTACGCTGTCCGCAGCTCCTCGGGCTCCTGGAGCGTGGAGACCGTCCGGACTCTTCCCCTGCTGGACGGGGTCATCACCTCTGTCGAGACCCACGGCTGGTGCTCTCTCGCGCTCAGCACGACGGACGTCCCCAACATCTCCTTTTACGACACGGAGTTCCGGAGCATCCGCTACGCCTACAAGTCCGGGTCTTCCTGGATCTTCATCACGGTGGACTCCTCCTCGGCAGACGCGGGTTCGCGGAACGCCATCGCCATGGACAGTTCCAACCGGCGCTACATAGCCTACTTCGACAGGGCGGCCAGCAGGGTGAAAATCGCCTTCCAGACAGCCTCCGGCTGGGTCTTCGAGACGGTGTCTCCGGCGTTGTCCTTCTTCTCGTGGTACGGTCTCCCGAACGTCTCGGTAGCGGTCGCTCCGAACGGCACCATAGCGGTGGGCTATTCCAGCGGCGACGGCGCGAGCATCCACCGGCGCATCGGGGGAGTCTGGCATCGCACGGACATTGCCCCTGACCTCTACACGCCGATTCACCAGCTGGCCCTGGCCTTCGACAGCGCGAGCAGGCTGGGGGTCGCCTACGCGGGCAACGTGCCGGGCCGCTCGGGATGCCTCAGCTACTACACCATCACGGGGTCGGGTTCGGGTGTGGTGGTGTCGCAGGTTGTGGATTCGCCCGGCCAGATGGGCTCCACGGTGGTCGCCATGAGCAGGGACGGCATGGGAGTGCTTTACAACAACGCGTCCATGCAGAGCCTCCTCCTCTACGTCTCCGGATTCGTGTTCCTCCCGCCCGGCGGCATGACGTTCGGCGATGACGCGTGCGTGACCAGAGGACCGTTTCAGGACTTGCACGCCGACGTGGACGGCGCGGAATACGCCGGCTCCTGGTATGCCAGCGTCTATGAGGACAGGCCGGGCGCGCGGCGCCTGCTGCTGGCGCAGAAGACCTGGCCCGGCATCCACAACCCCTATTACTCGTGGCCTTACGAAGTGGTGGACCAGTCCGCCGATGTGGGGCAGTACAACAGCATCGTCGCGGAGACCGGCGGCACGCTCCACATCTCCTATTTCGACGCCACGAACGGGGACCTGAAATACGCGCGGCGGACGGGGAGCGGGTGGACCATCAATGTGGTGGACTCTGCGGGCATCGTCGGGTATGACACCTCGCTTGCCCTGAACACGGGCGGAGAGCCCCGCATCAGCTACTGGGACGTGACGAACCGCGACCTGAAGTTCGCGTCCCGTGTCAGCGCGCTGGGGACCTGGGCGCTCTACGTGGTGGAC
>FWWL01009680.1_pt1 | contig 11525 bp, 12 predicted proteins | sample 2228331 | NCBI WGS metagenome assembly FWWL01 (sample SAMEA103939775, study PRJEB20133) | metagenome
ACTTCTATTTTTTGTCAAAATTTATATTAAGTTCTTTTTCTTTTATGGAATTATAGAAAATTTGGGTATATTTTGTGGAACTACTTTTGCCTCCTTTTTGGGGTTATATTTTTCTCCTCTTAGTTTATCCTTTATAATGTTTTTCTTTTACTTTTTTTCCTCTTTAAATTTATTTTTTACACCTTTTATAAAAATTTCTTTCCCCTATGTTTTTGAAATTCTTTTAAAAAGTTTTCCAAGTCTTATAAATATGTTTCATTATTTTCCTTTAAAATTAATAAATCCCCCAAAAGAAGCTATAGATATTACTATAAGGTGGTATGATTTTTTATTTTATCTCTTTTTATTTTTTTTATTTTTAATATTCTCTCTAAAAAGAATAACAAAGATTGAGTATGATGTTTTTTAAATTAATGCTGATAGAAATAAAAAAAGAGCTTTTAAAAAAGAAAAAAATTTTGATATTTTTTGTAATATTGCCTTTTATTTATTTTCTATATTCTTTAAATTCCCTTCCTTTATCCACTAAAGCCCTCATATATCACATAAATAGTTATTTTATATTATATAGCTTAATCATTTTATTTTCACATATCAATGTATTGTGTAATTTTATAAATAATATTGGAGAATTTAGTTTTTATGCAGTCTTACCTATCAAAAGGGAATATGTTCTGTTTTCAAAATTATGTTCTACTTTTTTCAATTTAATGCTCTTTTTATTAAGTTTATTTTTCTTTGCTTTTATTCTATTTAAAAATATTTATTTGCTTTGTATACCGCTTTTATACTCTATCTTTTTTGTATCTATTTTATTCCTTATAGTTTCTTTATTTTCTTTTTTCAAATACCCTCATTTTCCTATTTTTTCTTTCGTATTTTTTTATCTTTTAGGAACACTTGTAAAAGGTAATTTATCTCATTATCGTGGAAAATTAAAATCTCTGGTTTATGTTATAAGTAAATTATTGCCGCCTTTCAGTGATTTAGTTAATATGAATCTGAATACAACTGATATTTTTATTGGACTTTGTTATATAATATGTAGTCTAATTTTGCTTTTTGTAATTTCTAAGAGATATGAATTTAAAAATTTTATAGCCCTATTTGAGGAGAAATAATGTGCGATAAATTGCACTCTTTTTTTCTTGAAATTATGCAATTTAAAATCTTAAACTATTTCTATGTATTTAAGAAAATCCTTTTTCAAAATTCAGAATTAAAAGAAAATATTTAAATGGTTAAAATCGTAATTTCAAATCTTTGTAAAAGCTTCGGGAATAAAGAGGTTTTAAAAAACATAAGTTTTGAGGTTAATGAAGGAGAAATTTTCGCTTATATTGGCCCAAATGGAGCAGGTAAAACCACCACTATACGTATCTTATTAAATATATTAAAACCCCAAGAAGGAAAAGTTGAAATTTTAGAAAATTATAAACCTCTTTCCCATAAGAAAATAGGTTTTTTTCTTATTTTTACCACCATTTGAGGACTCAAAAATTTTGCCTCGTTTTTTTGAAATTATAATCTTTAAAATTTTAAACTAAATAGAATGAATGCAATTGAAATCATAGAACTTTCTAAGTCTTTTAAAGGGAAAAAAGTGCTACAAAATATAAATTTAACCATAAAAGAAGACGAAATTTTTGTTTTATTAAAAAAAAACGCATCAGGAAAAACAAATCTTATAAATATCCTCTCCGGCATCCAAAAAAAAGATAAAGGAAAAATTCTATTCTGGGAAAAAGAACCTCTATACCCTGACATTTTTAAAAAAGTTTCAGTTTTTAGAGAAACCCCCTCTTTTTATCCCCACCTTACCTTAAAAGAAAATTTAATTTTCTTTTCTGAAATTTACGGAATCTCAAGTTATAAAAATCTTCCCCTAAAGGAACTTGGACTTTTAGAGCATCTTCATAAAAAAGCTTTTCAACTCTCAAAAGGAACCCTCCAAAAAGCAGGGCTTTTACTTTCCCTACATAGAAAAGCAGATATTTATCTTCTTGACGAACCTATGGCTCATCTTGACCCTGAATCAAGAAATTTTATAAAAGAAAAAATAAAGGAATTAAATAAAAAAGGAAAAACCTTTTTCTTTACTACCCACCTAAAAGAGGAAATAGAACTTTGTGAAAATGTAGCCATCTTAAAAGAAGGATATATTAAATTTATAGGCTCCCCAAAAAGCAAAGAGGTAGAGGATTTTTTTTATGAAAAAAATGCTTAGTTTTGAACTTATAAAATTTATTAAAAATAGAAAAATCTTTTTAAGTTTGATAGTTATTGGAATTTTATCCTTTATTTTAACTTATCTTTTTTATCTTCTTTCTCCTGATAAAACAGCCTCTGGATTTTTACTTTTATCCGAAGTATTAAATTTTATTTATCCCCTTCTTTCCTTTCTTATCGCAATTTTAGGAACATTAATTTTCTCTTCAGAATACGATTATAAAACCCTTCCTATGCTTTTAATCGGAAGAATTTCAAGAAAAATAGTAATCATATCAAAAGTTCTTACTATCTTTTTTATTACCCTTTTTATTCTTCTCTCTGTTTTTCTTTTCTCAATTTTAGCAGGTTTTATTTTCTCAAATTTCAAAAGTTTAGAAATTAAAGGATATGTAATAAGGGATTCTTTATCCCTCTGGAAAATAGTATTTCTAACATTTTTTCTCTTATTCATATCTTTTTTTGCTTATGGAATTATGGGATTTTTAGTAGGAGTAATCTTAAAATATACATTACCCTCAATATTTTTAACTTTTTCTCTTGTTTTTCTTTTTACCTTATTTTCCTTTTTCCCAGGTATTAAAAATTATGTTTTTTCAAGTTATTCTCAGATGCCAATAGAATCTATGTTAAAAATGTCAAAGGGCATAAATATTTCATACAAATGGATTTCAAATTTTTTGATTTTTCACCTTGTTTACATTCTTATATTTATCTTTTCTACTTTTTTCATATTTGAAGGGAGGGAAATATGAGCCTTTTGATTTTGTTTTCAATTTTAAATTTTAATTTCAAACTTAATGTAGAAAGTAAATTTGTTTTTTTAAAAGATTTAGATGGAGACAGTAAAAAGGAAGTTATCCTTTTAAATAAGGAAAAATCTGTTTCAATTTTAAAGTTTGATAATGGCAATCTAACACCTGTAACTGAAAAAAATTTTTATGGAAACATAATAGAATTTGGCGATTTATACCCAGATATAAAAGGAGATGAAATAGTTATTATACATTTTTCCGGAATAGATATATTCAAATATAATGGAGAGAAAATAAATCTCTTAAACTCCATAAACCTTGAAAGTTCTTTTCTCTACCCTCAAAATTCAAAAGTCTTAAAAAGTGGTAATTTTATATATGAAATAGAAAACAAAAAAATGCTCCTTTTCTTCTATCCTGATAAGGGCATTATTTTGGATAAAGAGGGTATTATAGAAACAATTCCCCTTGCACCTGAAATAAGAGTTTCCACCTTTAATGACAAAGCTACTCCAGTTGAGGAAGGAGAGATTTTTTCTCTAAAGACATCCTTTGTTCTTCCTGTAATATTTCTTAGTGATATTAATGGTGATAGTAAATCTGACCTTCTTCAATTTTCAAAAGATACCTTATTTATTTTTTTGAGAAAAAATGAAAGTTTTTCAACCAAAAGAGATTTATATCTTGATCTGAGCTTTTTAAAATCAGAAAAAATGGAAATTTTTCCTCCAAGAATATGGGTGAAGGATATAAATAATGATGGAAGAGGAGATGTGATTGTAAGTAAAGCTGAAATAGGTATTTTTGGAAAAAAGAGTGCGATATATCTTTTTCTTAATAAAGAAGGAACTTTTAGTCATACTCCGGATCAGGTTTTAATTTCTGAAAGTCTTTTGCCAGAAATTTATCTTGCTGATTTTAATAAGGACAAAAAAATTGATCTTCTTTTAAATACAGGCGGTTTTAATCTTTTTAGTCTTATAAAATTAATTCTTATGAAAAAAATAACCTTAGAATATTCTCTTTACCTTTTTGAAGATAATTCTTTTAGTAAAAATCCAGTTTATTCAAAAAGTTTTGAATTGAGTGCAGATATTTCTGAAGAGCAAAGCGAAAGTTATATTGACTTTTTACATGATTTTGATAATGATGGTTTTTTTGATATTTTTTATTTTAAGAAAGATAGGATAGAGGTTTTTAAAGGAAAAGGTAAAGATTTTGAGAAAGAACCCTGTTTTTCTTATAAAATAAATATTTCTTCCAATTATTTTATAGAAGATATAGACGCAAATGGAAATATAGATTTTCTTTTCTGGAAGACAAAAAAGAAAGAAACAGAGATATGGGGATTTTTAAGATAATAATATTTAGCGTTTTTATAAGGGAAATTGGAGTTTATGGTCTTCAAAATCTTTCAAAGGAATATGTTATTTCTTTTTTTCCTAAACAAAAATCTGTTTCTAATTTTGATGTAAAACACTATGAAAATATCCTTTTAAATACAGGGCTTTTTGAATCAGTAAACATAAAGAAAAAAGGAGAGGATACAATAGATTTAATTGTTATTCTTAAAGAAAAAAGCAGAATTTCCCTATCCCCTCTTACAGAGATTACTCCTTCTAATAAATATGCTTTAGGTCTTAAAATAGTTGATAGATTTTTTCTAAAAAAGGAACAGAAAACGGAGATCAAAGGGTATATGGTGAATTTGAAGGGTATTTGCTTTTATTTTGAAAGTTATAGATTAAATATTTTTCCTTTTTTCAAAGCAGAAGCAAAGGAGTATGAATATCTTGGAGATTTTTTAATTTTTGAAAATGCTCTTTTATTTGGTTTTTTAAAAAGAAAAAATAATTTTGATTATTCCCTTTCTTGCGGAGGAGGGTATGTAAATGTTTATGGAGAAAAAAAGAATTTTTTTACAAAACTTTCAGGTGATATAAAGTTTAAAAATAATTTTTGGCATAATTTTTTTAATCTTAAACTTGATTTATATTCCTTTGAAAAAATTTTTTGTAGTTTTTCTTTAAAATCTTTTATTTACTATCCCTTTAAGATTTTTTTATTTGTTCCGAAAATTCGTGTTTTTATCCAGGAGGGATATGTGCCCTTTTATAGAAAGGTAATATTTGGAGGATACAAAAATTTAAAAAGTTATCCATTTATGAAAGCAAAAGGAAAAAGTGGCTACCTCTTTGAGCCAGAAATTGTTTATAAAAGGAAAATATGGGATAGAAACTATTTTTTTTCTTGAAATGGGTAACACCTTTGATGATTATAAAGATATTTTAAGAAAAAAAGTTTTAGGAGGAATAGGGGTAGGTTTAAGATTTTTTTCTCATGACAATGAGCCCTTTACCCTTTTTGTGTCATATAATCAGCAAAGGGAAATAAGATGTGGTATAATAAATAATGAAAATTTTTGATTTAATAAGGATTTCTTTTTATGGAATTAAATCCCATAAATTGAGGTCCACTTTAACCACACTTGGAATTATTATAGGTGTTGGAACCGTTATTTCTATGATGTCAATAATAGAGGGAATAAATGCTTATGTTTATAAAATTTTTGGCTCAGTTGGTTCTGATGTTATTCATGTTCAAAAGTATGGATGGAGGGTCTTTATGGGTACTGCTCAAAGAGGATGGTGGAAAAAATTTAAAGAATATCCAGATTTCACAAAAGAAGATGCAGAGGAAATAAAAAAATTAGATTATGTGGATAAAACCTCCCTTTCCCTTGAATCTGGTTTAAACACTGTTAAATATAATAAAAACTCAATTGAAAACGTAGAGGTTATAGCAGCAACGCCTGAATATTTTGAAATCTTTGGATATGAAATTGAAAGGGGGAGAAAATTGAGTGAAGAGGATGAATTTTTTAAAAGAAATGTATGCGTTATAGGTGAGGATATAGTGAAAAACCTTTTTGAGGATGAAGACCCGCTTGGGAAAGAAATAAAAATAGAAAATAAAACTTTTCTTGTTCTTGGTATTTTAAAGAAAAGAGGAGAATTTCTCGGTAAATCTCTTGATAATGTTGTTTTTGTGCCTTTTTCTAAGGGTAAAGAAATTCTCGGACCCCTTATATTTGAATGGCAAAAGGTTTTTATAAGTCCTTCTATTCAGGTTAAAATTAAAAAAGAATACAATTTAAAAGAAGCAATGGAAAAATTAAGAAAATTTTTAAGAAAAAGGAGAAAACTATTTTTCACGGATGAGGATAATTTTGCCCTTAATACACAGGAAATGATACTTTCTATGTATAAATCAATAACATATGGAATATTTATGGCTATGATAGGAATAGCCTCTTTAGCTTTAATAGTTGGTGGAATAGGAATTATGAATATTATGCTTGTTTCTGTTTCTGAAAGAACAAAGGAAATAGGAATAAGAATGGCAGTGGGTGCAAAAAGAAGAGATATTTTATATCAATTTCTACTTGAATCAATATTTCTAACTTCAATTGGTGGTATTTTAGGACTTATTTTGGGAATTTTAATAGGTAAACTTGTGGATTTTTTAACTCCCTTACCTTCTAAGATTCCGCCTTGGAGTATTTTTATGGCACTTTTATTTTCCTCTATTACCGGTATATTCTTTGGAATATACCCTGCTTCACAGGCCGCAAGAAAAAACCCTATTGAATGCTTAAGATATGAATAAAAGGAGGTAATTTTTATGAATTTTTTAATTTTTTTTATTATTTCAATTGATACACTACAGATTGACTTAGAAAAAGCTCTTTTCATAGCCTTCAAAAATAATCCAGATATGCAAATTCAGTATAAACAAAATAAAGAAATAAGCGCTAATTTCCTGAATTCTATTTTTGATTACCTTTCCTTAAGTAGTATTGAAGGAAGCTATACAAATACACAAAGGCGTGTTTCTGCTTTTTTGCCAGGTATTCCCTCTCCTATTCAGACTTTTTCCAAAAAGGGATACACTTTTGCCCTTTCAATAAATCAGAAAATATTTTCACCTTCAGGTCTTACAAATATTTTGGAGGGTTATTATCTAAAAGAAAAAAGTAAACTGGCTCTTATTAACTATGAAATGAAATTTGTATATGATGTAGAAAATGTTTATTTTAATGTGTTAAAAGCAAAAAAAATTCTTGAGGTTAGAAAAAAGAGCTTAGAAAGGGCAGAGGAAAATTTTAAACTTGCAGAAGAAAAATATAAAGAAGGGCTAATTTCATCCCTTGATTATTTAAATATAAAGCTTCAAAAGGAAAATTCACTTTTGAACTATAAAATAGCAGAAAAAAGTTATATTGATGCCCTTTATGAATTCAAATTAATTCTCGGAATAAAAGGTGACACAATTTTTATTCCTGAAGATTTAAAAGGGGAGTTTCAGGAATTTTATGAACCAAAAGAAAAGATACTTTACCAGTATGAGGCAGAAAGAGTTTCAGAGAAATTAGAAAAAATCAATTTTTTTTACAACATATTTTCTTTTTTGCCTGAAGTTTATTTTTCCTATTATTATTTTTATTCTGATTCAGTGCTTCATAATCTTTTTAAAGAGCCCGAGAAAACCAAAAGTTTATACCTTACCTTTTCTTTAAGGTTCTGGAATTATCCTTTTAATCTTTTTAAAGGAAAAAATTCTCTTGATATTGAAAAAGAAAATTTAAAAAAAGTTTTTTTGGTTTCAAAGATAAATCTTGAAAAAGCAAAAAAAGAAATTGAAATTGAAAAGCTTGTTCTTGAAACTGCAAAAGAAAAATTAAAAAGTGCTGAAATTGGTTATCAAATTGCAATTGAAAGTTTTAAATTGGGGAAGATTTCATCAATTGAGCTAAAACAAGCAGAAGAAAATTTGACAAATTCACAGGTTGATTACATAAGCGCCCTTTATGACTATAATCTTTCAATTTCTTACTATCTTTATTTAACAGGTAATTTAAATTATAAAAAAGGAGGAGATAAAAAGTGAAAAAAATATTAATAATAGCAGGGATAGCTTTTGTTTTTGTTATCTTTTTTATTTTTAATTTAAAAGCAGGAAAAAAGATAAATGAGGTGGAAATAGAAGTTATTAAAAGGATGCCTATCTTTGAAAGTGTAAAGGTTGATGGTTATCTTGAGGCTCATAAACAGGTGGAAATTGGTTCTGAGGTCATCGGAAAAATAAAAAAGATATATGTTAAAAAGGGTGAACTTGTTAAAAAGGATGAGCTTTTGTGTATAATAGACCCAAGTGAATATGAAGCACAAAGGGATAGAATAAAAGTGATGCTGGAGGAGGGTTTATATGAACTAGAACTTGCTAAAAAAAATTTTGAAAGAGAAAAAAAACTTTTTGAAAAAAATCTCATATCTCAGAAGGAATTTGAAGAGGCTGAAGCAAGTTTTAAAAGATTACTTTTTAAAATAAAAACAGATAGTTTTAATTTAAAGGAAATAGAAGAAAGATTATCAAAGTGTTTTTTAAAGTCACCAATAGATGGTGAAGTTATAGAGATATATAAAAGGGAAGGTGAAACGGTTACACCGGGCACAATCAATAATCCTGCTTCTATTATAATGGTAATAGCTGATAGAAATAAAATGATTGTTAAATGTGAGGTTGATGAGACAGAAATTTTAAAAATCGAAAAAGGACAGAAAGTAAAAATAAAAATTGATGCTCTTCCAGATACTATTTTTGAGGGAATTGTAACGAGAATAGGAGGTATGAGAACTTCTTCAAGGAATGTTTCTGAACAAAATTTGCCAAGTTTTACTGTTGAGATAGAAATGAAAGGTGAATATAGTTTTCTTTTACCGGGCATGAGTGCTTCCTGTGAAATTATTACACAAGAGAAAGATAACTCAATTTCACTTCCTTATTCTGCTATTGGGAGAGAAAAAGGCGAAAAATCTTATTATATATTTTTATACAAAAACTCTAAGGCTGAAAAGAGATATGTTAAAACAGGTATAAAAGGAATTGTAAGAGTGGAAATAACAGGTGATATTAAAGAAGGTGACACTGTTATAACAGGACCTGAGGATGTATTAAGGAAATTAAAAGAGGGAGAGAAAGTAAAAATAAGAAAATTTAAAGAAAGGGAAAAATGAGTTTAATTGAATTAATAGAGATAAAAAAAATTTATAAGATGGGAGAAACATATGTTAGGGCGATAGATGGTATCACACTTAAAGTAAAAAAGGGTGAATATATTGCAATAATGGGTCCCTCAGGTTCTGGAAAAAGCACTTTACTTCATATAGTAGGATTTCTGGATAAACCCTCAGAGGGGAAATATATTTTTAAGGGAAGGGATGTTACAGGTTTTTTAGAAGATGAACTTGCAGAAATAAGAAATAGAGAAATAGGTTTTGTTTTTCAAGCCTTTCATCTTATTTCAAGACTTTCAGCCTTAGAAAATGTGGAATTGCCTTTAATTTATAAGGGGGTTCCTTATAAAAAAAGAAGGGAGCTCTCTGAATATTATCTTAGAGAAGTTGGGCTTTATGAGAGAAAAAATCATAAGCCTCATGAACTTTCTGGTGGGGAGATGCAAAGAGTGGCTATAGCAAGGGCACTTGTAACCGGTGCTGAGCTTATTCTTGCAGATGAACCAACAGGAAATCTTGACACAAAATCAGGAAATGAAATAATGGATATTTTTGATAGATTAAATGAAAAGGGCAAAACAATAATTGTTGTTACTCATAACCCTGATGTAGCAAGAAGAACAGAAAAGGTTATCTATTTAAGGGATGGAAAAATTGAAAGAGAGAAATTAACCTAAGTTTAATAGTTTTGACAGTAAAATACCCCCTCCTTTAAAGTAGCGATGCGATTTATCGCACAATGGGGTAAAAGCTCCTGCAAGAAGTGTAAAACCAAACCAAAAGAAAGTGAAAGCAAATAAAAATACAAATTGTCAAATTTATTTTCTTGTCTTCCAAATAAGATATAAAAGAATAAGGGAATAAATTATCAAGATAAACCCAAGCACTCTAAAAAAACCATCCGCATTTTTCATTTTATCCCCCCTTTAATTTTAACTAAATCCTTTCAAACTGCAATCTATAAAGCCTTGAATAGAGCTCCGAGTTTTTTAATAAATCATCATGTATTCCTCTATCAATAATCCTCCCCTTATCCATCACAATTATCTCATCCGCCTTTAAAACCGTTGATAATCTGTGAGCAATCACAAGAGAGGTTCTTCCCTTAAATAAATTGTATATAGCCTCCCTTACTAAATGCTCTGAGGCCGCATCAAGCTGGGATGTAAACTCATCAAGAATTAAAACCTCAGGATTCTTTATAAAAACCCTTGCAATAGAAATCCTCTGCTTTTCTCCCCCTGATAAACTCTTACCTAATTCCCTTATCTCTGTATCAAGACCCTTGGGGAGTTTTGATATAAAATCAGAAAGAGCCGAGACTTCTATTGCTCTTTCAATTTCCTTATCATTAGCAGAAGAATTCCCATAAAGTATATTCTCCCTTATTGTCCCTGAAAAAAGCAATATATCCTGTGTAACAACACCTATCCTATTTCTTAAAGAAGCTAAATTGTATTCCCTTATATCAATATCATCAATAAGTATTACGCCTTTCTGAGGGTCATAAAATCTTGGCAAAAGATATAAAAGAGTAGATTTACCCGCTCCTGAAGGACCAACAAAGGCATATACCTTTCCTTTTTCAAGAAATAAATTTATATCATGCAAAACCCATCTATCCTTTTCATAATAAAAGCTGACATTCTTATATTCAATACCTTTTTTAAGTTTTTTAAAAATTAAAGGTCCGCCCTTTTCTTCTCTCTCAGCAAGAATGTCAAAGGTCCTTGTAAGGGCTGCTACACCCTGCTGTAAATTTGCATAGGAAAGGGTAAGACCTTTAAGAGGCTGCAACATTGAAAGAGAAGCAGCTAAAAATACAAAAAATTTTTCCGGTGTAAGTACTTTAAAATTAAAAATAAATAAACCTCCTGCATATAAAAGAAGAGAAGCCATTAAAGCCCCAAAAAACTCAGTTAAATGGGGGGTCATAATAGATAAATTTTCATACCTTAAATGCGCCTTTAAAAAACTATCCGTTTCCTTTTTAAATTTCTCAATCTCTTCTTCCTTTCTCACAAAAGATTTCACCAGCTTAATACCCATCAAAATTTCCTGAGCCCTTGAACTTATCTCTCCCATTCTTTCCTGAGCTCTTTTTGCCCTCCTTCTCAAAACCCTTGCTGTTAACTGAATAAAAACTAAGGCAAGGGGAATGACAAAAAAAGAAATTAAAGCAAGTAAAGGCGATGCCCATATAGCAAGAAAAAGATAAAAAAGAACATTCATTAAATCCCTAAAAAAGGAAAAAAGACCCTCTGAAAGCGCATACCTTATAACTGTAAGGTCATGAGTAAATCTTGAAACAAGAGAACCCGTTTTTATTTTTGTATAATAGGAAAGAGGCAAGTTTAAAAATTTTTCAAAAAGTGCATTTCTTAAATCCCTTGAAACAATCTCCTGAAACATGAAGGAAAGAAACTTTGAAAGATAACCCATAAACGCCTTTATACCAAAAAGA
>FWWL01009681.1_pt1 | contig 11523 bp, 10 predicted proteins | sample 2228331 | NCBI WGS metagenome assembly FWWL01 (sample SAMEA103939775, study PRJEB20133) | metagenome
CTGGCCCGCGCGTGCGCCGGCGGCGGCGCGCGCGCACGCGGTCCTGTCGCTGCTGCTGTGGGTCGGCATCATCGCCTGCGGACGACTGCTGGCATATGTGTAGAGACCCGGCGTTCGTGCTACAGTCTGTCGCCGGCCTGCCCATCCATAGTCTGCCATGCTGAAAACACTGCCCGCCTTCGCCCTCGCCCTGTCCTTCGCCGCCACGGCCCAGGCCGCGTTGCCGATCCATGGGTTCGTCGTCAAGAACACCTATCCTCACGATCCACAGGCCTTTACCCAGGGTTTGTTCTACCGCGATGGCTTCCTGTACGAAACCACCGGGCTGAACCGGCAGTCCACCTTGCGCAAGGTCGAGCTCGCGACGGGCAAGGTGCTCAAGAAGAAGGACCTGCCGCCGGAGGTGTTCGGCGAAGGTGCGACAGTCTTCGGGGACGACATCGTCGGCATCACCTGGACCTCCAAGGTCGGTTTCGTGTACGACATCGGCAACTTCGCACTCAAGCGGCGTTTCCACTACGAGGGCGAAGGCTGGGGGCTGGCCAGCGACGCCAAATACCTCTACATGAGCGATGGCAGCGCCACCATCCGCGTGCTCGACCCCGGGACGTTCAAGGAAGTGCGCCGCGTGCAGGTCACGGCGGAAGGCAAGCCGCTCACCCATCTGAACGAGCTGGAGATGGTCGGGGACGAGTTGTACTCGAACGTATGGGGCACCGACGTGATCGCGCGGATCGACCCGCAAAGCGGGAAGGTGCTCGGCTGGATCGACCTGCGCGGGCTGCTCCCGCCGGAGCGGCGCGGCACCGCCAACGTGGACGCGGTGCTCAACGGTATCGCGTATGACAGCAAGGGGCGCCGCCTGTTCGTCACCGGCAAGCTCTGGCCCAAGCTGTTCGAGATCGAACTGGTGCCGCGCTAGCAGGTGGTATCGATCACCACTTTGCCGAAGTGGGCGCCAGATTCCATGTAGCGGTAGGCCTGCGCCGCCTCGGCGAACGGGAACACCCGGTCGATCACCGGTTCGAGGCCGGCGGTTTCCGCGAAGCGCATCGCTTCCTCCAGCATGGTGCGGCTGCCCACGAAGATCCCGACCATGCGCTTGGCGCCCGCCAGCAGTGTCGCCGGATTGACCTCGCCGCCGACCCCGCTCACGCCGCCGATGATGGCCACCGTGCCGCCCATCGCCGCCGCCATCACCGAGCGGTTGACGGTCCCCTGCCCCCCCACTTCCAGCACCACGTTCGCGCCCGCCCCGTGCGTGAGGTGCAGCACCTCGTCCTGCCACTCGGGAATGGTGTTGTAGTTGATCGTGTGGTGCGCCCCCAGTTCGCGCGCCCGCCGCAGCTTGTCGTCGCTGGAGGAGGTGATGATGGTGCGCATGCCGGCCGCGCGGGCCATCTGCAGGCCGAGCACCGAGACGCCGCCGGTTCCCAGCAGCAGCACCGTGTCGCCGGGGCGCAACTGGTTGCTGGAGACGAAGATCGCGTTCCACGCCGTGACGCCGGCGCAGGGCATGCAGGCGGCCTGCGCGAAGCCCAGCCCGGGCGGGATGACGGCCAGCGCGTCCTCGTGCAGGACCACCTCCTGTGCCAGCATGCCGTGGATGTCGCCGCCGAGCGCGTGGCGGATCTTCCCGGGCGAGGCGGGGCCTTCCTGCCAGTAGGGGAAGAAGGAAGCGGCGACCCGGTCGCCCTTCTGGATGCGGCTCACCCCGTGGCCGACTTCCAGCACTTCGCCGGCGCCGTCCGAGCAGGGGATGATCGGGTCTTCGACCGTCATCAGGTAGTTGCCCCTGGCGACAGTCAGGTCGCGGTAGTTGAGCGATACGGCATGCACACGGACCCTGACTTCGCCCATGCCCAGGTCGCGGTCCGGATAGTCCACGCAGCGCAGCCCTTCGATGTTTTCGCCAGGAAGTAACTGGTATGCCCGCATCGGTTCCTCCATCGGTTGGTGGCTGTGCGGGCCATTCTACGCCGCATGGCCCGGCCGGCTGTTCCGCTTGGAACCTATACCGGCTTGGCAACCATCAGCCAGAAGATCACGACGAAGGCGATGAAAGCCGGAATCCCCAGCGCCACCCAGATCCGGAAGTAGCGCCAGTACAGCGGCGGCAGTTCGGTGCCCGTGCGTACCGCTTCGGCGGCCATGTCGCGCTGGCGGATCTGCAGCCAGACCACGGGCAGCCAGCAGGCGCCGGCGATGATGTAGAGGATGATCGACCATTTGATCCAGGCGCTGTCCATCGGGAATCCGGCCAGGTGGATCATGTAGAAACCGGTGAGCGGCTGCAGCACGGCGGTGGTGGCGGTGAACAGCCAGTCGGCGATCACCACGTACTTGGCGACGACCGCGATGGCGCGCACGTCGCGGCTGACGGTGGCGAACAACATGTACCAGGCCGAGCCGATGCCGGTGCCGAACAGGAAGGTCGACGACAGGATGTGCAGCCACTTCACGACGACATACTCCATCTACTTTTCCTCCAGTTCATACAGCAGCCAGATGGCCGCCAGCATGGGCAGGTTCTTGGTCAACGGTCCGTAGGGGTGCAGCAGGAATTCCGGCAGCCTCAACGCTATCACGACCGTGTAGAAGCCGATCAGGCCCAATTGTGCGAGCCACAGCCAGCGCCGGTGCGCCAGCAGCAGGATGCCCAGGCCGAGCAGCAGGTCGAAGGTGGCGGCGCCGTACAGCATCAGCGGCTGGAGGGCGGCGGGGACGCCGGTGCGGGCGAGCAAGGTGTAGCTGTCCTGAACCGGGTACAGGCCAAAGGACACGATGGCAGTCAGGATCCAGACCGCGGCGATGCTGTAGCGCAGGATCGGCAGCAGCCAGTCGAGCCTGGCGCAGGTGCGCGCGGCCCGCGGGTCGGTGATGAAGTCCTCCACGGGGCGCGGCATCCGGCCGATCAGCCGGGCGGTGAGGGCAGGGTCGGCCGTGTTGCCCCGGTCGAGCATGCGCAAGGCGTCCGGGTCGAGCAGGCCGCCCGGCAGCCAGCGCCCGGCGAGGGCCAGCACGCGTGCCAGGCCCCCCGGCAGCGGCAGTACCCGCAGGCGCCCCATGCCCATCGCGGCGCGCAGTGCGCCGAGATAGTCGGTGAAGGGCATCGCCTGCGGTCCCACCAGGGGCACGCGGACGCTGGTGCCGGGTTCGCGCGACGGGGGCAGGCGCTGGTGCAGCAGGCCGAGGATGGCCGCCACCAGGTCGTCGATGTGGATCGGCTGCACCAGTTGCGGGGCGCCGCCCAGGCGCAGGGTGAACGGCATGCTGGCCATCGCGCGGAAGCTGCGCGCGCTCGCGCCATCGCTGCCATAGACCAGGGAAGGCTGGACGATGCAGGCGCGCAGGGGCAAGGAGGCCAGGTAGTCGTCGGCCGCCTTCTTGGACAGGTGGTAGGCCGTGTCCGCGCCGCGGTCGGCGCCCAGCGCGGACAGCTGGATCACCATCCGCACGTCATGCGATTCGGCACAGGCGGCGAACAGCGCGCGCGGCGTTTCCGTGTGCAGGCGGGCGAAGGTCTGGGCGCCGGACTCGCGGAAGATGCCTACCGTATTGATGACGGCATCGATGCCGGAAAGGCGCGCCAGCCAGGCGGATTTATCGGTATCTTTTGAAAAGTCGGCATGGATGAAGGTCAGCCGCGGGTCGGCGCTGGTTCCGGGCTTGCGCACCGCGGCCACCACGTGATGGCCGTCGGCCAGCAGCGCGTGCAGCAGGTGTTGTCCGATGAAACCGCTCGCTCCCGTCAGCAGGATCCGCATGCATGCTCCTTTCACTCATCAAGCAAGGGGACGATATGGAAAACTGGAATACAGCGTTTCACCGCGGTCTCGTATCGGGTGCCACCGCCAGCGCGCTGTCGACGGCCGCGCTGGCGCTGATGGGCAAGAACGAAACCGGCAGCCCTTACGCGCCGACCAACGCGGTCAGCCACTGGATCTGGGGCGAACAGGCCGCGCGCCACGACCGTCCCTCGTTGCGCTACACCGTGCCCGGGCACCTGATCCACCACGCCAGCGCGACCTTCTGGTCGGTGCTGTTCGAGCGCTTCGCCGGCAATTACCTTGACCGCAAGAGCCCGGCCGGCACGCTGGCCGCGGCCACGGCCGCCTCGGCCTTCGCCTGCTTTGCCGACTACAAGCTTGCGCCGAGACGCTTCTACCCCGGCTACGAAAAGCGCCTGTCGCGCAACTCGCTGATGGTTGTGTATGCGCTGTTCGGGCTGGGGATGGCCGCCGGCGCGATGCTGTCGCGCCGGGGCTAGTCTAAGTCAGAAGGGAGAAATGCGCCGCTCAGGTGGGCCGGGCCACGAAAGGCGCTTGTGCCCACCAGCATCGTACGTAACGGTGGGCGTAGGGTGGGCACTTGTGCCCACCGCGATACGCCCCGGTGAGCGGCAAGCACCGGTGCTGGCGGCCTGCTTTTTCTGCATGGTGGGCACTTGTGCCCACCCTACGCCCCTTGTGTCCACCCTACGCCCCCCGCGGCTGGTCAGAACCCGTACGTCGCGCGGGCGTAGATGAAGCGGCCGGAGCGGCCGAACGGGGCGTAGTTCGAGAACGGCGTGTTGCCGGTCGTGTTCAGCGACGGCGGCAGCGTCTCAGGATAGGCGTCGAACAGGTTGTCCGCGCCCAGCGCCAGCGTCAGCTTCGACGAGAACGCGTAGCGCGCCTCCAGGTCCACCACCGTCCTGGCGCCCAGCGTGAAGTCGAAGGCCGGCGTGGTGCCCGGCGACAGCACTTCGCCGTAGCGGGTCGCGCGCAGCGTCGCCCCCCACTGGCCAAGTTTCCAGTTCATGTTGGCGCTGAGCTTGTTCTCCGGCTGGCCTTCTTCCAGCGACAGCACGTTGACCCGGTCGAACAGCACCGGCGCCGGACTGAGGGCCGCCAGCTGCGCCGTCGCCGGCACCGCCGTCACGTCCGTGTCCGTGAAGTTGGCGGCCACCGTGAAATCGAACTTGCCGGCGTCGCCGGCGTTCATCGGCCAGTTCACCACCACGTCCACGCCGTCGGTCGTGGTGTCCACGCCATTGATGAAGAAGCGGCCGCCGCCCACGCCGACGAAGCCGCGCGAGGCGATGTAGTTGCGCACGTTGGGCTGGGTCAGGTTCTCCGACAGGATGATGCGGTCGCGGATCTTGATCCGGTAGGCGTCCACCGTCAGGTTCACCTTGTCCATGCGCAGCACGGCGCCGAAGGACAGGTTGACCGACTTCTCGGCGTCGAGCGGACGCGCGCCCAGCGCCACCGCGACCGGGTCGCTCGGCTTGAAGGTCGTGATCTCGAACGGCACCCCGTTGATGAAGTTGGTCGAGGTCGAGGTGAAGTTCTGCTGCTGCGGCGAAGGTGCCCGGAAGCCGTTCTGCAGCGAGCCGCGCAGCGCGAAGCGCTTGGAGAAGTCGTAGCGTGCCGCCAGCTTGCCGGCCAGGCTGCTGCCGAAGTCGGAGTAATGCTCTGCGCGCACGGCCACCGAACCGAGGAACTTGTCGGTGAGGTTCGCTTCCAGGTCCACGAAGGCGCCGACCGCGGTGCGGCTGGCATCGGTTTCGTTGGCCGGACGGAAACCCGGGAACACCTGGGCGCCCGGCGCCGCCGGGCTGCCGTTGGGCAGCACTTCGCCGCCGTAGCGCCAGGAATCCGGCTCGCCCGCGAACAGCTTGTAGCCTTCGCGGCGCACTTCCGTGCCGACGGCCACGTTCAGGGGAGAGGCCAGGCCGGCGACGTCCACGCTGCGCACCCCGGTCAGGTTGAATACCGCCTGGTCATACGAGAAGCCGCCGGCGTCGAACTGGGTCTTGCTGGCAGGACCGATCGAACGGTTCAGGGTGTTCTGGATCTCGAATTCCATCCGGTTCTTGCCGTAGCCCAGGGAAGCGTCCATGTCCCACTCGCCCAGGCTCCAGGTCACGCCACCGGTCATCGAGTAGTCGTCGACGGTTGGCGCGATGATCGGGAGGAAACCGTCCGGATAGATCGAGGGGATGTTGCGCGAGTCCTGGGGGATGCGGAAGAAGCCGGCCGAACGGGCGTCGCGGTTCTGGTAGCTGGCCCAGCCATAGACGCGCACGCCGCCGCCCAGGTTGTTGCCGACATTGGCGAACAGCGTGGCCTGCTCCATTTCCGGTTCGCCGTACCAGGCGTTGAAGCGGTTGATGGTGTTCTCGCGCGGGTCGAAGGCGCCGTTCACGCGCGCGTACTGCTGGCGCACGTCGTAGCCGCCGCGCTCGGTGCGGTTCTGGTCCTTGTATTCGACCGCCAGGGTGATGTGCCCGGTTTCGCCCCAGGGCAGGCCCTTCCAGGCGCTGACGGTGGCGGTCTGGCCGTCGGTACGCTCGCGCGAGTCCGGGCCGGTCCAGGTGGCGCCTGCCGGCGGGGTGCCGTTGCGCAGGTCGTATTCGGTCACGCGCGCGCCGTAGGTGACGCTCGCTTCGCCGCCGCTGCGGTCGGTGCGCAGGCGCAGGTTGACCACGCCCGAGATCGCGTCCGAACCGTATTGCGCGGCCGCGCCGTCGCGCAGCACCTCGATGTTCTTCACGATCGCGGTCGGTATCGTGTTCAGGTCCACCGCAGCCGAACCGCGGCCGATGGTGCCGTTCAGGTTCACCAGCGAGGAGGCGTGGCGCCGCTTGGAGTTAACCAGGACCAGGGTCTGGTCCGGCGACATTCCGCGCAGGGTCGCGGGACGGATCGTGTCGGTGCCGTCGGCCAGCGACGGACGGGGGAAGTTCAGCGACGGCAGCGCCACCGACAGCGCCTGGTTCATTTCGGTGCTCCCCGCGTGCTTGAGGGTGTCGGCCGAGATGATGTCCACCGGCGAGGTGGTGTCGAGCGCGGTGCGGTTCGCCACCCGGGTGCCGGTCACCACCACCGTCACCGTGCTGTCGGCCGCCTGCGCTTCCTGCGCCTGCTGCGCCTGTGCCCCGCCCGCGAAGAGCGAGGCGATCGCCAGCGCGAGCGCGGTTTTTTGCGTCACTTGTTGTTGCATGTTGTTCCCCTGTTGTTGTTGGCGGTTCACGGTTGTTGTCTAGCGACAATCTCCGGTTTCATACTGCTTCCAGCGGAACGAGGGTGTCAATCCGTAAATACCAAACTTGCGTATTTACAACATCATGTGGGCGTCAGGGGGATGTAAGGGCGCCGCGGCAGGTGCGGGGGAGGGATTTGCCGGGCGGCGGGCCGCCCGGCGGAGGGATCAGTGCGCGGCGGCGGCCTTCTTGCCGCGCAGCCTGTTAACCAGGCTTACACCCAGCAGTACGACGATGCCGGCCAGGATGCCGATCAGGCCGTCGACCAGGATCGGTGCGATGGCCGCGAGCGCCCCGCCGACGCCGGGCACGGCCGCGCCGGCGGCGGTGGCCAGTTCGGCGATATGGTGCAGCGCGGGAATCGCGTGCGACAGGATGCCGCCGCCGACCAGGAACATCGCCGCCGTGCCCAGCACCGACAGCAGCTTCATCAGGCGCGGAGCGGTCGCCAGCAGGGCCCGGCCGAGGGCGCGCGCGCCGGCGCCGGCCTTCTGGCTCAGATGCACGCCGGCGTCGTCGAGCTTGACGATGCCCGCCACCAGCCCGTACACGCCGATGGTCATGCCGATCGCAATGGTCGACAGCACCGCCACCTGCTTGCCGAACGTCACCCCGGCCACGGTGCCCAGCGCGATCACGATGATCTCGGCCGACAGGATGAAGTCGGTGCGGATCGCGCCCTTGATCTTGTCCTTCTCCACCGCGCGCATGTCCACGGTCGGGTCGGCCAGGGCCGCCACCAGCTCGGCCTTGTGCTGGGCGTCCTCCTCCGGACTGTGCAGGTATTTGTGCGCCAGCTTCTCCACCCCCTCGTAGCAGAGGAAGGCGCCGCCGATCATCAGCAGCGGCGTGATCAGCCAGGGCACGAAGGCCGAGATCGCCAGCGCCGCCGGCACCAGGATCAGCTTGTTCTTGAAGGAGCCTTTGGCGACCGCCCACACGACCGGCAGCTCGCGGTCGGCGGCCACCCCCGTCACCTGCTGGGCATTGAGGGCCAGGTCGTCGCCCAGCACCCCGGCGGTCTTCTTCGCCGCCACCTTGCTCATCAGCGTGACATCGTCGAGGATGGTCGCGATATCGTCCAGTAATGCCAGTAAACTCCCGCCAGCCATCGATCCTGCTCCTGTTTGTCAATATCGCATGATATTAACCGACGGCAGGGGCATGGACACACGGTCCAGCGCGGGTTTTTGCATTTCAGTCGCGCAAATCTGCATCTCATCGCTTTCCGCGGGATTGCCGGAACAGACATACGTATAGTGCAAGGTAGAGGGCTGCGACACGGCAGCCTCGCTACCGAAGGAGATGCCATGAACACCGAACCGACACTGACCGCCGCCCCGGCCCGCCGCAGCCGTCCGCCCAAGCGCAAGACCCGGATCACCATCTACCTCGACGACGAGGTGTTGCAGGAGTTCCGCACCCTGTCCGAGCGCTCCGGCACCGGCTACCAGACCCTGATCAACGCCGCCCTGCGCACCCGCCTGGGCAATCCGTGCAACGAACTGATCGCAGCCTGAGCAAGCCCCGGGGGTTTGATTACACACGGCAATATTTGTGCTAATCTTTCCGCACTTTTAACCCCGGAGGGAACTATGAAAAAAGGCGAACTGATCGCGGAATTCGCGAAGCGCACCGAGATGTCGGGCGCAGCGGCCAGCGGTGCGGTCAACACGATCATCGACATCATCACGGAACGCCTCAAGAAGGGCGACACCGTGGGCATCACCGGCTTCGGCACCTTCTCGGTGACCAAGCGTGGCGCGCGCAAGGGCCGCAACCCGGCAACCGGCGAACCGATCAAGATCGCGGCCTCCAAGACCCCGCGTTTCGCTGCCGGCGCGACCCTGAAGTCGGCCATCAATCCGAAGAAGAAGTAATCCGCTTCTCCCGGCTTCGCGCCGCGGCCCGGCTTCCCGCCGGCCGCCGCGCGCTCCGCCCCCCTCCCCCGTTTTCCCCCCGAGCACCACAGCATGAGTTTCACCACCTGGATCGCCTTTGTCATTGCCGGTTCCCTGATCGCGATCTCGCCCGGCTCCGGCGCCGTGCTGTCGATGTCGCACGGCCTGGCCTACGGACTGAAGAAAGCCAGCGCCACCGTGCTCGGGCTGCAGCTTGGCCTGGTGCTGGTGCTGGTCATCGCCGGCGCCGGCGTCGGCTCGCTGCTGCTCGCTTCCACGTTCGCCTTCACCGTGGTCAAGGTGGTCGGCGCGCTGTACCTGATCTACCTTGGCATCGCCCAGTGGCGCGCGCCGGCCGGCGCCGGTCCGGTGCCGCGCGAGGGCCTGGCCGCCCATCCCTCGTTCGGCAAGCGCGTGATGACCGGTTTCCTGACCAATGCCACCAACCCCAAGGGCATCATCTTCATGGTCGCGGTGCTGCCGCAGTTCATCGCCAAGGACGCCGCACTGTTGCCGCAACTGGCCATCCTGGGCGTGACGATGGTCTTCATCGACTCGGTCGTGATGCACGGCTACGCCGGCCTGGCCGCGTCGATGCAGCGCCTGTTCCGCGACGCGCGCGCGATGAAGATCCAGAATCGCGTCTTCGGCGCGGTGCTGGTGGTCATCGGCTCGATGCTGTTCTTCGTAAAGCCCGGCAACGCGAGCTGAGCGGCAGTTCCCTGTAACTGCCGCGCGAAGCAGCTGAAACTTTGTGTAACCCATATTGTCCAGCGACGGCCGCTTAGGGTGTAATCTTCCGGGGAACGCCGTTCCCAAGCCGTCGGGAGCGGGTTCTCCCGCCTGGAGCCAACCATGACACAACGTTTCGCCCGGCGCATCACGATGCTCGCGCTCGCCGCCTTCTCCACCTTCGCGTTGGCCGCCGACCCGCCGGCGCGCGTCGGACGGGTCGCCCTGGTCCAGGGCGAGGTCAGCATCGGCGACAGGGCCGGCGCGCCTGACTCTGCCGCCCTGGTCAACTGGCCGCTCACCTCCCATAACACCGTCGCCACCGCGCCGGGCGCGCGTACCGAATTGCAGGTCGGCTCCACCGCCATCCGGCTCGACGGCGACAGCCGGCTGGAGGTCACCGAACTGGATGACGACAGCCTGAGGCTGCGGCTGCTGTACGGCAGCGTCAGCGTGCGCATCGCCAATCCGGACGTGCTCCCCGGCTTCGAACTGGCCACGCCGCAGGGCCTGGTGCGCATGCAGCGCCCGGGCAGGGTGCGCGTGGACGCGGAGCGCAAACCGGACACCAGCGTAGTGGACGTGTTCGAGGGCGAGGCGCAGGTCGAAGGCGGCGGCGCCACCCTGACCGTGCGCGCCGGCCGCAGCGCCGAACTGCATGGCGACGATGTGCGCACCACGCAGGCGATCGACGACGCCTTCGACGACTGGGCGCTGGCGCGCGACCGCAGCCTCACCCTGCCGCGCGACGCGCGCGTGCTCGATACCGAAATGACCGGCATCGCCGACCTGGCGCGTCACGGCAGCTGGGGCAAGCATGCCGAGTACGGCACGCTGTGGACGCCGTCGGTCGGACCCGACTGGGTGCCCTACCGGGACGGCCGCTGGACCTGGATCGATCCCTGGGGCTGGACCTGGGTGGACAACGCCCCCTGGGGCTACGCGCCCTTCCACTACGGCCGCTGGGTGCAGGTGAACCAGCGCTGGGCCTGGGCCCCGGGCCAGCACGCGGTGTGGGCGCCGGCGCTGGTCGGCTGGGTTGGCGACAACGGCTGGAGCGTCAGCATCTCGTCCTACCACCACCGCGCGCTTCCCGCGCATGGCTGGTATCCGCTCGGCTTTTACGACCATTTCTCCCCAGGCTACCGGCTGTCGCACGAGCATCTGCGCCACCTGAACCGCCACGGCTGGAGGGACCGCGACCGCAAGTGGCGCGACCACGACAAGCGGCCACGGGGCGTGACCTACTGGCAGCACGACCGCTTCGGGCCGCATGGCAAGTTGCCGGCCCCGCAGCGGTGGCGCGAGCACGACCCGCGCTATGGCGACGACCGCCGGGGCGACGGCCGCCGCGGTGGCGACCGCCGCGGTGACGACCGCCGCGGTGACGACCAGCAATGGGACCGGCCAGACCGGGATCTGGCACATCGCGAACGCCTGGAAGGCGAGCGCCGCGACCGTTTCGGCCCCGACCGCCGGGACCAAAACCGGGGTGGCCACGTCCTGCAGGCCGGGCCGCAGGTCATCACGACCCATCCCCAGCCACGCCAGCCGGTCACGATCGTGACGCCGCCGCCCGGCCAGGTGGCCCCGGCGCCGCAGCCCTTGCAGCGGCAACCGGTGACGATCGCCACGCCGCCGCCGGTGATGCCGCAGCAGATGGCCCAGCCGGCCGAGCGCATGCCCTGGAAGCGCCAGCGCGAGGAGATGTTCGAGGATCGCCGTGGACACTTCGGCGACGGGCGTTCGCAGCGCCATGCCGCTCCCATGCAGACGGCTCCCGTCCCCGTCGCGGCGCCCGCCCAGCGCGCGTTCGCGCCCCCGGCGCCGCCGCCGATGCCCCAGGCCCCGGCCATGGCC